>Ga0114942_1000469_pt1 | contig 11560 bp, 12 predicted proteins | sample LowerColdCreek_FD_88674 | JGI IMG/M metagenome (GOLD analysis project Ga0114942, IMG submission 88674) | Groundwater microbial communities from Cold Creek, Nevada to study Microbial Dark Matter (Phase II) - Lower Cold Creek | ecosystem: Environmental > Aquatic > Deep subsurface > Groundwater ... | reverse complement strand
GTTTTAGGTAACCAAATAGCTAGTAATATGGTATTGAATATTACCACTGAAAAAGCTACAAACGCAGCTGTGATTATTAGAAATGCAGGCGGCCAAGTACTACAACAGTCTACAAAGCAGGCGTTAGTAACGGGCACCAATAGCTTTAGTTATAATGTAGCTAATTATGCAGCCGGCATTTACTTTATTGAGGTGGTGAATGATGCTAATGAAAGAGTAATTACAAAATTTATTAAGCAATAAAATAGTATTGCTAACCTATGATAATGGTGATACAACCTGTGGGAGTATCACCATTTTTTATGCCCATAATGTTGGCAAGTCAATATTTAAAAATTGCTGCCAAGCAATACCGCTATTGCCGGTAATCAATACTTTTTTTGGCTGGTATTTTTTGGTAAAGGTATCTAGGCCCTTGAGTGCTTTTGGCGCTCCACTCTTTACTTCTAGTGCCATATTTTCTGTAGCTTTTTCAATAACAAAATCTACTTCTTCATTACCATCTCGCCAATACTTAATGCTGTATTCCTCTTCTAGCCTTGCTTGATTAAGCAAATGAGCCCCAATGGCATTTTCAACTACTCTGCCCCATAATGCTGGGTTGGCACTAACTTCTTTAAATGTTTTTCCGCTATAGGCAGCATACAATGCTGTATTGTACACTTGTAGTTTTGGGCTGCTTCCTTTTTGCCGTATGGCGCTGCCACTGTATTTCTCAATGCCACCAACCAAGCCTGCTTCATCTAATAACTGTAAATATTTAGCAGCTGTTACAGTATTGCCTGCATCTTGTAATTGTCCAATCATTTTGTTGTAACTAATTATCTGGCCCGAGTAATGGCAGCTAAGTTCAAAAACCTGTTTTAGTAATGCTGGCTTGTCTATACGGGTAAGCATTAGAATGTCTTTAGAAACGGTGGTTTCGGCAAGGGAGTTAATAATATAGTCTCTCCATCTTTTTTCATTTTTAATAAATGCCGCTGCACCCGGGTAGCCGCCAAACCAAGCATACTGCTCTGCTGAAATATCAAACGCTTCTTGCATTTCTTTAAAGCTCCAATGCAGCATGGGTATTAACTCAAACCTGCCAGCTAAACTTTCCGTTAAACCCTGCATTAACAATAGCCTTGCACTACCGGTAATAATTAGTTTAATTGAAATTTTATTTTTTGTATCCTCATCCCAAAGGCGTTTTATTTCATTGCTCCAATTGCCAATTTTTTGTACCTCGTCAATAATTAGTACAAAGCCACTTGCTTCACTATTTTTCAGTTGCAATCTTGCCGTATCCCATTGTTGTTGCAACCACTGATTGCTGCCCTGTACCGCATCATCTGCCGATACCACTAGCCAAGGGCTAGTAAGCTGTTGGGTTAAATATTGTAGGGTGGTGGTTTTACCAATTTGCCTTGGCCCAGAAAGGACTTGAATAAACCGTCTTGGTTCTTGCATTCTTTCTTGCAGTGTGGCCAATTGCGGACGAATAATCATACCAAATAATTTATACGAAGGTATAAAATTACAAGTGTGCTAAGCAATATTACGCAACTTATTTAGTAAAATATATAGTTTTAATGAGTGTTTTTTATTGATACTATTAGTAAATTTACTCAATAATGTGAGTAAATAAGTATATTAAGTATTTGATTATCAATGTATTTATTTAAAAATAAATTATTTTCTCATTCCGGGAGGCATCATCCCTTTCATACCTGCAGGCATTTTATTCATCATGCTCATCATTTGCTTCATTTAGTCAAACTGCTTCATAAAAGCATTTACCTCGGCAATGTCTTTTCCTGAACCTTTGGCAATTCTGCCTTTTCTGCTTGGATTTATCGTATCGGGGTTTGCCCTTTCATAGGGCGTCATACTGCTAATAATTGCTTCAATGCCTTTAAAAGAATCATCGCTAATATCTACATCTTTTACTGCTTTGCCTACACCGGGTATCATACCCATCAAGTCCTTTAAATTACCCATTTTCTTAATTTGCTGTAGCTGATCATAAAAATCTTGAAAGTCGAATTGGTTTTTACGAATTTTCTTCTCCAGTTTTTTTGCTTGTTCTTCATCGTATTGTAACTGAGCCTTTTCTACCAAACTGGTAATATCTCCCATGCCAAGAATACGCTGTGCCATCCTTTCAGGATAAAACACATCTAGCGTTTCCATTTTTTCGCCGCTACTAACAAATTTTATGGGCTTGTTTACCGTATATTTTATGGTTAGGGCTGCACCGCCACGGGTATCGCCATCTAATTTGGTAAGTACTACGCCGCTAAAATCTAACCGATCGTTGAATGCTTTAGCAGTGTTTACAGCATCTTGCCCCGTCATACTATCAACCACAAAAAGAATTTCTGTTGGTTTTATAGCGGCTTTAATATCGGCAACTTCCGTCATCATCACTTCATCCACCGCCAAGCGGCCAGCGGTATCAATAATTATTACATTTTTGTTATTTGCTTTAGCATATTTCAAAGCATTTTGGGCTATATCTACGGCATTTTTATTTTCTCTCTCTGCATAAATATCTACACCTATTTGCCCTGCCAATACGGTAAGCTGGTCAATAGCCGCAGGCCTATAAATATCTGCGGCAACCACCAATGGGCTTTTACCTTTTTGTGTTTTAAGGTAGTTTGCTAATTTACCAGTAAAGGTAGTTTTACCGCTACCTTGCAAGCCAGCAACCAATATAATGGTTGGGGCAGCGTTTATTTGCAGTTCGGTGGCATTACCACCCATTAGCTCGGTAAGTTCATCCTGCACAATTTTTACCATTAGTTGCCCTGGGCTAATAGCATTTAATACTTTACTTCCCGTTGCTTTATCTTTTACTTTATCAGTAAATTCTTTGGCTATTTTATAGTTTACGTCGGCATCAATTAAGGCACGGCGAATGTCTTTTACCGTATTGGCAATATTGAGGTCGGTTATTTTGGCTTCGCCTTTTAGGTTTTTAAAGGCGCTTTCTAAACGTTCGGTAAGATTATTAAACATAATTTATTTACTTTCTAAAGGATTGCAAAAATAGTGTAATGGCTTATCTATTATGCAATTTGTACGAATAATTAGGATGGCGGAGATAGATTAATATTATGATTGATAAAAAAATATTTTGGCTATGTTATTTATTTTATATTATTGCATGGTTTGTAATTACAGATGATGTATAAACGTTTTTTTTAATGAGCAAGAAACAGTTATTTTCTCTTGAGTTTCCGGTGAGATGTTCTCCCACTATACTATATGAATTTTTATCTACGCCAACGGGTTTGCAGGAGTGGTTTGCGGATAAAGTAGATGAAAAGGATGGTAAATTTTTATTTTCTTGGAGTGGTGGCGCCCCAGAAAAGGCCGAAATTGTAGAGCATGAGAATGATAAATACGTGAAGTTTAGATGGGAAACACAGCCTAAAGAAGAATATTTTGAATTTCAGATTGCTAAAACTGAAATATCTAACCAAACAATCTTGATTATTAAAGATTTTGCTGAAAAGGCAGATATTAAAGATCAAACCCAGCTTTGGGAGTACCAAGTGAAAGATTTGTTTCACAGAATTGGTAACTAACAAATTGTTACAATAAAATTGAATCCCACTTATTTAGTGGGATTTTTTTTGTTAAAAAAACCATTGCTTAGCTGTATATGTGGCTGCAATATAGAAAGCCACTACATTTGTTTTCTTTTATTACATTAAGTGCATCAAGTTTGATTAAGAAGTTAGATATACTAATTGTTAGGGCCTTTATTGGGCCATTCTTTGCCACATTTCTAATATCACTTTTTGTATTAGTAATGCAATTCTTTTGGCTTTATATTGATGATTTGGTGGGAAAGGGTTTAGATATTATAACCATACTTAAACTAGTAGGCTATGTATCGGCATTTAATGTTCCACTAGCATTGCCTTTAGCATTGCTACTTTCCTCCATAATGACTTTTGGTAACCTTGGCGAAACATTTGAGTTAGTAGCTATTAAGTCCGCCGGTATTCCCCTTATTAGGTTCATGCGCCCATTATTTGTTGTAACACTATTTATAAGTGTATTAGCATTTATATTTTCAAATAATGTAATACCAATTGTTAATCTTAAACTCAATTCACTTAAGTACGATATTATTGTTACCAAGCCAGCTTTTGATATTAAAGAAGGTATTTTTTATGATAAAATAGAAGGCTTTATAATTAAAATAGGTAAAAAAGAAAAAGACGATAGTACCATTAGAAATGTACTTATTTACGAAAAAACCTTTGGCCTACAAGATCATATTTTGGTGGCCGAAAGCGGCATAATGCGGGTAAGTAAGGATAAACGTTATTTAGAGTTTTTACTTAAAAACGGGTGGCGCTACAGCGAAAGAGGAAGCCGAGTAGACGCCGGAACTGAATATACTAGGTTAGGATTTAAGAGCTATCTGAAAATTCTAGACCTTGGAAGTTTTAAAATGAGTAAAACAGAGGATAGCTTATTTAGATACGATCCTAAAATGCTTAGTGTTAGGCAATTGCACCAATCTATCGACTCTATTGAAAAGCTAAAAGAACCGATAGAAATTAGGGCAAGACGGGAAATGAAACCTTTCCTAAATTTCTTAAAATATGTAGATACTAATTGGAATAAAACCCTAAAAAAGCCAATTGTAAAAATTAAAAGTATTAATGATATTATACCCGATAGTGTTGAAAGCTTAATGAATGATAGGGCTGCAGGACAGCTAAGTGCCGTTAAAAGTACCATTGATGTTATTGCAGCGGATAATGCTTATAAGTTAGATTTATTAAATAAACATTGGATAGAGTGGCATAGAAAATTTACCCTATCCGTAGCCTGTTTAGTTCTATTTATGATTGGTGCCCCCTTGGGTTCCATTATTAGAAAGGGTGGTTTGGGTACCCCGCTAATATTTGCAATTGTGTTTTTTGTATTATTTCATTTGCTTAACACTTTCGGAGAAAAATTTGCCAAAGAATCTGTGTTATCACCTTTTGCAGGTATGTGGTTAAGCACCGCCGTTCTAATTCCCATTGGTATATTCTTAACTATAAAAGCCATGAGAGATTCTCAACTTTTTAATAAAGATGTGTACAGCAAAGCACTTAGAAATATTCAAGCTTTATTAGCTAATTTCAAACCAAAAAATAAATAATTGCCATGCAAAAAGATACTACAAGAAGATCCTTTATTATACAATCTGCCACCCTTGCTGTTGGTACGGCATTAACCGGAATTAGCAATAAAGCATTTGCCACTGAGAATACCAATACAATTATTGGTTACGAACAACTGCCATTGCCTTATGCATTCAATGCCTTAGAACCTGCTATTGATGCACTTACTATGGAAATACATTACGGTAAGCATGCAGCAGCTTATACCAAAAATATGGCGGAAGCCTTAGCTGCTGAAAAAGTGGGTAGCATTGCTTTTCCCAACCTTTTGGCAAACATTTCTAAATTTTCAACCAAACTTAGGAACAATGCAGGCGGGCATTATAACCATGAATTATTTTGGCAAAGTATGCAAGCCCCAAAAGATAACAATGCACCAACTAGCTTATTGCCAATATTAAATAAAACCTTTGGCAGCTTTGATGCATTTAAAACACAGTTTTCCGATGCCGCCAAGGGAAGATTTGGTAGTGGTTGGGCATGGCTAATTCAGCAGGTAGATGGTACATTGGCTATTACTTCAACCGCCAATCAAGATAATCCTTTGATGGATATTGCTCCGCAAAAAGGTACGCCCTTGCTAGGCTTAGATGTGTGGGAGCATGCTTATTATTTAAAATATCAAAATAAAAGAGCCGACTATATTAACGCATGGTGGAGCGTTGTAAATTGGAAAGCTGTAGAAGCAAGGCTAAAATAACTTTTAATTACCCCTTAGTGATAAGTAATGTAGCAGCAACAAAGCATAGCTACCGTATACAGCAATGGATTACGGTGCTAGCCATAGTATTGCTTGTAGCGAAGCTTTTTGCCTATTTTATTACCAATTCTGTTGCCATTCTTTCAGATGCTTTGGAAAGTACAGTGAATGTAGTTGCTGGCTTCATTGGTCTTTACAGCTTGCATATAGCAGCACAGCCTAAAGATTTTCACCATCCTAATGGGCATGGTAAGGCAGAGTTTATTTCTGCCGCTATTGAGGGTTCATTAATTATCGCCTCAGCCTTGGTAATATTACAGCAAGCAGTTATAAAGTTTATTCACCAGCAGCCAATACAACAACTAAATACTGGAATTATTATTACTATTTGTACCGCTACGCTAAATTTTGTTGCTGGTATTTATTGTAGAAGTGTTGGAATCAAAAATCAATCCGCTGTGCTAAAAGCAACAGCCGCACATTTAATTACCGATGGTATTAGTACAGTAGCAATAACTGTAGGTTTATCAGTGGTTTATCTTACACATTTATACTGGATTGATAAAGCAGTGGCTTTACTCGCAGGCATTTTAATATTGGTAAATGGCTATAAAATTGTAAGAAAATCTTTAGCAGGAATAATGGATGAAGTTGATGTAAAACTATTGCAAAAGGTGGTTAATTTGTTAAATGAACATCGTAGAGAAAATTGGATTGATTTGCACAATTTAAGGGTTATAAAATATGGTAATGCTTTGCATATAGATTGCCATTTAACCATGCCTTGGTATTTAAATTTACAAGAGGCACATGAAGAAGTAGACTATTTACGAAATATCATAGAATCGGCCTTTGGCGATTCGGTGGAAATGTTCGTTCATGCAGACGCTTGCATAACCCTTAGCTGTAGTATTTGCAACAAACAAACTTGTGCAGAAAGAGAACGTCCATACCACGAAAGAGTAGTATGGACGTTAGAAAATATAGTAACTAATAAAAAGCACCAATTACCTACTTAATACTGTAAGTAAGTAAATCCGTATTTTGGCTTATTGCCGGCTGTCCGGGAGCATTAATTGCTAATTCAGAATGCACCAATCCAACACCATTTGCGTAAAAGAAATCACCGCCACCAAGTACTATTGCAAAGCCAGATTGTGTGGTAGAAATGTCTAATCTTACTTTAGTAACGCTGGTATACGTTTTTCCAACGTAAGTTTTGGTAGCATTTACCTCAGTAATTTTATAACTTAATTTCAGCGGGTATGTAGTTCCATTATACACTACGTTTTGGGTAGTTTCCCAAGTGCCGTTTAAAGCTACATTATCTTTCAAAAATAATTCTTCTATACCAGTTGAGGAGTTGAAACCAGTTTGTAATGCACCGTACCTATAATAATCGCTGCTTACTTGGGCCGCATACACATTACCCCCCAAGCTATTATTAACCACTTTATAGGTTTTGCTATTTATGGTAGTATCTTTAGCAGTAGCAGTATAAGTGTATTGCACGTTAGCTACGTTTTCTTTATAAGTCCACGTGCTACCAGTAGTTGTAGGGAAAAAGTTAGCACTTACAGTACCAGAATCATCTTTATTGCATTTTGCAAATACAAAAAGGCTAGTTAAAGCAATTAAAAAAACTGTTCTCATAAAGTAATAATTTTTGTGCAAGTTAAAAGTTTAATTAGCAATATAATGTTAAGAACCTTTTTTTACCCTAAATGCTGTTTCACTTGTGCCAAATAATTATACATCCTACTTAACTTAGCATTTTTCCTAAATAAATACCTGCAATATGCAACTGTGGCAATCTTACCAAGCCGAAAATAAAGACCGTTTTTTAGAAGAGTTACTGGCGTTATTACGCATACCAAGTGTTAGTGCCCGTACAGAAAATAAGAAAGATATGGTTACTTGCGCCGAGGAAGTAAAGCAAAGATTACTAGAAGCTGGTGCAGATACAGTTACTATTTACCCAACGCCAGGCCATCCAATTGTATATGCGGAGAAAATTGTTGACCCTTCAAAACCAACTGTTTTAGTATATGGTCATTATGATGTGCAACCTGCCGACCCATTGGAATTATGGCATAGCGGCCCTTTTGATCCTGTAATTAAGGACGGTAAAATTTTTGCCCGTGGAGCTTGCGACGATAAGGGTCAGTTTTATATGCATGTAAAAGCGTTAGAAATATTGGTAAAAACCAATACCCTTCCTTGCAATACTAAATTTTTAATTGAGGGGGAAGAGGAAGTAGGAAGCCCCAACTTAGCCAACTTTGTGAAAAGTCAAAAAGAGCTTTTGAAGGCTGACGTTATTTTAATTTCTGATACAGCCATGTTAAGTATGGATACCCCAAGTATTGATAGCGGAGTACGTGGGTTAAGTTATATTGAGGTGGAAGTTACTGGCCCAAATAGAGATTTACACAGTGGCGTTTATGGCGGTGCAGTTGCCAATCCTATAACCATGCTGGCCAAAATGATAGCTAGCTGCCATGATGATAACAACCATATTACCATTCCTGGTTTTTATGATGATGTGGTAGAAAGTACGCCAATGGAAAGGGCTAAAATGGCAGAAGCTCCTTACGATGAGCAAGCCTACGCCACCGATTTAGGAGTAACCCATTTATGGGGAGAAAAAGGATATACTACTAATGAAAGAACGGGTATAAGGCCTACCTTAGAATTAAATGGAATTTGGGGCGGTTATACGGGTGAAGGTGCAAAAACGGTGCTTCCTTCCAAGGCATTCGCCAAAATTAGTACTCGTTTGGTGCCCAACCAATCTTCTAAAGTAATTACTGAAAAATTATTGCAACATTTTCAATCAATAGCACCAACAGGTGTAACCGTAAAAGCAACAGAGCACCATGGTGGGGAGCCATATATGACGCCGATAGATTCAGTAGAGTATCAATCTGCAGCAAAGGCTATTACCACTACATTTGGCAAAGAGCCCATACCTGTTAGGGGTGGTGGTAGCATACCAATTTGTGCACTGTTTGAACAAGAATTGGGTATAAAAGTAATATTTATGGGTTTTGGTTTAGATAGCGATAACCTACACAGCCCAAATGAAAAGTTTGATATTTTTAACTATTACAAAGGCATAGAAACCATACCATATTTTCATAAATACTATACAGAAGCAAAAGCTTAAATAAAACTTATTTGCTAAATAAAAAAGGAAGTTGCATTTATGACCGAGCAAAAAGAAAAAGTAAGGTTAGATAAATACTTGTGGAGTATTCGCCTTTTTAAAACAAGAACGGTAGCAGCCGATGCCATTGATAGGGGCAAGGTAAAGTGGAATGGTAATAATGTAAAAAGTGCCAAAACTGTAAATGTTGGTGAGGAGTATGAGGTAAAAACAGATGCAAAAAAATGGGTGATAAAAGTTACTGCTGTGCTTGAAAAAAGAGTGGCTTACGCAGAAGCAATACTGCATTACCAAGATATTACACCCCCCGAAGCGTTGGATGCGGTAACCTTTCAAGCCCCTTCTTTTCACACGGGTAAAAGGCTTAGCAAATCGGGGCGGCCAACAAAAAAAGATAGAAGAGATATTGGGGAGGTGTTGGAGGATTAAAATACAATTATGCAAATTCACATTATATCGGCAGTGCCAGAGCTATTAGAAAGCCCTTTTGCACATAGCATTATGAAAAGGGCGGCACAAAAAGGTTTGCTGCAAGTGCAAGTGCATCATTTACGCAAATGGGCTATTAACAAGCATGGGCAAATAGATGATTATCAATTTGGGGGTGGTGCAGGAATGGTAATGATGTGCGAGCCGCTAGCAAATGCAATTGAAGAACTACAGCAAGAGGGAAAATTTGATGAAATAATATATATGACCCCCGACGGGGAAACATTTAACCAGCAAGCGGCTAACAAGTTATCGCTACTGAAGAAAATATTAATTATCTGTGGGCATTACAAAGGCATTGACCAACGCATAAGAGATAAATATGTAACCAAAGAAATATCTATTGGCGACTTTGTACTAAGCGGCGGAGAACTGCCTGCGGCCCTGGTGGTAGATGCTATTGGTAGAATTATACCTGGTGTGTTAAATGATGAAACCTCAGCACTTACAGATAGTTTTCAAGATAATTTACTAGCACCGCCAGTGTATACAAGACCAGCAGATTTTAACGGTATGGTTGTGCCAGATATTTTATTAAGCGGCGATTTTAAAAAAATTGAAGAATGGCGTTACGAGCAAGCTTTATTGCATACCCAAGAACGCAGACCAGATTTGTATGATAAGCATGAATAAAAACTGGGTCATCTCGTCCTAGAGAAAGTGTAAGTTTTTTCAAGAAAGAACAAAGTAAAAATCGAATAAGACACAAGTCACAGACTTGCGCCAGCGGGGGCTGAAGGCACAAAACATTTTATTAGTTACACAACTGGATGGAACAAATATGCTGGCCTTCCATTAAACCACGGCATTAATGATATAATTAAAGCTTTAGAAAGAAAATAAATTGACTAAATATGAATAGTAGATATTGTTTAATCTTGTGTTTTATGCAATTATTTTTAGGCTGCACTTCCCAAGTGCCCACATTTTACAGATTTAAACTTTTTGAAAATACACCCGTAGCTGCATTAGCAAAAGCAGCAGATAATGAAGATGTACCAGCCATTGCAGATTTTTGTAAAACATACGCAGGGGATGTTAATTACCAAGAAAAACGTTACGGTAACACGGTATTAATTACGGCAGCAGCAAATGGTAAGGTAAATGCCGTGAAAGCTTTGTTAGCTAATGGTGCCAATTTTAATACCATAAACGAATCGGGTGAGCAAGCCATACATGTTGCTGCCGATGGACCATTTGCCAACGAGTTGAGGTATGAGGTTCTTAAATCGTTGTTAGATGCCGGCGCCGATGTAAATTCTGTATTGTATGGCCTTGGCGATAATAAAGCGTATGTATCCATACCATTGGCAATTTTAAACGACGGCGATGAAGCATCTTTTAACCTGCTAGTTCAACGAGGTGCCAATTTGTATTTTAAAGCCAATAATACTTTTATGGTTTGGGCAAAATGTTTAAACACGCTGTCATGTGATTATTTGGCGATAATTCTTCAACTTGTAAAATCTAAAAATTATCCAATTCCAACTTATATAACCACCGACGAAAATGATAAACCGATTGAGATAATTAAGTATTTATATAAAAGTATTGAGTTTAATTCTAACCCATGCAAAACAAAACAGTTAGAACTAATAAGCTACCTGAAGAAAATAAATTTTCCCAACAATCAACTGTATAAGGATACAAGTTTTAACCATTTAAATCCACACAGAAATGACCCGAACTAGGCGTCGTTTGGGCTTTGAACAGCGTAGAGGTGAACAGCCGGGGCCCATACAGGAAGAGTTGCTTCAAAGAATGCAAAAAGTTGGTGCAACCTTTGGTAGTAATCCCCGCTAGCGCACGTCTATGACGTGTGCAAGTATTACTTCTGTATTAATAGTAACATCCATTTGATATTTAGTGCAAAAGATGGACTATATACATCGCAATCCGGTGGTAAGTGGTTTTGTGCATCAGGCACAACATTGGAAATATAGCAGTGTAATAGATTATAGTGGAGGTAAAGGAGTTTTGGAAATAGATTATGTTTAGCAATGGTAACACACGCCACAGGCG
>Ga0114942_1000468_pt1 | contig 11561 bp, 13 predicted proteins | sample LowerColdCreek_FD_88674 | JGI IMG/M metagenome (GOLD analysis project Ga0114942, IMG submission 88674) | Groundwater microbial communities from Cold Creek, Nevada to study Microbial Dark Matter (Phase II) - Lower Cold Creek | ecosystem: Environmental > Aquatic > Deep subsurface > Groundwater ... | reverse complement strand
GCATTGGACGACGTTTACACCGGCACAGAACCCGACTGGATGTCGCCCGAGGCATTGGCCAATGCCGAAGCGCTGGTTGCCGTGCAAAAAGCCCAGCGGGAGCAATAACCATGAGCCCGGTCGTAGTGGAGCGCATTACCGCGCTGGCCAGAGCCATTCGCTCGGCTGGTCACGGCCAGAAGCAGCAACTGGTGCAGGCGGCTGCGGCTGAGCTGGATTTATCAACGCAGACTATTTATCGCCACCTGGACAAGTTAACTGTGAAAGCTGCCACACGGAAGCGCCGGGCGGATGCCGGCCAGCATGCCCTGACCCGCGAAGAGGCATTAGTTATTTCCGGGGTGATGATGGACAGCGTTCGAAACCATGGCAAGCGGCTGTATAGCCTCAATGATGCAGTGGACCATTTGCGTGATAACCGTTTGATCCGCGCCGAACGGATAGATCTCAATACTGGGGAAATTATTCAGTTGAGTTATGACGCCATTGCCCGCGCCATGCGCTTTTATGGCGCCCACCCGGAGCAGCTTTCGCAACCAAGCCCTCACGTGGAAATGGCAAGTAAGCACCCCAACCATGTGTGGCAAATAGATGCCAGCTTGTGCGTGCTGTATTACCTCAAGCCCGGCAAAGGCCCGAACGGCCTGCACGTGATGGACCAAAAAGAGTTTTACAAAAACAAGCCGGCCAACATCGCCCGCGTGATGGCTGATCGGGTTTGGTCTTATGAAATCACTGACCACGCCAGCGGCTGGATATATGTGGAATACGTGATGGGTGCCGAGAGCGGCGAAAACCTTTGCAGTGTGTTGATTAACGCCATGCAGGAGCGCGGCGGCGCAGACATGCTGCACGGGGTACCGAAGATTTTGTACATGGACCCCGGCAGCGCCAACACCAGTTACATGACCAAAAACCTGTGTCGCGCTTTGGGCATTCAGGCCATCGCTCACGAAGCCGGCAATGCACAAGCAACAGGCCAGGTGGAGAACGCACGGAACATCATTGAGCGCAAGTTTGAAAGCGGTTTGCGCTTTCGGCCAGTGGCTGATTTAGCCGCACTGAATGCCTTAGCCGCCCAATGGCGTGGCGTATTTAATGCCAAGGCAGAACATAGCCGAACGAACGAAAGCCGCACAGCCGCTTGGCTGCGCATCACTGAACAGCAACTGGTCAAGGCGCCAACGCTTGATGTTTGCCGCGAACTGGCGGTAGCCGCCCCAGTGGAGCGCAAAGTGACGCCCAAGCTGCGGATTAATTTTGGCGGACCGGAATACGACGTCAGTCAGGTGCCGGGCCTGCTGGTTGGGCAGAAAGTACTGGTCACCCGAAACCCCTGGCGCTCGGATGCGGCACAACTGGTCAGCCATGACCTTGACGGCAAAGAAGTGTTCCATGTGATCCCGCAAGTCATCAAAGGCGAGTTCGGATTCTCTGTGAATGCACAAGTTTTTGGCGAAGGTTTCAGCCAGCGTGCGGCGACACCAGCGCAGCAGACCAAAGCGGAGATTGAACAGCTGATGACTGGCACCAGTTCGGTGACAGAGGCAGAGGCCGCCCGCAAGGCCAAGCAACTGCCGCTGGGTGGTCGCTTTAACCCATACAAATCATTGGAAGATGCCGAACTGCCGGTATTTATGCCGCGCCGCGGTACTGCACACAACCTGCAGGCACCGCAGGTTGAACATCTGCAGCTCAGCACTGTTGAGCTGGCAATGCGCCTGCACAAAGTAATGGGGTCCAGCTGGACACCTGAGCATTTTGCCTGGCTGCAACAACGTTATCCGGAAGGAACCACCGAAGATCAGCTGGATGCTATCGCCCAACAACTGACTAAACCTGTGGCCAAGCTGCGGGTTGTGGGGAACGAATAATGCTGAAGCTGAAACAAATTTTACTGGCCAACAAAGCCAGCCAGGCCGAACTGGCCAGACACCTGGATTTAAGCCCGGCCGCCGTGGCGCAACTGATTAACCATCATCAGTTCCCACGCAGCATGGACCAGGAAGAAATTAAGACAAGTATCACAACGTGGCTGGTCAGCCTGGGAATCGCCCGGAACGACATTGACCAGGCATTTGAAGAAGAGACCGGAGCTGCTGCAAACAGCCCCGGCCAGTCAACGCAAACGTCCTTGGAGGACCAACTAATGTTACTACGCAAACACCAGTTAACGCCAGCCGCTAAACGTACCTTCAATTTACCGCGCAACCCATTTGATGAAGTGCGCAGTAGTGACGAAGTGTTTTTAACCCCTGAGATCCGCTATGTGCGGGAAGCCATGCGCATGACAGCCCGCCACGGTGGTTTTATGGCAGTTGTCGGTGAATCTGGCTCAGGTAAAAGCACGCTGCGCCGCGACCTGATTGAGTGGATTAAAAGCGAGAGCCAGCCGGTTCTGGTCATTGAACCTTATGTATTGGGTATGGAAGACAACGACACCCAGGGCAAAACGCTGAAAGCCGGCCATATCGCTGAAGCCATCATGGCTACGGTCGCGCCGGGTGTCACGCCGAAACGCAGCCCAGAGGCGCGGTTTCGCCAGGTGCACAACACGCTAAAGGAATCGTTCCGCGCTGGTAACCGGCACATCTTAATTATCGAAGAAGCACACGGCCTGCCAATTCCAACTCTGAAACACCTGAAGCGGTTTTTCGAACTGGAAGATGGTTTCAGCAAACTGCTGGGCATCGTACTGATTGGCCAGAGCGAACTGGGCCAAAAACTGGACGAACGCAATCCGGCAGTCCGTGAAGTGGTGCAGCGCTGCGAGGTGGTCAACCTGCTGCCGCTGGACAATGAACTGGAAGGCTACCTGAGCCACCGCTTCCGCCTGGTTGGTCGGCCACTGAACGAAGTGATGAACAGCAAAGCGATTGAAGCACTGCAGCACAAACTGACCGGCCAGAACTTTAGCGTGCTGTACCCGCTGGCCATTCATAACGTGCTGACTGCAGCGATGAACCACGCTGCTGTTATTGGCGCACCACTGGTAACACCGGAATTAGTTTTGGGGGTGTGATGTGAAAACACATAAGCAGATTGTTCAAGAGTTAAGCGCCGCCCAGGTGGCGGTGCAGAAGTTGGGTGAATACGGCTTTAAGGTGCTGAGTGTAGCCATGGGCAACCTGCATCCAATCATCACCATTCAGCCGCCAGTTCAGTCGCTGATTAATAAAAAGCTGCAAGACGCACAACCGATCAGCGTGCGTTGCCGCTCAAGCAATCCAGAACGCATTTATGCAGCCCGCTTTCACGACTGCATGGTGACCTGGGCCGCTGAGTACTCAAACGTTAAGGGGGCAGCATGAGCATGTTTCCGACGACTGAACGCATCCAGGTTGAGATTGCTGTGGCAATGAGTATTCGCGAGCAGTACGGCACTAATCAGCCTGGCAAAACTTATGAAGATGGCATTGCTGAGGCGCTGCTGTGGGTGCTGGGTGGTCAGGAACCACAGAATCACGCTCAGCAATGCAGTGGCTGTGACAGAACCGGCGGCGGCTATTGCCCAGACTGTGGGCCAGTCATGGGTGACAGTACTTATGCAGGCATGACCGCAGCTTTAGCAAGAGGGGCAAACTGATGGACGAGCGCATTTTAGACAAAATCAAAAAGCTGCTGGCGCTGGCCAAGTCGACCAGTAGCGAACATGAAGCCGCCAATGCGATGCGCAAGGTTCAGGCACTGATGAAAGAACATCAGCTGAATGAAACGGATGTGGCGTTGCATGAGATTGCTCAACAGCACACCAAGCGGGCGAATTCATCCAGCAAACAACCGCTCTGGGCTTCTCTGTTATCCAGAACTATCGCTAGTGCCTTTGGCATTGACTATCTGTTGAGCTGGCAGCCGTCAATCGGCCGGTGCATCACTTTTATTGGCCCAAAAGACCGGGTTGAGATTGGCACCTATTGCTATGACGTGTTGGCTCCACAGCTGATTAAAGCACGGCGCGAGTTCTTAGCTGGTTTAAACAAAAGACTGAAAACAGCGACAAAAACTAATCGTGCGGACCTGTTCGCTGAAGGCTGGATCATTGCTGTGCGCCATAAGGTTGAAGCGTTAGTGCCGACTGAGGACGAGCAGCAGCTTATCCAACTGTTCATCGAAAAGAATTACCCAGATTTGCGCACTTCCAACGCACGAGCCGCAGCAACACGCGTGCGCGATATGAATAGCAAATTCATGGGGATGGCTAAGGGCCAGAAAGTCCAACTCAATGCCGGTGTTGCAGGTGCAGCACAGGGCCAACTTAACCATAAGTGAGAACCATCATGACAGTGGAAAACAAAAAGCCGGCTATCACAATCCCCCCAGGATTTTGGGCCGATGCCAAAGGCAAGCTAACGCATGAAACATTGGTACGAGACATCGACAAAGAACGTGACCGGCTGGTCAAGGATTTGTTCAAGCAAGCAGTTGAACTCAATCAGACACTGGCTGAGTTTAAGAAACGCGCCTTTGGTGATATTGCCGCTTTTGTGTCGCTGTCACTGGAGCAATACAAGGTTGATGTCGGCGGCAAGAAAGGCAATGTGACGCTTTACACCTACGATGGCAAATACAAAATCACGCGAGCCATTCAAGACAGCATGAAGTTTGACGAGCGCATCCTGGCCGCCAAAGAACTGATTTATCAGTGTGTGACCGAATGGACAGAAGGCGCTCGGCCAGAAGCCAAAGCCATCATTGACCATGCTTTTAAGACCGACAACGAGGGAAACTTGAGCGTGTCCCGCATCTTGTCGTTACGCAAACTCGACATTAAAGACGAACGCTGGTTGTCTGCAATGGACGCCATTGGCGAGTCCCTGCAGGTGGTTAGCAGCAAGTCCTACATCCGAGTGTATGAGCGTATCGGCGACACCGATAACTACCGACCAATTCCCCTTGATTTAGCAGCGGTGTACTTATGAGCCAATTTGCAAAGTTATTTGAAACGAAAGTTGGTGAGGTTTTGTGTGTGCTGGATATGAACGGAGAAAATGACGCTCCGGAAATAACCTTCACTTGCAAGCCTGAAGACCTGGGGCTTTGCAGCACAAAAATTACGTTTGAAGACACTGACGCCGGAGCCAGTAGCGCACAGCGTAACTTTGACAGCTTAACTGCAGAGGCTGCGCTCCAAGCCGTCCTCCCAATTTACGAATTGACAGGCCATCCACTATGAACATCGAAGATTTTAAAGCAAAAGCCGCCGAATGCACCGGTGACTGTGATGTGTACGAACTTTGCGTGACCTACTTGCGCCGCCAGGCCAAATCAGACCAACAACCTGTAGCGCTGAAGGCTATGGACATTTACGAAGAGGTGATGGCATGAGCGAAAACGTTACCACTATCGCCTTTTCCATCCCACAAGGGGCTGAACTCAAACTCGGCTCCAAAATCGATGTTCAAGGCATTGAAGTTGATTGCCACTCAATCGCCTGGGAGGAAAACAGCATAGGTCGTGTATTTGCTTTGGAGCAGCGCCTAGAAGTAGCTCTGGAATTGCTGGAACACGGTAGTTATTCCGACAAGGACATTGATAGCTACTACGCCCGGATCGCAGAACTTAAAAATAGTGACGAGTTAATAGGAGCTGAAGACTCAGACGAAGCAGAAACCGAAGAAATAATTGAGATTGATGACTAAGCGAAACGCCGAAAGGCGTCTACCGGTGATGGCTCACCGGTACTGACGAGCAGCCAAATATTAGAAGGGGTGGTAACAGATGGACTGGCAATCGCTTTTTATCAACATGAAGTACATCGGTATCTGTGGCTGCTTATTGGGCGGCTTTATCCTTGGTATCGGCGTATTGGTGTTTTATCGAGAAATGATGGTTGTGGGCTTGTATATGATGCTGGCTTCGATCTTGATTGCGCTTATCGGGGAGATGCTGGCGTGAACAAGAGAGGCAACAAAAATTCAAATCGCAGCCGTTTGATTCAGCGGATCCATATCGCCAAAAGCCAACTGGTAATGGCGGACGATAGCTATCGGGCGCTGCTGGCCTATCATGGCGGCGGCAAAGAAAGCAGCACTAAGCTGACCGATTTAGAACTGCAGGCGGTACTGGACAACATGGTCAAGCTCGGCTTCAAAGTTAAACCGAATATGCCAAAGCTGGCTGACAAAAAGCGTAGTCCTAAAACGCCTGCTGAGGGTGCGGACGAACGCAGTGTGATCAGAGCTATTTGGATTTTTATGTTCAATGCCGGCTTTATCAGAGACGGCTCTGAAACTGCATTAAACCGCTGGGTACAGCGCCAGACATCGGAACTGAATAATGGTGCCGGTATCAGTTCGGTGGAATGGCTGACGCCAGGCAGCGCGTTAATGGTTCTGGAATCACTAAAGAAGTGGTGCCGCCGATTAATGTTCAGCGCGCTGCAAAAAAACGGGCACTCAGTTTTTCCGCAAATGAGTTACAACCAGCTGCTGGCCAAGTGGAACAAAGTCCACGGAGCTGACGCATGAAGCTTGGCCGCTGCCCGATTTGCCATTCCAATATCCATCTTGATCAGCTGGTTGCTGATGAAACTGGCCGGCAGTTGCTCGGCATTATTTCTAAACTGGGGTACCGCATGGGCCCGGCGCTGGTAGCATACCTGGCACTGTTCCGGCCAGCCAAACAAGACCTCAGCAATGCCAAAGCATTGGCATTGGTAACTGAAACACTGGAGCTGAGTAACAACCATGCAGTGTTATCTGAAGCGCTGCAGGACACGGTCAGTTCAATTCATTCAAGCCGGATCAATGGCCAGGTAAAACAGCTGGCCAATCACAACTATCTGAAAAAAGTACTGGCAGCCAAGCTGGCGACAGCAACTGTGACAACGACCAGTAGTTCCATCGAGCTGAAACATGAGCGCCCTGAATCGAGGGAAGAAGCCATGGCAGCATTTAATGCACGGATGCAATCTTTAGGCGGACGAACGGTGGCACCCGATGACAGAAATTAAGACAGACAAAGTTGGAATGGCGGCATTGCGCCATGAACTTTTAGACGACGTCGTGGAGCAGGCAAAAAACGTTTTGGTTGACCACGGCGTTGATACCGACGTATCAGAACAGGCTGCAACGGCCATCGCTGAGCACCTGGCTGACCATTGGGGCGGCCAGCTGATTAATTTCCCGAAGAACTTCCTGTACAAACTAGCCCAACGCGACCGCGTCATATATGATGAATTCAACGGACGAAACATTGCAGAGCTTGCTCGCAAATTTAATATGTCCGTTCGGGGAATCTACAAGGTGATTAACCGGGCACAGAAGCGTGCAGTGAAAGAAAAACAACCTGATTTATTTGGCGATTAATTTTTGCTTATTTTGAAACTGTTTTTCTTTTTTTGTTTCGTTTAATCCCTTTCTATCCCGTTTGATCCCTTAATTATCTCAGTTTCCCTGGTCTATTTATCTCACTCTCTCTCACTCACTGAACGTTCATGCTCGGCGCTTAAGGCCGACATTTGCCGCTCAGTATCTGCATTGATGCGGGTCAGTTCCTGGTCTATGATTTGCTGGCGTTTCCGGGCATACAGCTGCTCCAAAAGTGCAGTGCTGGCGCCAAGTTCGCGGGCTTCTTTAATCTGGGCTTCATACCATTTTTTGATGTCATCCAGCGCCAGTGCCAGGCTCGACATATCGAGGCGCGCCAGCTGGTTTTGTAAATCGCTGGTATAGGCAGCACGGTCTTGTGCCAACTTGCGTTCGGCTTCCGCTTTGGCCTCAGCCTCTTTTCGGGCTTTTTCTGCCGCTTCCTCGGCTTCACGTTTGGCCCGCTCTGCAGCGTCATAGAACTGATCCATCGCCGGTACCAACGCCATCAACGCAGCAAACATGCGCTGTCCTGCGTCGGTCGTTAAATCGAGGCTGTCGACCAGGGCTTTAAAACCGTCGCGGCTGGAGGGCATCGCAACACCAAGGCTTGCGAACTGCGCGGTTGCGGATTTAGTGATAGCGGCCAGCTGCTCTTGCTCAGAATAAAACTCAGCAAAATAGTCTGCAGTCGCTGATTGGAATTGCTCAATCCCGCCCATCAGTTCAATGATGGATTGCGCGACTTCCAGCTCAATGGCTTTGGTCACGCCGGCGAACCGGCTTAGCTGCAGACCCAGATTATCGAGCGCCGAGTTAAACACGGCTTGTTCTTGGGCAACCCGGATAAGGGTGTCATACAGGCCTTCGCCCATTTGTTGAAACTCAGCGATTCCTGGCACCAGGTACTGGACCATTAAATCGCCTTGCTGGCTGAACATCGCCTGCAGCTCTTTTTCGATTTCGTCGCCTTTGAGGTCTTTAAACGACAGCGCCGGCAGGTTGATAACAAACGATTCCAACGTTTTATTGGTTTCAAGACCAAGGAGGCTTACAGCTTCAGTCACAGACTCGCCCATGTGGGCAAAGATGCGGGCAAACTCGGTCCGAAGTGCGTTATCAATGGCGCGGTATTCTGTGGATTCGCTCGATGATTTACTAAGGCCAAACAGTTTCTTTTTCGTGGTCTTGATCACGTCATAAACCGTGGCATTCATCAGGCCCGTGCTGATGATATCGCCCAGTTCCTGCGCGCCAAACGAGAGGCCACTATCGACCAGCTCTTTTTTGGTCGAGCCAAAAAGCCCACCGAGCAGTTTATTGGTAAGGCCACCGACAAGGCCGCCCAGTAGCTTATCTGCGACCAGGCCAATCACACCGCCGCCAACCATGGATGCAAGGCCGCTTCCCAGCTGCAGGTTGTAGTCTTTACCCAGCTCCCCTGGGTAATTGGATTCATTGAAGCGGCCGTAACTGGCGACGAGGCTCACCGCCAAGTATTTAATGCCAGCAGAGAGTTCGCGGATGCTGCCGTTAATTGAACGAAGCTCGGCGTATTGGTCCAGTTCTAAGTCTTCAATACGGCCAAGGGCATTGGCGATGGATTCAGATTTGGCGCTGCTATCACCGAGCACAGTACCGGTACTCTGGGTTTCCTGGCGCTGGGCTGCACTTGGCGCGCTGCCGGATGCGGAACCACTAAAGACGCCAAGACCGGCCATCAGCGCCGCCATTGCGGCTATCCGGGCAAACGCCGTGTATGGATCGCCAGAGCCTTGATTGGTGATGGCTGCCAGCGCATTGGCGGTAGCCTTTTGAATGGCCAAAGCGATTTCAGCGGCGGTAAAGACCATTTCCATGCGGTGCAAGGCTTCACGGCCCTTGCTGTTCTCACTGAACATCTTGCTGGCCGCGCCGGCAATGCTCGCATAACTGCCAAGCTGTGCCTGGGTTTGCTTGCGCATTAAATCTTGTTCAGTCGCCGATACTTTTTTAAGGGCCGCTTCTTTTTTGGCCGGGTCGTCCAGTTTGCTGGCTTTGGCGCGCTCTTCACTGAGTTTAATAAAGGCTTTGGTGAAATCATCCTGCTGCTCGGTCATGTGCTCCAGCACATTGGCCAAGTCGCCAAAGGAATCAATCAGCACATTGCCGACTTCACCGCCAATCCGGCCCATTTGGGTCAAACTATCTAACGCCGCATCAAAGCCGCCATCTTTAAAATACTTCTGCAGCTCTAATTGTTCGTTCAGCTCTTTTTGCCGGGTGATTTCTTTTTCAAGCACGGCAATATAGGCTGGATCGTCTGCCTTTAATTGGCGGATCGCTTTTTGTAGCTGATATTCCTGCTCGCCCTTTTGAATGCGGACCACCAGCAAATCATTTTCTTGCTGGATATTCTTTAAATAGTCCTGCTGCTCTTTGAGTTGATTGAGCGACATCTGCAGCTGCAGTTCCTGGCGAAGAGCTGCCAATAACTTCTCTGGCGCGCCTTGGTATTGACTCAGGACTTTTGCAATTTGATAGGCCCGCTCGCCTTCCGAGTTTTTGATTTTGAGCAGACTGTTTTCAGTGCGAAGGCTGGTGAGGGCTTTGGACAAATCAAGCGCTGTTGCCGCGTTTTTAGCGGTTTGGGCAAATTCACGGATTGCGGCTGCCGCCTCTTTGGGCAGCTCTTTGGCTTCAACAAACTGCGCTTTAAACAGCTCCAAATCGACGCCGGCCAGTGCCCGGCCCTGCGCATCCACCGCCTGAGCAGACAGCATCTGTGCGTTGTAGAGTTTGAGCATATTGTCTGCGCTAGAGGCTGACTGAGCGCCAAGCTTCGCGGTGGCTTCAGCCATCGCATCAGCGTCGGCTTTCCCGGCTTTTTGCGCTGTGCTCAGCGCTTCAATGGTGCTTTTCAGTTCTGCTTGTTTGGCTTTTAACTCAGCCACTTTGGCCGAATGACCAGCGAGATCACCAAAGCCACCAAACTGGCCGGTGGGTGCTTTGTTCATGGCGCTTTGCAGCTCTTTTTGCGCCTCTGCCAGTGCTTGCTGGACGTCCTGCAATTGCTGCTTGTACTGCGAAATCGTGTTTTCCTGGGCAGCAGCAGTCAGGGTTTTAAAGCTGGCTGTCAGCTCTGCATTTTTCTGTGCAGTTTCTGCAGCCCGGTCTTTATAAACCCCAAAGGCAACTGCCAGCGCACTGATGGCGGTAAGGCCAAAACCCACCGGGCCAAGTAACAGGCGCTGTGCCATCGCCAGGGCATTGGTCGCCACCGTTGCGGTGCCGGTGACTGTGGTCACCATGCCAAGCGCAGACACTGTGCGGATGGCTTGCGTGTTGGCCAGCAGTTGAGCCTGCACACTGGAAATCACTGACGCAGCATAGCGGCCCATGGCCACCACTGCAGCAGTGCCCAGGATGTAAATCAACAGCTCTGCAGTCTCGATAGTCGCCTGCATGGTTGGCGATAAATTATCTAAATCGCCGGTGCTAAAAGCATCCAGCTCTTTGGAAATTTGCTGGAAAAGCCCGGCCATGCCGGTAGAGAGACCGAGCATTAAATCCAGCTGTGCGGCAGCCTTTGACCAGCTGTTTTCCATCATCTGAGAGGCGCGGCCTAGGCTGACCGGCATCTGCTCAAACTCAGCGCGAATTTGTGGCAGCTGTACCAGAATACTGTTCAAGACATCTTTGGACAGTAGCTCGCCAGCCAGCACCATCTTGCGAAGGTCGCCAAGGCCCAGCTCTTTGCTACTTTTGCCGATGTCATCCATGCCGGCACCGATGCGAACGGCAAGCTCCGGGATATTCTCAAGGATGGAGTTAAATTCCTCAGCCCGCAAAATGCCGCCCGATAAGCCCTGGCTTAACTGCATCAAGCCATTGGCCATGGCATCGTTACTGCTGCCACCAATGACGCCAAGCTTTTGCACCGCATCGGTAAACTGCAGCATCTGGTCATTTGTGGCTTTGAGATCTTTGCGACTGGAACTTAAGCGCTGAAACAGCTCAACGGTCGACTGCAGCTCTGCGCCATTACGCTGGGCAATCGCATACATCTCGGCGGAGACCTGATTGTAATCGTGGGTCTCTTTGGTGGCCGTCTTGATGCGCTGCTGCAGTGTATTGAAATCATCGGCCAGATACGCAAAATCGACCAGGCCAGAGCCGGCAACCAGTGCGCCATAAAAGGCCGCGCCAATACCGACCATGGCCAGCATTTGACCGCGCAGACTGTTTAAGTCTGCATCGGCTTGTTTTGCCTGG
>Ga0114942_1000467_pt1 | contig 11577 bp, 17 predicted proteins | sample LowerColdCreek_FD_88674 | JGI IMG/M metagenome (GOLD analysis project Ga0114942, IMG submission 88674) | Groundwater microbial communities from Cold Creek, Nevada to study Microbial Dark Matter (Phase II) - Lower Cold Creek | ecosystem: Environmental > Aquatic > Deep subsurface > Groundwater ... | reverse complement strand
CCAAGACATCCGCAATCCCGCCGACCTGGCCGGGCTGGCGGAGCCGTGCGCGCTTCTTCGTCACTTCGATCCAAGGAGCTTCCCAATGACCAAGCCTGCGTTTTCCGCGTTCACCCGAGTTCAACAGAGCAGCCGCGACGATGACGTCTTCGCCGTAGTCGGCATGCTGTGCGGCATGTCACTCGCCGAAGTCTTCAAGCAAGCGGAGGTGTTCGGCATGCCCACCACCGGACCTGTTTTTCCGTGGGGGATGGACGCAAGTTTCGTGGCGCAACTCTTGATGAGCCGCAGCCTCGTAGGCGGACAGTGGAAGGAGTGCGACTCCTTCATGGCGCTGCCTGACGTGGCACTAGCGATGGTGGACTTTTTGCCGTCCAAAGATTGCGGCCGTGTCGTCCTGTTCCATCGGCTTCCTGAAAATCACCCCAGCGGCGTCAAGAGCTATGTGGTGGACCCCTATCCACATTCGCAGACGGCTCTGCACTACCGCCAAGATTTGTCGGGTCTAAACCCTGCGTGGTTCATCGCCGTTTCGCAGATTGCCGCACCTGCTGCAACCGCAACACCGAAGGCGAAGGGCAAGTGAGCCATGCAGCCGCATCCCGTGTACGAGGAACTGTCCGGTTAGCGCCTCACAGTGGCGCCGCTACCGACTACTTCGAGCCTTCGCTGCACGAGGCGGCGGCAGCTCCTGGACCAGTTCAGCCGTCGTAATGCCCAGCCCATGTGCAAGGCGCCACACGTTGAACAACGAGAGGTTTCGCTCGCCTCGCTCAACCGAGCCCACGTACTTTTCGTGGAGATCGGCGCGCTCGGCAAGCATTTCCAGGGTCAGGTTTTGCTCTGTCCGCAGCGTACGGAGCCGTTTCCCAAAGCTCTTCTGCACCTTGTTGCGCTCGGCCACGGCCGAGGCTTCAAGGGGCTGGGGCTTGTTGACGACCACGCGATCCATGCGCGAAGTCTGTTGATCTAGAACTGATAGTTCCAGGAACTATCCGTATCCTTTCTGGCAAACTTTGCCGCTGGCGATTGAGGCGCCAGCAACAACCATTCAATGGGAGAGTTCATGAGTTCAACGTTCCAAGTTCGCCCTAACGAGACCATCCTGTTTCAGGGCGACGTCGCCAACCTGCAAAGCCTGCTGAACATCAAGCAGGGCCACGGCGTCGTGACTGACCAACGCTGCGTGTTCCAGTGGGGCAGCGAGACCTTCACGGCCGAGCGGCAAGATCTGGCCGACGTGCAGGAGCAAAAGCACGGCTTCGGGACCAAGCTGATTGCCAGCCGACGCGACGGCGCGACCGTCACGGTGCAGGCGCCCAACATGCGCGGGCTGACGGGCGCCATGCTTGCGTTGGCCGGCCGGCAGTCCGTAGAGGCTGCCGCCGCGCAGCCTGCGAAGTCCGCCGTCAAGAACGGCACCGCGTGGCTGGCCGCCTTGAGCCCCTTTCTGTCGGGCCTGATCGTCGTGATCGTCTACAGCGCGATGGGCTGGGCCGCAGTCGAGGCATCCGCCTTTGGCCTGCTCAAGCTGATCGTGTTCCGCTTCGTGCTGATCTACCTGTTCATGAAAATCGACCACCAGAGCCTGGAGCGCCAGGGCTTCAACACGGTGTTGCTGGGAATCGTAGGCCCCGAGAAGTTCTGGGCCTACCTTGGCAGCCGCGCCAAGGCGTTCGGCCACGGCAAGGGCTATGCGATGACGTGGTGGGTGCTGCTGGTGCTCGATCTGCTGTTCGTGCTGCTGGCGCTGGGATGACCATGAGGACCAACATCTCCTATCGTTTCGCCCTGTGCGCCCTGCCAGCCGCACTTCTCCTCGCCGGCTGCAACAGCAAGCCGGGCGACTCAGACGTTCAGGCTGCTTTGGCTGCGGTATACGAATGCCAGGCCCTCGAAGTGCGCGACGTGAAGAAGCTCAACGGCGAGCCGGGACCAGAAGGCACCTACGAGGTCGCGTTCGACTACACCGTGGCGTTCAAGGGCGGTGAGGCCGGAGCTGCCAAGATACTCGGGGATTGGGTCCACCTGAACAAGGAAAGCGACGCCGCCAGGCAAGCTCGCATCGACGTTGAACGGCAGTCGTCGAAGGACGATCCCCGCGTGCAAACGCTCGACGCCTATGTCAAGCAGGTGGACGCCTCGATGGAGCAACTCGTTTGCGGCGACAACAAGGAGCAAGTCGCCGTGGCGGTCCCGCTGTTCAAGGAGGGTTCCGAGGCGTTGAAAGCTGGCTCAGGCATGGTCGCACTGCCAACAGGCGTTCGGATCGTGAGGACCGGGCTGCTCAGCAAGTCCGAGAACGGCTGGTACTTCCGGCAACTTGCGGTGGGATTCAACAGTTTCGACATCCTGCAAGGCCGTCCCACAGTGTTCGCGCTGCCGCCGTCCAAGGTGCCCACGCTGCTCAACGCGCAGGCCTCAGCCACTGGTGAACGCACCCTGACTGGCATCGTCCATGCGCGCCTGACGGATAGCTGCTTTACGGTCACCGTGGACAGTGCCGAGACCTGCTACGCCTTCCCGGCCGATCCCGAACAGGCCAGGCGCATCCTCAGCGCTTGCGGTGACGGGGATCGCTGCAGCGTCACAGGTAAGTTCGACATGCAGGCCGAGAGTCTGGGCTCCGTCAGCAAGGCCGTGCTGGCGCAATAACCGTGGGGCTCACTCGCCGCCGTCTGCTGGTTGCGAGCGCTGGGCTGGCTGGCACGCTCGGCGCCGCCCGCGCCCAGCGGGCCGTGCCCATTGCCGACATGCACACGCACCTGGGCAAGCAGACGCGCGCGGCCATGACGCTGGACCTGGCGGCCGACATGAAGGCCAACAACGTCGTGCTGGCAGCCTGGGCCTACGCCACGGATCGCGCGTACATCAAGGCCATGCCGGACGGCATCCGGCAGGTCAGCGAGCCCAGCCCGATGAAGATCGCAATGGCGATGCGCGAGGATATGCGTCGCAGCCGGCAGTACGTGAAGGACTCCGGCCTGGGGCTCGTGCTGACCGCCAGCGATGTGGACCGCGCACTGACAGGTCATCCCAGTGTCGTGCTCGCCGCAGAGGGCACGGACTTCATGCAGGGGCGCATGAGCCTGCTGGATGAAGCCTTCGACGGCGGCCTGCGGCACCTACAACTCGTCCACTACACCCGCAACGTCGTGGGCGACTTTCAGACCGACGAGCCGCAGCATGGTGGGCTGACGGACTTCGGCCGGCAATTGATCCGAGCTGCTCAGGCCAAGGGCATGCTGGTCGATCTGGCGCACTGCACGGAGCCCGGAGTACGCCAAGCGCTGGAGGTCGCCACCAAGCCGATGGTCTGGTCGCATGGCTGGGTGGACAAGGTGCCAGGTGCTCACGACGACAAGGCCGGCTGGCAGCGTCGGCGCCTTTCGCTGGCGACTGCACGCGAGATTGCCAAGGCTGGCGGCGCCTTCGGCACGGACATCGCGGGCGTAGGCGACAGCGGCTCCGTGAACACCTACAGCGAGGTGCAGTTGGTCATCCAGACGCTTCAACGCAACGGGCTCGATGCGGCCGCCATCGCCAAGGTCAGCCATCTGAACTACGCCCGCGTTTTGCGGACAGCCCTCACCGCCTAGCGGCAGGCCGGCAAAGTCGCGCACCGCTTGATCCAGCCGGCGCGCGGCTCGACGATGACGACTCGGCTGCTCCCCGCAGCCGGATCACCCGGTGGCGCGCTCGCGCCACCGCACCCCTCTCCGGCGCGCAGCGTGCGCGCACCACCCTCATGACCTGAAGCCGGCCATCAATGGCAGGCCGCGTTCGCTCGTGCCGGAGTTCCCATCCTTGGAGAGCCCCGCATGTTGAATCCCCCGCTGACCTACGAGAGCCTGGCCGAAATCGAGCGTAGGCGCCTGCTCAAGCAACCCTTGTTCGGCCTGGGCCGCCTGCTGGCGACGCCGGCGGCGCTGGAACTTCTGACCACAGCACAGCACCACCCCGCTCGGCTATTGCAGCGCCACCAGTGCGGGGACTGGGGACCGGAACTCGGCATGTCGGACAAGGCTGCGAACGATCAAGCGCTCATCACGGGCGCGCGGCTGCTTTCGGTCTTCCGCATTGCAGATGTGCGCGTCTACCTGCTAACCGAGGCCGTCGATGAGGACACGCAGCGACGGGAATGCACGCACACCCTGTTGGCGTCGGAATACTGAAATGGCCGCGCTCACCCCGAATGCGGCGCACCCGATGCGCCAACTGCTGGCCTTGCTGCCACGGCTAGCGCAGACGCCTTCCCATCAACCCGACTTCGAGGCCAGCGATCCGGCGCTGCTGGTGCAGATCGCCGAAGCGTGCGAGCTGCTGCAGCGTGTGACGTCGCTCGGCATCAGCGCCATCGGGCAACTGCTGGCGCATGCGGCTGCGGAGGTCGATAGCGGCGAGTTCGGCCAGGATGCCATCGAAGCACTGGGCTGGGTGCTCAGCGACATGGCCGACGCTGCGGCCGCGTGCCTGCAACTGGCTGCACCGTGCCGCCGCGCCGCGGCTGATTTCACCGGAGCCCGGCATGAGTAAGGCTGCACCCAAGAAACAATCGGCGCTACCGGCGTCCGAGGCCGTCAACCGCTACACGCGCGCCGCGCTGGCCGAGAACACGCATCGTGGCTACCGCGGCGACATGCGGCACTTCAAGGCCAACGGCGGACGCGTCCCTTGCACGCCGGTCGCGCTGGCCGAGTACCTAGCGCGGTTCGCGGAGAGCTTGGCGGTGGCGACGCTGCAGCATCGAATCATCGCCATCCATCGCTCGCATCTGGAGGCGGGGCTTGCATCGCCGGCGATGGACCCGCTGGTCAAGCGCACGATGCAGGGCATCCGCCGCACGCGGGGCACGGCGCAGCGGCGTGTCACGGCGCTGGTGAAGGATGACGTGATCGAGCTGGTGATTGCCGCAGAGCGGCAGAAGCCCTTGAAAGCGGCGCGCGACGTGGCGTTGATCCTCGTCGGGTTTGCGGGGGCTTTCCGGCGCTCGGAGCTGGTGAGCATCCAGCGCGAGGACATGACGGCCTTCGAGCACGGCATCGAAATCCACATCCGCCGTACCAAGACCAGCCAGGAGCAAGGGCACACCGTCTTTATCCCGTGCGCGAAGTCCTCGCGCTGCCCGGTCAAGGCGCTGAACCACTGGCTGGCCCTGAGCGGGATCGAGGCGGGGCCGGTGTTCCGGCGCATCAACCGGCATGACCAGATCGTGTCCGATGAAGCGCTGACAGGCCAGTCGGTGGCGCTGGTTTTGAAGTCCGTCATGACCGCCGCTAGAGGCGTGGAGGCAGCAAAGTCAACATCGGGACATTCGCTGCGTGCTGGCTACTGCACGGAGGCGGTCGCGGTCGGTGTCCCGACGTTGACCATCATGGACCAGACGGGCCATCGGAGCGTGAACATGCTGACCCGCTACGTGCGGCCGAACACGCGGCGCAAGACGCCGTCGCTGCTGTAGGCCGATTGCCTGACGGCACGCCCGGGAGGGTCTGCCTTTCGCTTGCCAAGCCGCCACATCTGCTGCAGTACTTCGATGTAGGGCTGCTCATCCTTGCGTGCGGCCTGGGACTGGGCGACGTGGAACCGCACCTTGTCCAACACCTGGCCGGCCGTCTGGCGTTGCAAGGCGTCGCCGTGCTCGTGGACCGCCTGCCCAATCAGCGCGTTGAGCAATCCGGCGCCGAGCGCCAAACAGCGGGCTGGATGACCGCGCGAGTACCACGCACACCGCGTGCCTCCTCCAAGGAGCCCGCTCTACTGTGACAAGGGCGGTGGTTTTGCGCGTAAACGCTTATAGCGTGTAGACTAGAGAGCTAAACCTAAAAAAGGGAGGAAAAAGCATGTATTGCTTATGCTCGAACTCGTCTTTTGACGACATCCTTGAGCGGCAGAGAGTAGCGCCGCTACCACGCACGGAAATGATTAACCGGCACACAGGATGTGCGCAGGGGTGCGGTAGTTGCATTGACGCGCTGCTGGCCGAAGCCGAGTTCCTTGAGTTGCTGCCCGAAGAGCGGGCAACCTGCGCGCCATGAACGGCACGAATATGTTGTATCCACAGCTGTTCGACAGCATGGAACAGGCTCGCTGGAGTCTTGCAAACGACATTCCTTGGGACCATTTTGAGCGCGCAAAGCTTAGCGAGCGGCAGGCGCATGGGATCAAGATGAATGCGATTCTCGAATGGTCTGCGATGCCGACCGCCGAGATGTTCCTGCGCGATAACCAGCACGATACAGATTTCGCGGCCTTTATCTCTATCTGGTTTTTCGAAGAGCAGAAGCACAGTCTCACTCTTCTTGAGTACCTGCGCCGCTTCGCTCCGGACTTCTTGCCTACCGAGGCGGAGCTTGCTGCGGTTCGCTTCAGTTTTGATCCGGCTCCAGCACTTGAGAGTCTGGCCCTGCATTTCTGCGGCGAAGTCCGACTCAACCAGTGGTATCGCTGTGCCCGCGAATACCACACCGAGCCGGTCATCCGACATATCTATGCGACTTTGGCTGCCGATGAGGCTCGGCATGCCCGCGCTTACTACTCCTATATGTCGAAGGCGCTATCAATAGCACGAATTGATGCTGCACAGGCCTTTACCAAGATCGGCGTGTTGATGACAAATGCGCGGCTGAACAAGGCAATGCACCCGACGAACTTGCATGTCAACAAGGCACTCTACCCCAACGACACAGTCAATGCGCGCTTGCCAGATCCTAAATGGTTATCGACATGGCTCGATGACGAGATTGAGTTTGACCAAGTGTGGGAGGCCCGCGTTGAGCAGGGAATTCTTGGAAATCTTTCCTCATTATTTGCCACGCCGATTACCGGTGTTCGGGACCTGAGGCGATTCAGGGAGTCGATGCGTACACCGACTCAAGAATTTTCCGCCACCATGGAGGCCTGACGTGGCTACTGCAAAAGATATCCAATTCCACTACGACGTTGACAACGCTTTCTACGCGATCTTCCTGGATCGTGAATTCCGAGCTTACAGCTGCGGTGTTTGGGATGAGGCCAGCACGCTTGAAGAAGCGCAAAGAGCCAAGATCGACCGAATTTGCCGCTTTGCCGCTGTTGAGAAAAATGCAAGCCTGCTAGATATCGGTTGCGGATGGGGCGGCCTTATGGCCCATGCGATCAACGCCTATGGTGCGCGCAGTGCTCACGGCCTGACGCTTAGCAATGATCAGATCGCGCACATCGCTGCGGAGGCTTCGCCGCTAGTCACTGCGGAACTTCAATCTTGGCGCGACCATCAGCCGCAGTGCCTATACGACGCTATCACTTCGGTAGGCGCCTTCGAGCATTTCGTTTCTCGCGCCGAACGTATGGCGGGTCGTCAGCTTGAGATCTACCGCGACTTCTTTGCTACCTGCCGACGTGTTTCGACACCCAGCGCCTGCTTGGGACTGCAAACCATCGTTACCTCTCGTAACCCTACCAGCCTCCAGGAGGCTCGTGACGCTCGCTATTTGCTGGACAAAGTCTTTCCCGGATCCGCTTTGCCAACCGAAGCCGACATTCATGCGGGTTCGGCAGGCCTCTACGAAGTTGATGAAATCCGTCGGATCGGCAAAGACTATGCGCGTACCCTTTCGTGCTGGCGTGCGCGACTGCTAGATCAGAGAGAGTTCGCAACGGGTCAATTCGGTGTCGCGGTCGTTGACCACTACTTACGCTACTTTGAAGCAGCAGCACGGAGCTTTGAGAGTGGAGTGACCGATCTGGTACAGGTGTCACTGCGTCCTCTGCTGACGACCGGCACTGCCTTGCCTTGAGCATGCTGCCGCGGGCGCCGCGAAACGATCAGCTTCAGACGAAGGCGAGCTTCTCGCCAATGCCTTACGAGGTCGACTTCACTGGGTTTCTCAGCAACACGGTCGCACCTCGCTGGCTTGAGCGTCTGCGATTGCAGCTGATCGAGGAGCAATTCGCCGACCAGGGGTTGTTTGATCGCCAGCAGTTGTCGGTGATCGCTCGCAGCGAGATCGACTATTTACGACCCATCCGAATGGGAACAAAGCTGCTAGGTCGAGCATGGATCGAACGCTGTATGCGCTCAAGCTGGACGATCTATTTCACCTTCCATGAGGGGGAGACCGAGACGCTGTGCATGCGCGCGTTGCAGATTGGCGCCTTCATCAATCCCGAAACATTGAACCCCGCCCGCGTGCCGCCGGCCATATTGGCCCGTGTTGCGCAAGCCACCAACTAATAGGAACACAAAATGCAACAGGACGTCCTGAACAAAGTGCGCGACATCATCCTCGACGTCATCGAGATCGAGCGGGAGAAGATAACCCCTGAAGCCTCGCTGCGCGATGACCTGCACGCCGATTCACTGGCTAGCGTTGAGATCGTCATGGCTTTGGAAGATGAGTTCGGAATTGAAATCGACGAGCAGTTGGCGCGCAGCTTGGCTACCGTTGGCGAACTGATTGCCGCAATCCAGACAATGCGCAACGCTGCTGCTGCACAAGAGGCAACGACATGACCGATCTCGTTGAATCTGCAACCGGCGCATCTACACGCGGCGGTTTCGCCGACAAGCCCGTCGCCAAGTTCGCGCGGTCGCTGTTCCCGGCGTTCGCACGACTTGCGCCAAATGCTGCGGCCAACCTCGCGTTGAAGCTGTTTCTATCGCCTCCGCGAGTGAAAACTCCTAGTTGGGAGCGCCCTTTCATCGAAAGCTCCGCGCCTGGCGAATTGACAGTTCACGGCCGACCTTTCAGAACCTACAGCTGGGGTAATGGCTCGCGCACTATTGTCATGTGCCATTCGTGGGGAGGTCGTGCCACTCAGCTCGGAAATTTCATCAAGCCGTTGAACGACGCGGGCTTTCGCGTCGTGGGTTTTGACGCGCCGGCTCATGGCAGCTCCAAGGGCAAACAGACTGACATGATGGAGTATTCCGCCGCAGTCAATGAAGTCGTCGCCAACTTCGGCCCGGTTCATGGAGTCCTTGGCCATTCGTTCGGCGCAGGGAATGCATTATTTTCATGGGAGCGGTTCGGCTTTGACGTTCCACGCATGGCGTTGATTGGATGTTTCTCGAACGCGACTTGGGTAACCGAGCGGTTCGGAGAGATTCTTGGCATCCCAAATTCGGTAATGCGCGAGATGCGCGCCACACTTGAAACTCGCTATGGGGGCGAACTCAACTGGGCTTCTCTGGATATATGCAAGTTCGCGCAGAAATTTCAAGGCGACTTGCTGATGGTTCATGATCGTGACGACAACGAAATTCCGCACTTCCACGCTGAGAGGATTGTCGAAACGGCTGCGCGCCCCGGTGTGACCTTAATGAGCACGAGAAAACAGGGGCACCGCCGCATATTGCGCGATCAGCAAGTGGTCGCGCGCGTGACTGAATTCTTCAGCGCGGATACCTGAGGCCACGATGCTGCAATCAACTGGGATACAGACGTCGGAAAGCACGCGGCTGATGAAGCTTCGTCTCATCGTCGTAATTTTTGGCTGCCTAGCTGCTTGGTGGATACCGCCAAATCAGGAATTGCTGATTCTTGCCGCACTCAGTTTCTATATTAGAACTTTTGGTTGGGAGGGTGGCCATCATCGTTATTTCGCACATCGCAGCTTCAAGACAGGACGAATATTCCAAGCTGTGCTTGCCTGCCTTGGCGCCTCGTCAGGTCAGCGCGGCCCGCTTTGGTGGGCTTGCCATCACCGCGTACATCATCGCCATTCAGATACACCAAAGGACCCCCACACTCCAATTGGCAAGGGTCGACTCTATGCTTATATTGGTTGGATGTTTGATAAGCAGTATTGCGATACTGACCTCGACGAGGTTAAGGACTTCTCCAAGTACCCAGAGCTTGTTTGGATAAATAAGTATCACTACGTCTTTCCTTACGCACTCGTCGCTATTCTTTACGCACTCGGTCAATGGACGACTTTATTTGGTCATGAATTCGGTTGGGCTGCGGTTGTTTGGGGATTTTTCTTGCCGACCTTCCTGTCCTTGCAGGGGTCGACATTGGTAAATATATTCGCTCACGGTTCCCGAGAGCGAAGCGGTTGGTTTTCATATCGCCGATACAACACCAGCGACACATCCCGCAACAATTGGCTACTGAGCGTTGTTTCGCTGGGTGCCTCTTGGCACAACAACCATCACCGCTACATGAATTCGGCGACGACTGGGTTCCGCTGGTGGGAATTTGACATCACCTACATGACCTTGCGCCTACTCGCCCTGACCGGCTTGGTCTGGGGCCTGCATCGCGTGCCTGCTCATATTCGAAACGAGCCTTTGGCGGCCAATTGAGGTGTCGTCATGAATGGCATGCCCTTAGATACTGCACCGTTGACCACGCCTCAGCCGCCGCTGCCTCCGCGCCACTTCTTCCAACCATCGTTGTTGCAGACGTTCTTCTACCTTGGCTACGGCGTCTTGCTGGCAATTGGCCCAGGCTACTTGTCTTACGTTGCGCAAGCGACTAAATGGCCGCTTGCAGTGAGTTTTCCCATTTCAATGCTGCTGTCGGTGATGGCTGGCTACGGGTTCTTCATGCTAGCAGGGGCTGCGCATGAGGGCTTTCATTTCAATCTGCATCGCGTGCCAGTGATTAGTGCGCTTCTTGGGATACTGTTTAGCGCATGCATTCCAGGCTTTATCGGCATTGGCTTCACGCTGTCTCATTGGAAGCACCACCGCTACACAAATCAAGCGCTCGATCCCGACTGCGGCCAGTTCGGACGTTTCCGCAGTTTCTGGTCGCGTCTGCTGCTAGCGCGTTTGTCAGCCAATTCGGCCTACCGCCGCGCCGCGCTGAGTTTGCTGAGAGGATGCATTGACGCAGAGGCTGGCTCCCACGGACTTTCCTTGCCCACCTTGCGCTGGTTGTGCCTTGTCAACATCATCTGGCATCTGATGCTTATGGCGGGTCTTGTCGCTATATGTATCGTCGCGCCCATGTTTGCCATCTGCGTGTTTATTGCACCACTGCTGGCAACTGTGATGATCACAGGGCTGAATCCCTATCAGGAGCACGCAGGTACGGGAACGACGCATGACACCAAAGCGCGCAGCCGCACCTCGCCCTTGTTTACGGCGTTGATGTTCGGCACCAACTATCACCTTGAGCACCACCTATATCCGCGCGTGCCTTGCTGGCGCCTGCCTGCCCTGCATCGGTGGCTTGTTAAGACTGATTGGTACCGCGCAGCTTCGCCAATTGTTACGCCTCAGTTCACCGCCGCTTTCTCGCCGCAGATTTTGTCCAGCGTGCGGACATACGGAAGTACGTCGCAATGAAAAAGTCCATGGCTTTGGCATCGTTTCCGACTGCCGCAGCATGGGGAGAGCTTTCAACCCTGGCGCTAGCTGGCGGTGGCAACCGTTGCTGGTGGCAGGCTGGTGCGATTAGCCGCCTGGTTGAGGCGGGGTGGCCTTTGCCTCGCCATTGGGTCGGTACGAGTGCGGGCGCTGCAATAGCTGCAGCATGCCTCACGACTGGTCCCGAGACTGCGCTAGCTGCCTGTCGCGAACTCTATGGAGATACCACGCGCATTTTTGACTGGGGAGGTCTGCGGCGTGGGCGTCTTGAGTTT
>Ga0114942_1000466_pt1 | contig 11588 bp, 11 predicted proteins | sample LowerColdCreek_FD_88674 | JGI IMG/M metagenome (GOLD analysis project Ga0114942, IMG submission 88674) | Groundwater microbial communities from Cold Creek, Nevada to study Microbial Dark Matter (Phase II) - Lower Cold Creek | ecosystem: Environmental > Aquatic > Deep subsurface > Groundwater ... | reverse complement strand
GTGGAACGCCGCCGGCAAGGGCCAGGACACCCTCTGCGTCATCCCGGACAGCTGCTACGCCGGCGTCTACGCGACGACGATCGACTTTTGCAAAATACACGGCGCCTTCGACCCCAAGACCATGGGCACCGTGCCCAACGTGGGCCTGATGGCCCAGCAGGCCGAGGAATACGGTTCGCACGACAAGACCTTCGAGATCCCGGAAGACGGCGTCGCCAACATCACCGACCTGGCCACCGGCGAGGTGCTGATGAGCCAGAACGTCGAGCAGGGCGACATCTGGCGCATGTGCCAGTGCAAGGACGCCGCCATCCGCGACTGGGTCAAGCTGGCCGTCACGCGCGCCCGCAACTCCGGCATGCCGGTGGTGTTCTGGCTGGACCAGTACCGCCCGCACGAGGCGCAGCTGATCACCAAGGTCAAGATGTACCTGCACGAGCACAATACCTTCGGCTTGGAAATCCAGATCATGAGCCAGGTGCGTGCCATGCGCTACACGCTGGAACGCGTGATCCGCGGCCAGGACACCATCAGCGCCACCGGCAACATCCTGCGCGACTACCTGACCGACCTGTTCCCCATCATGGAGCTGGGCACCTCGGCCAAGATGCTGTCCATCGTGCCGCTGATGGCCGGTGGCGGCATGTACGAGACGGGCGCCGGCGGCTCCGCCCCGAAGCACGTCCAGCAGCTGGTGGAAGAGAACCACTTGCGCTGGGACTCGCTGGGCGAGTTCCTGGCGCTGGCGGTGAGCCTGGAGGACGTTGGCATCAAGACCAAGAACGACAAGGCCAAGGTGCTCGCCAAGGCGCTGGACAAGGCCACCGGCGAATTGCTGGACAAGGGCAAGGGCCCCAGCGCCAAGACCGGCGAGATCGACAACCGTGGCAGCCACTTCTACCTGACGCTGTTCTGGGCGCAGGCGCTGGCCGAGCAAACCGAAGACGCCGAACTGGCCGCGCGCTTCAAGCCGCTGGCCGACACACTGACCGCCAACGAAGCCAAGATCGCCGCCGAACTGAAGGAAGTCCAGGGCAAGCCGGCGGACATCGGTGGCTACTTCCTGCCGGACGTGGCCAAGCTGGACAAGGTGATGCGTCCGAGCGGAACGTTCAATGCGGCGCTGGACACGCTGGCCAGCTGATCAGCCAGACGAGAAAACCACAAAAGGGTGCCTCCGGCGCCCTTTTTTTTAGCGTGAATCCGCAGGTCACTCGCCGCCTCTGGCCGCAGGCACAGGTTTTTCCGATGTCGACGTTCTCGAAAAGCTGCTTTCTCAGAGTCGCTGCGGCAACGACATTGCACCCTCTTGACCGGTGGAGATTGCCTGCGCTCCATCGGCCACCAACGCTGACAGCTACTGGGGGCAGCGCCCGCGCTTCGCCGAACGCTAGCGTCACCGTGCCGTCACCACAGCTTTCCTGAAACTCAACTAGAAAACGGTCATGCAATCCATCGGTTCGCCACTCATGTGGTCCTTGTTCGCAGCGTTCGTGCTGGTCGCGCTGCTGGTCGACTTCTTTGCGATGAGCAAGCAGGGCGCGCATCGCGTCAGCACCCGCGAGGCTGCGATCTGGTCGCTGGTCTGGGTCGGCGTGTCGTTCGTCTTCATGGGGTGGCTGTGGTGGTACCTCGGCGGCACGGGCACGGACGAGGCCGCACGCGCGGTGGCGAACGCCAAATCGCTGGAGTTCCTGACCGGCTACCTGATCGAGAAGGCGCTCGCGGTCGACAACATCTTCGTGTTCCTGATGCTGTTCACCTACTTCGCGGTGCCGGCCGAGTTCCAGAAGCGCGTGCTGATGATCGGCATCCTGGGTGCGCTGGTGCTGCGCGCGGCGATGATCCTCGTGGGTGCCTGGCTCATCGCGCAGTTCCACTGGATCCTCTACGTGTTCGGCGCGTTCCTGCTCTTCACCGGCATCAAGATGTGGTGGGCCGCCGGCCAGGAGCCCGATCTGGACAACAACCCGGCGCTGAAGTGGATCCGCAGCCGCTTCAAGATCTCGCCGGACTACGACGGTGAGAAGTTCTTCACCGTGAACAACGGCGTCAAGATGGCCACGCCGCTGCTCGTGGTGATCCTGCTGATCGGCATCGTCGACATCGTGTTCGCGGTCGACTCGATTCCGGCCATCTTCGCCATCACGACCGACCCCTTCATCGTGCTCACGTCCAACGTGTTCGCCATCCTCGGCCTGCGGGCGATGTACTTCCTGCTCGCCAACATGCACGAGCGCTTCCACCTGCTCAGCTACGGCCTGGCCATCGTCCTCGTGTTCATCGGCGCCAAGATGCTGTTGATCGACATCTACAAGATCCCCGTGGCGTTCTCGCTCGGCTTCACCGCCGTCACCTTGGCGGTCACGATGGTCCTGTCTCTGCGTATCCCGCCCAAGGGCGCAGGCGGCAGTGCCTTCCCGTTCGCCAGCAAGAAGCCAGAACAGCCGGCGGGCCGTTCCGGCCATCACTGACCTGCCCTCGCAGTCCGTCCAACCCGAGGAACCATCATGCGCATCCTGATGCCTGTCGACACCAGCGAGTTCAGCAAGGCTGCCGTAGCCTTTGTTGCTTCGCGCACCACCCTGCTCAGTCAGCCGACCGATGTTGAATTGATCAACGTCCAGTACCCGGTGTCGCAACGGGTGGCGCGTGCCGCGGGCAAGGAGATCGTTCTGTCCCATCACCAGACGGAAGCGGCCAAGGCGCTGAAGTCAGCGACAACGACACTCAAGCGCGCCGGCGCGCAGGCGCAGGCACGCTACGTCGTCGGCACCGTGGCGGACGATCTGGCGTCCATCGTGGCCAATGACCGGGCGGACCTGATCGTGATGGGTTCGCACGGCGACACCGGATTGAAGAAGCTGCTGCTCGGCTCGGTCGCCAGCACAGTGGCCGCCACATGCACAAAACCGCTGCTCATCCTGCGCACGACGGCCGTTCCGAAGAAGGACTCCCTCAAGGTCGGCATCGCGCTGGATGGCAGTCCTTACGGGCTTGCGGCGGTACGGTTCGTCATCAGCCACCGCGACCTGCTCGGCGCCAAGCCCTCGGTGAGCCTGATCCACGTCGCCCCTGATCTGACGAAGGTCACGGTGCCGGGGTGGATAGAACGCGAAGTGCCCACCGGCTTCAAGCCGGAGCAGATTGCAGCCATGCAACAGGGCGCATTTGAGAATGTGTTCGGGCCGGCGCATGACCTGCTGACGCGGGCCGGCATTACCGCCACCGAAGTGCGGCTGGTCGGGCAAGTGCCTGGCGACACGATCGCCGCCCATGCCACCCGGAGCCGGCTGGACCTGCTGGTGCTGGGATCACTCGGCTTCGGCGCGTCCCGCCACGCCCTCATGGGCTCCGTGGCAACCCGTGTGGCTGCAGGTTGTCCCACCGCGCTGCTGCTGGTGCGGGAAAAGTAGCGGCATCGGGCACCGAGAACGGCCGGCGCAGGCGATCAAGGCCCTGCGTCCGGCTCGTGCTTCACGATGGTGACCGGCACCGCAGAACGCTGCAGTACGCCTTGCGATACCGACCCCAACAAGACGCCGCGCAGAGCGCCCATGCCGCGTGCACCCATCAGGATGGCGGTGCAGTGGTGGCGCTGTGCGATCTCCACCAGCGTTGTCGCCGGTTCCCCGGAGCCGATCTCGCGGTCGTAGGCAACGCCAGCCGCCTCGAACAACGCCTGCGCTGCGGCGAGGGCGCGGGCACCCACGGCGCCCGTGACGCGTTCCAGCACTTGTGCATCGGGCGCGAGCACCATCTCGTACAAATAAGTCGGGTCCTGAACCGTGGCCAGCATGAAGCTGCTGCGCAAGCCATGCTCGGCCAATTGCAAGGCGTGGCGGGCCGCCTCCAGCGAGGCGGCCCGCCTCCAGCGAGGCGGCCGAGCCGTCGAGGGCGACGAGGATTTTCATGAGCGTTGGTCTCCGGATCGGGACCGTAGTGGCCACGACCGAGCCCTGAGATCATGGTCCAGCACACGCCCCGCGAGGCGTCGATCGTGCCCTGGCTTGACCCAAGTCAACAGGGGTTGGCGCCCACGCAACGACTTCGCCAGGTGCCACGCCGGCACCCGAAAACTTCACGCCATCTGGTCGATCAGCACCTGGCCGAACCCGGAGCACGACACCTGCGTCGCGCCGTCCATCAATCGCGCGAAGTCATAGGTGACCTTCTTGCTCAGCACGGCCTTCTCCATCGCGCTGATGATGAGGTCGGCAGCCTCCTTCCAGCCGATGTGCCGCAGCATCATCTCGGCCGACAGGATGGAGGAGCCCGGGTTGACATAGTCCTTGCCGGCGTACTTCGGCGCGGTGCCGTGGGTGGCCTCGAACATGACCACCGAGTCGCTCATGTTGGCGCCCGGCGCGATGCCGATGCCGCCGACCTGAGCGGCCAGCGCGTCGGAGATGTAGTCACCGTTGAGGTTCAAGGTCGCGATGACGCTGTACTCGGCCGGGCGCAGGATGATCTGCTGCAGGAAGGCGTCGGCGATGACGTCCTTGATCGTGATGAGCTTGCCCGTCTTCGGGTTCTTCAGCCGGCACCACGGGCCGCCGTCAACGGGTTGGGCGCCAAATTCCTTTTGCGCCAGCGCATAGCCCCAGTCACGGAAGGCGCCTTCCGTGAACTTCATGATGTTGCCCTTGTGGACCAGCGTCACCGAGGGCTTGTCATGGTCGATGGCGTACTGGATGGCCTTGCGCACCAGGCGCTCGCTGCCTTCACGCGACACGGGCTTCAGGCCCAGCGCCGAGGTCTCGGGGAAGCGCAGCTTCTTCGCGCCCAGGTCGTCGCGCAGGAAGGCGATCAGCTTCTTCGCGTTGTCGCTGCCGGCCTCGTACTCGATGCCGGCATAGATGTCCTCCGAGTTCTCGCGGAAGATGACCATGTCGACCTTGTGGGGCTCCTTCACCGGGCTGGGCACGCCGTCGAAGTAGCGCACCGGGCGCAGGCAGACGAAGAGGTCCAGCTCCTGGCGCAGCGTGACGTTCAACGACCGGATGCCGCCGCCCACCGGCGTGGTCAACGGGCCCTTGATGGACACGAGGTAGTCGCGCGCGGCCTGCACCGTCTCGGCGGGCAGCCAGGTGTCGGCGCCGTACAGGCGGGTGCTCTTCTCGCCGGCATAGACCTCCATCCAGTGGATCTTGCGCGCGCCGCCGTAGGCCTGGGCCACGGCCGCATCGACCACTTTCAGCATGACGGGCGTGACATCCACGCCCACGCCATCACCTTCGATGAAGGGAATGATGGGCTGGTCGGGGACGTTCAGCGACAAGTCGGCATTGACGGTGATCTTCTGGCCGCCTTCGGGCACCTGGATATGGGACATGGCTGCTGGGCTCCGCGAAAGAGTCGCGAGGGTGGTCTAAACCCGGCGAGTTTATGGCTGCCCTCAGCAGGCGAGCAGCAGGCGCTGCCACACGCCATGCGCCAGCCCCCAGCCCGCGCCCAGGGCCAGCGCCAGGCCCGCCAGCCGCAGGGCCAGCACGTCGCCGCCGGCGCCGCGCCTGAGCAGCCGCGCGCGCCACAGCGGCGCAATGACGAGACCGGGCGTGCTCGCCAGCGCAAAGCCCGCCATCGCTGCTGCGCCGCTGACGGGTGAGCCCGACAGCCCCGCGAGCAACAGCGCCGCATGCAGCAAACCGCAGGGCATGGCAACCCAGGCCATGCCAGTTGCGAAGGCATGGCGAGGCTGCGGGCGCCAAGAGATGGCGCCCAGCCAGACCGGCACGCGGCCGCGCGCCAGCAGCGTCAGGCCGAACAGCAGCAGCGCCGCCTGCAACAGCGCCCAGGCGGGCTGCAGCAGCGTCACGTTCTGCGAGGCGCGCGCCAGCGCTTCAGCCGACGCGGCCGCCACCGCGCCGCCGGCCGTGTAGCCCAACAGGCGCCCGACGAGCAGCTTGACCGGCTGCTTGCCGCCGGCCAGCGCGCAGGGTGCGCTGCACATGGCTGCGCAGTGCGGCATGCCGGCCAGGCCCATCAGCGTGGCGGACGCAATCAGGGCGGCGTCCAAAGCCATCAAATGATTTTCGAGAAGCGCTCGCGGCTCGCGTCCGCCTGCAGGTAGCGGTCGAACACCAGCGCGACGGCGCGCACGAAGTACCAGCCCAGCGGCGTGACCTGGATGGCGCCCGGCTCCAGCACGACAAGGCCCTGAGCGGCCAGCTGGGTCAGCCGCACCAGCTCCGGGGCGAAGTAGGTCGGCACGTCGACGAGATACGACGCGGCGATGGGCTCGAACTCGACGCGCCCCTGGCACATCAAGGCCATGATGACGGCGCGGCGCAGCAGGTCGTCACGACTCAGCGCCAGGCCCCGCTGCACAGGCAGCTGGCGCTGGTTCAGCGCGTCCTCGTATTCGTCCAGCGTCTTGGCATTCTGCGCATAGGTGGCGCCTACGCGGCTGATGGCCGACACGCCCAGGCCGACCAGGTCGCAGTCCGGCTGCGTCGAATAGCCCTGGAACCCGCGGTGCAGCAGGCCCTGACGCTTGGCCACGGCGAGCGGGTCGTCGGGCAGCGCGAAGTGGTCCATGCCGATGTAGGCATAGCCCTCGCCCAGCAGCTCGCTGATGGCGCCCGACAGCATGGCCAGCTTGTCTCCGGCCGGCGGCAGCAGTTCCGCCACGATGCGGCGCTGCGGCTTGAAGCGCTGCGGCAGGTGGGCGTAGGCGTACATCGCGATGCGGTCGGGCCGCAGCTCGACCACCTGGGCGATGGTGCGGGCGAAGCTGGCCGGCGTCTGCAGCGGCAGGCCGTAGATCAGGTCGACGTTGGTGGACGCAAAGCCCAGCTCGCGGGCGCTCTGCATCAGCGCGGCGACCTGCTGCAGCGGCTGCACGCGGTGCACGGCCTTCTGCACGGCGGCGTCGAAGTCCTGCACGCCGAAGGACAGACGGTTGAAGCCCAGCAGGCGCAGATGGGCCAGGCGAGCCTGGTCGACGGTGCGCGGGTCCACCTCGATGGACAGCTCGGCGCCGGGCAGCAGCCTGAAGCGGCGGCGCAGCGCATCCATCAGCGCGCTCAGCTCGGCGTCGGACAGGAAGGTCGGCGAGCCGCCGCCCAGGTGCAGCTGCGACACCGGCGCCAGGCCGCCCACGGCGTCGGCGACCAGGTCCATCTCCACATTCAGCGCGGCGAGGTAGGGCGCGGCGCGTTCATGGTGCTTGGTGATGATCTTGTTGCAGGCGCAGTAGTAGCAGAGCTGCTCGCAGAACGGGATGTGCACATAGACCGACAGCGGTTGCGCCGTGCCGCGCTGGCGCAGCGCCTGCAGGTGCTGTGCGCCCTGGTAGGCCTCGACGAAGCGATCCGCCGTCGGATAGGACGTGTAGCGTGGGCCCGCCACGTCATGACGGCGCAGGAGGTCGGTGTCGAGAGTGCGGTCGGTTACGGCAGCCATGGCAGCACTGTGCCCAGACCGCGTCGGCCGGGTCTTGATCCACGTCAAGGCCGCTGCGGGTGCGCTGGCAAAGAATGCTCGCCATGCTGACCACCCTGCCCCGCGCGATGACCGTGCCGACAAACTCCGACATGGCCGCCGCACCCGCCATCGAGCCGCTGAAGGTCGCCTGCGCCAGCTGCAACCTGCGCGAGCTGTGCCTGCCCGTCGGCTTGAACGCGGGCGAGATCGACCGGCTCGACGGCTTGGTCAGCAACCGGCGCAGCGTGACGCGTGGCGACCATCTGTTCCGCAACGGCGAACGCTTCGAGGCGCTGTACGCCGTGCGCACGGGCTTCTTCAAGACCTGTGTCGGCAGCGAGGACGGCCGCGACCAGGTGACGGGCTTCCAGATGGCCGGCGAGCTGCTCGGGCTGGACGGCATCAGCAGCGACCGCCACCACTGCGACGCCGTCGCGCTGGAGGACTCGTCGGTCTGCGTCATCGCCTACAGCCAGCTCGAAGACCTGTCACGCGAGTTCACGTCGCTGCAGCACTCCTTCCACAAGATCATGAGCCGCGAGATCGTGCGCGACCACGGCGTCATGCTGCTGCTGGGCAACATGCGCGCGGAGGAGCGGCTGGCCGCCTTCCTGCTGAACCTGACTCAACGTCTGCAGGCACGCGGCTTCTCGGCATCAGCGCTCGTGCTGCGCATGACGCGCGAGGAGATCGGCAGCTACCTCGGGCTCAAGCTGGAGACCGTCAGCCGCACCTTCTCCAAGTTCCAGGACGACGGCCTGCTGGAGGTGAAGCAGCGGCAGCTGCGCATCCTGGACCAGGCAGGCCTGCAGGCGCTGGTGAACAACAGCCGCTGCTAGACGACGCGAAACGCCCATGCTGCACCGCACCAAAGCGGGCGTAGGATGGCGTTCATGCGTCCCCAAGTCCTGATCATCGGCTGCGGTTTTGGCGGCCTGGAGGCGGCGCGGGCCCTGCGCTCGGCCGCTGTCGACATCACCGTCGTCGACAAGACCAACCACCACCTCTTCCAGCCGTTGCTGTACCAGGTGGCGACCGCAGGCCTGTCGGCGCCGTCGATCGCGGCACCCATCCGGCATCTGTTCCGACGCCAGCGCAACGTGACGACGCTGCTGGGCGAGGTGGTCAGCATCGATGCGCAGGCGCAGACGGTGGGCCTGAAGGACGGCGCCACGTTGCACTGGGACCACATCATCGTCGCCGCCGGCGCGACGCACAGCTACTTCGGCCGCGACGACTGGGCGCCGTTCGCGCCGGGCTTGAAGACGCTCGACGACGCCTTCGAGATCCGCCGCCGCGTGCTGATGGCCTTCGAGGCGGCCGAGCGCGAGGACGATCCGGCCAAGCGCGCGGCACTGCTGCAGTTCGTCGTCGTGGGCGGCGGGCCAACCGGCGTGGAACTGGCCGGCACCTTCGCCGAGATCGCGCGGCACACGCTGCCCGGCGAGTTCCGCCGCATCGACCCGCGCCAGGCGCGCGTGCTGCTGGTGGAGGGCGGCGCGCGCGTGCTGCAGTCCATGCCCGAGCGCCTGAGCGAGCGCGCCCGCGAGCAGCTGGCGGCGCTGGGCGTGGAGGTGAAGCTGGCCACGCGCGTGACCGGCATCGACGCCGAGGGGCTGGACCTGACGACGGCCGCCGGCCCCGAGCGCCTGCCGAGCCGCTGCGTCGTCTGGGCCGCAGGCGTGGCCGCGTCGCCGCTGGGCCGGGCGCTGGCCGAGGCCACCGGCTGCACGCTGGACCGCGCCGGCCGTGTCGTCGTCGAAGCCGACCTGAGCCTGAAGGGCCACCCGACCCTGCAGGTCATCGGCGACCTGGCCGCCGCACAGAGCAACAAGCCCGGGCACGCCCCGCAGCCGGTGCCCGGCGTGTCACCTGGCGCCAAGCAGATGGGCCGCTGCGCCGCCGCCAACATCCAGCGCCGGCTGCGGGGCGAGGCGACGCAGGCCTTCCGCTACGCCGACTACGGCAACCTCGCCACCATCGGCCGCAACAGCGCGGTCGTCGACCTGGATACGCCGGCCGGCCCCTGGCGCTTCTCAGGCTATTTCGCGTGGCTGTTCTGGCTGTTCGCCCACGTGTGGTTCCTGATCGGCTTTCGCAACCGCTTCGTCGTGCTGGTGGACTGGGCCTGGGCCTACTGGACCCACGACCGCCATGCGCGCGTCGTTGCGGGTGGCATCAGCGCGGCCAGCCCGGCGAGCGCCGCTGCGGCTGCGCCTCGTCCGCCGGCAGGTTGACGAGCAACAGCGCGAGGCTCGCGCCCAGGGCGACGACGCCCCAGAAGATCAGGAAGCTGACCGTGTAGACCGCCTGCGCAGACAACGCCACCGGCGCGGCGCCGAACCAGCGCAGTTCGTGCGGGTCGACGACGGCGAAGACGAGTGCCTCCAGCACGCCTGCCGAGAGAAACGACGACCAGGCCACCGCCATCGCATAGCGTGCGACACGCGACGGCCCGGGCGTGCCAGTCACCGCTTGGCTCCAGGCACCACGCCGGTGGCAGCGTGGTTGCGCGCTGCTTGCGCCGGCGCGGCATCGGCGGCACGTGTCACCAGTGGCGGGTCAGGAAAGCGTATCGCCAGCGTCACGGTGACGATGCTGGCGAGGACCACGGCGGCCGGGCCAGACACGACGAGCCAGACCATGGGCTCGCGCCACGCAGAAGCAGGCTTTTCAACAGTGGACATCTCGAAGCTCCCACCGCTCAACGCGGCACGACGAAAGTGGATTTCTCGGCGACGCTGTCGCCGGCGGCGCTGCGCACGACCCAGCGGATGGGCTGGGCGCCGGGCTTGAGTTGGCTGGCGGCCTCGGGCGGCAGGCGCAAAGCGACGGTGACCCAGCGCGCCTCGGTCGGGGCTAACGTCACACTTGTGACGCTCGTGCCAGGGCTGACCTGCAGCCCGGCCAGGCCGTCGGCAGCGACACTGAGCTGCTGCGGCGCCTCGGTGGCGTTCATCAGCTGCAGGCGGTAGAGGTTCTCGATCCAGCCGTCCTCGACCTGGCGGGCCAGCGTGGCGCGGTCGCGCACGATGTCGACGCGGAAGTCGTGGCGGTTCATCAGGCTCCACAACACGGCGCTGCTCAAACCCAGCAGCAGGGTGCCGTAGATCAGCACGCGCGGGCGCAAGACACGGCGCCAGCGCTGCGCGCGCGTGAGTTGCCCGGCCATGCCGTTCTCGGTGTCATAGCGGATGAGGCCTCGTGGCGTACCCATCTTGTCCATGACGCCATCGCAAACGTCGATGCAGGCCGCGCAGCTGATGCACTCGTACTGCAGGCCCTTGCGGATGTCGATGCCGGTGGGGCAGACCTGCACGCACAGTCCGCAGTCGATGCAGTCGCCCACGGCCTGGCTGCGTGCCTCGCTCTTCTTGTTGCGCAGCGCGTTGTTGCCGCGCGGCTCGCCGCGGGCCGGGTCGTAGCCGACGATGAGCGTGTCATGGTCGAACATCGCGCTCTGGAAGCGCGCATAGGGGCACATGTACTTGCAGACCTGCTCGCGCATGAAGCCGGCGTTGCCGTAGGTGGCGAAGCCATAGAACAGCACCCAGAAGGCTTCCCACGGCCCGAGAGACAAGCCCAGCAGCTCGCGGATGGGCGTGAAGTAGCCGACGAAGCTGAAGCCGGTGAACAGCGCCAGCGCGATCCAGCCCAGTTGCTTGCCGCCCTTGCGCCAGAGCTTGTTGAAGGACCAGGGCGCCTTGTCGAGCTTGAGCCGCGCGTTGCGGTCGCCCTCGAACCAGCGTTCGATGAGCACGAACAGCTCGGTGTAGACCGTCTGCGGGCAGGCATAACCGCACCACACCCGCCCGGCCACGGCCGTGAACAGGAACAGCGCGTACGCCGACATCAGCAGCAGGGCCGTCAGGTAGACGAAGTCCTGCGGGTAGAGCACGAAGCCGAAGACGTAGAAGCGCCGCGCCGCCAGGTCAAACAGCACCGCCGGGCGGTCGCCCCAGGTCAGCCAGGGCAGGCCATAGAAGACGAGCTGCGTCAGGGCCACGATGGCCCAACGCAGGTTGGTGAACCGACCGCGCACGCTGCGCGGGTGGATCTTGTCCTCCGACTAGTAGAGGCGGATGACGGCTTCAGAGTCCATTACTGCGACAAGCCCCAAACGTAGGCAGAGAGCACGCGGATCTGCTCGGGCGTCAGCC
>Ga0114942_1000465_pt1 | contig 11598 bp, 8 predicted proteins | sample LowerColdCreek_FD_88674 | JGI IMG/M metagenome (GOLD analysis project Ga0114942, IMG submission 88674) | Groundwater microbial communities from Cold Creek, Nevada to study Microbial Dark Matter (Phase II) - Lower Cold Creek | ecosystem: Environmental > Aquatic > Deep subsurface > Groundwater ... | reverse complement strand
TGCTGTGCCGATGTTGCGCGACCTGGTAAACAACATCAGCCCTGAACTGCTGGGTAAAGGTTTAGCTGCAGGCAGTAACGGTGTTGATAACGTGCGATTGATTGAAGTAAACGATGCCATCCGCAATCATCCGGTGGAAATCGTTGGCAAGACATTACGGGGTTACATGACCGCGATGAAGCGGATTGTAGTTAGCGCTTAATTAGCGCTACCAACCCCACACTGAGTTTTTTACGTGGACCTTGGTTGTTTGCCCGGCTTTGCCGGGCTTTTTTTTGTTTGGCACTAAGCCAAAACTCTTTAGAGGCTAAAATCGTTCCAGACTTTGTTTCTTGCTTTTAGTCCTTTATCTTCAATCATCTGTTTATCGCTAAGGAACGCTATGAAATCTATTGCCCTGATTGCCCATGATGGCAAAAAAGCTGAACTGCTGGATTGGGTGGCTACTCATGCCGGCTTTTTTCAAAACAAGACGCTGTACGCAACCGGCACTACCGGGCGTTTGATTAGCAATAAATTGCAGTTACCGGTGCATTGTTTTGCCAGCGGGCCTTTGGGTGGCGACCAGCAAATCGGCGCTTTAATTGCCGAGCAGAAAATCGATTGGTTGGTGTTTTTCTGGGATCCACTCAGTTCCCAGCCACATGACCCGGACGTGAAAGCACTGATCCGTCTCGCCGTGGTGTGGAATATTCCGGTGGCCTGTAACCAGGCCACCGCGGATTTTATCGTGCATTCCAGTCTATTTCAGACCGATTATCAGCGTGCCGTGCCGGATTTTACTGGCCATCAGCGCCGGTTTGATCCGCGCTGACACGGTTACGACGCAGTGACAGCACCACCGAAGTGCCGATGATCAGTGCGACCACCGTCAGGGATACCGCAACCGGAATCTTGTAGATATCGATCAGCATCATCTTCGCGCCGATAAAGACCAGCACTAATGCCAGACCGTATTTCAGTAAGCTGAAGCGGTCTGCCATGTCAGCCAGTAAAAAGTACATCGCGCGCAGGCCCAGGATCGCAAAGATATTGGATGTCAGCACGATGAATGGGTCTGTTGTTATCGCAAAAATGGCCGGAATGGAGTCGACGGCAAAAATCACGTCGGAGAATTCTACCAGCACCAACACCAGAAACAGCGGCGTGGCATAACGCACCCAGCGGCCGTTTTCCTCGCGCCGCACAAAGAATTTTTCGCCTTCAAGTTGATCTGTCACCTTAAAGTGCCGGCGGGTCCAAAGCACCAGCGGGTTATTTGCCAAATCTGGTTGTTTGTCGGCCGCCCACCACATTTTAATCCCGGTTAATAACAGGAAAGCGCCAAATACATAAAGCAACCAGTGGAATTGGGTGATCAGCCAGACACCGGCAAAAATCATCATGGTGCGCAGGATGATGGCACCGAGGACGCCGAGCACCAGCACGCGTTTTTGCAGTTCAGGCGGGATCGCAAAGACACTGAATATCATCAGCCAGACAAACACGTTATCAATGGCCAGTGATTTTTCAATCAGATAACCGGTCACGAATTCGAGCGTTTTTGCGTTGGCAATTTCCGGACCTGCGGTATCACGCAGATACCACCATAAACCGGCCGCAAACAGCATCGACACCGACACCCAAATCACCGACCAGATACCGGCTTCTTTGACAGAGACTTTATGTTGTTTGCCACCACCGACGACAAACAGGTCGATGGCGAGCATGACGAGGACCAGGCTGAAAAATACAGCCCACAGCCAGGGATTGGCAATAGTTTCCATGAATTCACTCCAAACAGGATCGAGGCTACCGGTATCACCGGCGTTGTCCGGACCCACGCTGGCCGGATGTCCTGTTTAGAGGGGGATCTTTGCCAGTGTGGCAAAGGTCTTGCTCATCAGCTGGGCTGACCCGGGTACCGGAAACCTGTTGGTTTCGGAGTGACGATACACCGGCGAAGAGCTACTCCCCTTTGGGATGGCGCGACTCTAACAAAAGCAGACTAATTTAGTCAACTATTCGGCCGGCGAAAATTTCGACATTGCGCCAGCCGAACTTTTTACCTGCCAGCGTTGCATTTCATGCAGCCGCGACACGGTGCGTTCAAAGGCAAAACTGAGCTGGCTGGCCTGATACCAGTGCTCGGGGGGCGTGGTCGCCGTACACAGCAATAACACACCGCGCTCGTAACATTCGTCGACCAGCGCGATGAGCCGGCGCGCTTCATTGTCGAGTTTGCTGACAAATACGTTGCTGTGTTCGCGCTGATAGCTCTCTTCGACTCCATGTAAAATAGCGGTGTCGCTGTGTGGTAAAAACTGCGGGATATCCGCCAGCGCAATGGCCTGATACTGTCTGCCCTGATCTGGCTGACACAGCGCCATGTAGTCGAGCTGGCTGCGTGGTCCGCTGCAAAGCGCCATAAAATCAAAGGCAATCACCTGATCATTGCGCCACAACGCCGGAATAGGCCTTTCATGTAGCTGGATCAACGGGCAGGGCTCAACCGCGCCATACAGCTGCTCTGCTTGTTGTTGCAGCCAGTCTTTCGGTTGATTGATGCCAAGATAACGCCAATCGGTTGGTTGCTGGCGGCGGTAGTCGATACCGGCATCAAGGTTACAGATGTGGCAATGTTGCTGCAGTAAATCGATAAAAGGCAGGAAGCGGGCGCGCTGCAGACCATTTTGATATAAGTCTTCCGGCGCACAATTGGACGTGGCGACCAAAACCACGCCTTCGGCAAACAGCTGGCGCCATAAAGTGGCGAGTAACATGGCATCGCCAATGTCGCTGACAAAAAACTCATCAAAACACAGCAGCTGATATTGTTCTGCCCAGCTGCGCGCGACCTGCACCAGCGGGTCTGCCTCACCTTGCCTGGCGCGTAATTCCTGATGCACCGCCGCCATAAAATGATGAAAATGCAGCCGTAACTTACGTGGCGTGGCAATGCTGTCGAAAAACCAGTCCATCAGCATGGTTTTGCCACGCCCAACCGGGCCATACAGATAAATACCAGTGCCCGCATCGCCTGAGGCCAACTGTTGCTGCAGGTCGGCCAGCTGGCTGACCAGCCGCTGCTGCGCCGGATCAGCGCTCAACTGGCCGGTCTGAACAGCCGTCTGATAACGACGTTGTATTGAGTCTGGCAGACTGAATTCAGTGCGCGCGGTCACTTATTCACTTGGCCCTTTGCCAATATAACGCTCCAGCCATTGACCAAACTCGTGGTACCAGTAAATCGAATTTTGCGGTTTTAAGATCCAGTGGTTTTCATCCGGGAAATACACCAACCGCGCATCAACGCCTTTGCCTTTGAGCACACCATACAGCGCTAAACCTTGCGTGACCGGCACGCGGTAGTCCTGTTCGCCATGGGTGATCAGCATCGGCGTATTAAAGTTTTCCGCGAACATCGCCGGGCTGGCTTTGAGCACGTTGTCTTTGTCTTTCCACGGTGAGCCGGCATAGGCATAAGTCCGCAGCAGCGTACTGTCGGAGGCAAACTGAGCCATCAGATCATAGACACCGGCGTGATTGACCAGCGCTTTGTACTTGGTGCTGTGACCGGCGATCCAACTGACCAGATAACCACCATAACTGCCACCGGCCGCGGCAACGCGGCTTTCGTCGATATAACCGCGTGAGGCCATGTAATCAATGGCTGCCTCGCTATCAAAAAACGGCTTGGTCGCATGGTCGCCATGGATAGAAGCGGTAAAAGCCTCGCCAAAACCAGTGGAGCCATGGAAATTCGGCATAATGACGACATAACCCATCGCAGCAAACACTTGAGGATGCCAGCGTGTGCCAAAGGCGTCATTAAATGCACCATGCGGGCCGCCGTGTAACAGACTGAGTAACGGCCAGCGTTTGTTGGTATCAAAATTCGGTGGGAAAATGGCAAACATCTGGATCGGTTTGCCGTCAGATCCCGGATAGTTCATCTCTTCGACTTTACCCCATTGGGTATTTTGCTGCAGCGCGCTGTTGATCTGGCTGATTTGTTTTAGCGTGCGGCTTTTATTGTCGAGCAGGAAAATCTCCGGCAGCTGGCTGATGCCATGTTGCACCAGCGCAAACTGGGCCGGTCCTGCGACCTGCACTTGCTCATTACTGGCCTGACGCAGCACTTGTTTCACCGGTCCGCCGGCTGCCGGCACCGAGAATAACGACACCCGAGCTTTGTCTTCGGCAATGAAATACAGCATTTGGCTGTCTTTGCTGAAAAACCATTGCTGTGGCGATAAATCGATATTGCCGGCCAGTACTGTGGCAGTTTTAGCTGCAAGGTCAAACCGCGTCAGTCTGACATTGTCATTGCCAAAATCAGTACGTTTTTGCGCGCCGTACAGCAAGCTGCGACCATCCGGGCTGAACACAGGTTTGCTGTCGTCGGCCGGATTGGCTTCGGTCAGATTCACTGCTTTGCCGCTGCCGTCAGTGGGCACTAAATACACATCAAAATTCAGGCTGTTATACGGCGGTTTGCTGCTGACGGCACTTAGTGCCAGCTGCTTGCCGTCCGGTGATAAATCAAATTCCGCTCCGCCGTCCAGGCTGGTCCATTGCGTCCAGCCCGGTGTCAGTGCCTGTACTTCACCACTGTTCAGGTCATAAGCAAAAAACTGTGTGACTTTGTCGTCGGTCAGAAAATGATCCCAATAGCGATACATGCGGTTTTCACTGACTTTGGCCGAGTGTAGCGGTTTTTTCTCCTCTTTTAACAAGGCAAAATCACCGGCAAAGCCGGCCGGCACTTCAGCGCTAAACAGGATTTTTTTACCGTCCGGAAAAAAGCGGGGGTTGCTGACGCCCACCGGTAAATCGGTCAGCTGGCGTGCTTCACCACCGCCCAGGGTCAGCAATTGCAGCTGGTTTTTTTCACCATCGCGTTTGGACACAAACACCAGTTGGCGGCCATCCGGGCTCCATGCCGGCTGATTGTCTGCGGCCGGATGAAAGGTCAGTTGGGTTTGTTTGCCGGAACCGAGTTCCAGCAGATGCAGGTCTGTATTACTTTTATTTTTCGCCAGATCATAACGGTTCAGGCTGAATACGGCGCGCTGCCCATCGGGTGATACCTGCATACCGGTTGGTTTTTGCACCTGATACAAGTCGGCGGCAGTCAATGGTGCAGCTGGGGCTGCCTGTAAGGCATAGCTGGACAGAGTAAACAACAGACTGAGTGATAAGGATAATTTCATCGGAGTTGTCCTGTAGAGAAGGCACATTAATGCTGGCTAGCATAGGGCAAGCAGCGTCATGCAGGCAACAAAAGCGGACAGTCAGCGCTATCTGTCTGACCAATGGCGTCGCCTATTGCACCGGTGGGGTCACGGTAGCAGGCGTGACCGGCTCTGGTTGCAGATAGGACCAGGACAGATACCGGCGGTAAATGGCGGAGCCTTTGTCAGATCCAAGCTGTTGCCACAATGCATCGGCACTGGCTTGATGCTGCTGATAAAACTGGTGGCTGAACATCAGGTAGCCAACATTGATATGTAATGCCGGCTGCAGCACCACCAGACCGCGATCAATGATGTTCGGTGACACCACAGACTGCCCGGCGATCTGGCATAAAGTGGTGACGGCATGCACCCGGCCGGCTTGCAACAGTTCAAGGTCCATCGTGCCGGATAAGGTGTAATGCATCAGCACTTGTTTCGGACCCGGGACAATCAACGGGGCATAACCTAGCGGCCGGGCGACCACCAGACTGTCGATGCCACTGACTCTTTTACCATCCCAACGCCAGGAACTGCCCTTTTTCTGCACCAGACAAGTGTGATGCTCACTGAAAGCGCGCTGTGGATCCGGCCGTAAATCCAACATCGGGAAGCGGCCAATGGTTTCGCGCTCGGGTCTGTAGCTGGCAACGACAGCATCGGTCTCGCCACTTTCCAGTTTGGCCAGACAGCGCTTCCAGGGCCGGCGTTCCAGCTGCAGGCTGATACCTGGCAGGCTGGCTACCAGCTGTTGTAAGTGTTCGATAGTGGCGCCGGGATTGTCTTTGGGGATCGCAGCACCGTGGCCACGATAGTAGGGTTCCAGTGGTTTGTCTTCATAACAGAAACGCAGCGGCACTGGATTTTTTGCCGCCACAAAAGCTTGTGCTGCCTGAAGATTGGCTGTGAACAATGTGGTCAGTAATAAGCTCAGCAAAGCAGGAATTCGCAGCACAGCACTTTATCCAAGACAACCGGACTTGCAGTATCGCACAGATTTCGCACAGAAGAAAAAACCGGGCAAAGAGGCATAACTTTGCCACGGTTGACCCCAACAGCGCGCGGAAACTGGCCGCGCCGGGGCAGGCAGGACAAGGAAGAACAGGGTCAATCACAGCGGTTGTTGTAAAAACGCTTTCAGTTCAGGCGCGACCGCCTGAATATTCAGTAATCCATCTAGGTGGCCCATCTGGCCCGGGATAGCCGACAGCTGGTTTGTTTTGCTGCGGCTGCCATCCGCGCTGAGCGCTTGCTGGCTCTGTAGCGCCATCTGCGGCGTTAGTAATAAATCAGCGGCGGCTGGCAGCCACAGCACCGGTGCTTTGATGTTCTGTATCGCTTGTTGCCAGTTGTCGCCCATGCCGGCGCGCCATAATTGCGACGCGCGCACCAGATAAAGCAGATGATTGGCATCCTGCAGCGCTGCACGCTGCGTGGCCACTGCGAGCAACTGGTCCAGCGCAGTGAAACTGGCGCGGATATCCTGATGGGCGGTTTTGTCTGCGCGCAAATCCGGGTATTTCTGGTTAAATCCAGCCGGATTCAGCGCGTCTAACGTGATCCAGGCCAGCGCCATCGCAAGGCCGGCAGTCGGTTGCTGTGGTTTGTCGTAATAATCGCCTTGTTGCCAGTGCGGGTCCATTTTGATCGGGTAGGCCCAGCGCTCTAACTTGATGGCACTGTAAGCATCGATATACCCAGTGCCAATCACCGGTATCAGCCGCTGCACGCGCTCCGGATAACGCTGCGCCCATTCAATCGCCTGAAAAGACCCCATCGAGGCACCGACCACCGCATGCAGTTTGTTTATGCCGAGGCTATCCAATAAGGCTTTTTGCACTTCGACAAAATCGGTGATGGTCACCACTGGGAAACTGAGGCCGTAGCGTTTGCCGGTCAGCGGATTGATGCTGGCCGGGCCCGTGGTGATCACGTGCGGATCTTTGACATTGGCATTGACCAGCGTATCGACGCTTACGACATAAAACTGATTGGTATCAATGGCTTTGCCGGGGCCGATAATGGCATCCCAATAACCCGGCGCCGCATCCGTTGTCTGATAACGGCCGGCGGCATGCGAAGTGCCGGAGAAATAATGCGTGATCAGGATCACATTCGATTTGTCGGCATTGAGCTTGCCATAAGCCTCCCAGCCGACCTGCACTTGTTTTAATGCGGCACCATTTTGCGTGGTGAAGCTTGCCAGTTCAAACCGCTGTTTTTGCACCAGCGGCAGCTCTGCGGCCTGACTGACAAGACTGCACAGCAGCAAGCTCAGTACTAAGCTCAGTAAAAGGGCGCCGGATTTCATTATATTTCGCATGCGAAACTATCCTGTTAAAACCACTGAAATAATAAAATCGCCAGGCCAGTGCCGAGTGCTGGCACCACGACTGTAACCGCCGCAACCGGCCAATAGGCCTGTTGATGGGTTTCGCCACAAATCGCCCGGATGGTGGTCACTACATAACCGTTATGCGGCAAGGAATCCAAAGCGCCGGAAGAAATAGCGACAACACGATGCAGTTCTTCGGCGTCGACGCCACGGTCCAGATAGACCGGCGCCAGTTCCGGCAGCGCAATGGCCTGACCGCCGGACGCGGAGCCGGTGAGGCCGGCAATGGCACTGACCGCCACCGCAGCGCCCAACAGTTCAGGCCCCGGGAGATGCGTCATTGTCTGAACAATATCACTAAAGGCCGGTGTCAGCTTGGCAACAGCGCCAAAACCAACGACAGCCGCAGTGTTGCCAATCGCCAGCAAAGATCCCATCACGCCTTCATTCAATGCTTTATCGAGGTTTTGAATAAAACGCCGGTTTAATAAATACAGCGTCAGCACACCGCCACTCAGCGCCACAATCAGCGCCGCCTGTTGCAGGCTGTGATGCAGCCAGTTTGACAATCCCAGTACCACCAACAGCGGGATCAGCCCCATCAGTGGATGCGGTAACTTGCGGTCGGTCAGCTGTGGGTCGCTGTCACGGCCGATGAACACTTCGCCTTTGGCCACGGCACTCCTGATCATTTTACTGAGCCAGGCATAACCAAAGGCGGCCATAAAAATCGCCACGACAATACTGACTTCCCAGCCGGCATAAGGCGAGGTGTGCAGATATTGAATGGGGATCCAGTTTTGGATTTCCGGTGAGCCGGCGGAGGTCATCGTAAAGGTCACAGAGCCTAAGCCCAGCGCAGCCGGAATAAAACGACGCGGTAAATTGGCATCTTTAAACAAGCTGACCGCCATCGGGTAGGCCGAAAACGCCACCACAAACACTGACACGCCGCCGTAAGTCAGCACGGCACAGGCCAGCACGACGGCTGCTACTGCATGCGCCCGGCCCAGCTTATTCACGATCCACAGGGCGACGGCATCGGCAGCGCCGCTATGTTCCATCAGTTTGCCGAACAGGGAGCCTAACAAAAACATCAGGAACCAGGCGGCGACAAAACCGGAAAATCCATTCATGTAGGCGTGGATAAAATCGGCGTTGCCGCTTTGTTGCCAAAACGGGATGCCGTTAGTGACCGCCACGAATAAGGCGCACAGAGGCGCCAGAATAAACAGGTTCAGCCCCCGCATGGTCAGCCAGATCAGCAGGCACAGCCCGAGCAGCAAGCCGGTTAAACTCAGCATAAAAAAGGTCCTTGATTCGGTTTTTTCTGAGTCTGAGCCATCAGGGCAGGTATCTCTATAGTACTAAGGTACAGATTAACATTTCATCAGTTCAGCCTAAAGTAACGCTATCAGTCTGAGCGTTCCGTCACTGAATTACCTGTGCCCCGATTTTTATGACAGCGGTCACCCGGCAGGTTAGTATCATGGCGAAATGCTCGGAACACCTATAACAAGTAACTGAAATACATCAGAAAGATAAGTGATAGCCGAGATCAGCAGGAGATGCCCGATGGCCCAGAATAATTATAAATTGCACCGTACCACTCACACTTCGTTTAAACCGGCGTTGCTGGCACTGACTATCAGTGCCGTGCTGGCGGGCCCGGTTTATGCGGCTGAGCAAAGCGCTGAGCCTGCGGCGAAAAAAGAAGAGGCGGCACTGGAAGTGATCCAGGTTACGGCCCGTCGCACCGCAGAAAATCTGCAATCGGTGCCGGTGGCGGTGACGTCGATTGGCGCTGAAGACTTAAAGCAAAAAGGTATCGAAAACCTGACGGCTATTCAGCAACAATCACCGAATACGACTTTGCAGGTATCGCGTGGTACTAACAGCACGTTGACGGCTTATATCCGCGGTATTGGTCAGCAAGACCCGCTGTGGGGCTTTGAACCGGGCGTCGGCATTTATATCGATGACGTGTACATGGCGCGGCCACAAGGCGCGGCGATGGATATCTATGATGTCGAGCGCATCGAAGTATTACGTGGCCCACAAGGCACGTTATACGGCCGCAACACTATTGGCGGCGCGGTGAAATATGTCACCAAGCCACTGAGCGGTGAAGACGAGTTTGCCATTCGCGGCACTGTCGGCAGTTACCATCAACGCGACTTAAAACTGTCCGGACAAAAAGCCATTACGGATAAGTTTTCCATCGGTGCTGCCGGGGCATTTTATGACCGCGACGGTTTTGGTAAATACCTCAATACCGGCGCAGAAAACTACAACAAAGACATCATCACCGGCCGTTTCAGCGCGCAGTATCAAGCCCTGGACAATCTGCGTTTTAACTTTGCCTACGACAAAACCAAAGATGATTCCAATTCCAAAGGCGGTCACCGTTTAACGCCGAGTTTGCTGACTAAAGAAACTCCGCCGTCGAATGTCTATGACTCCAACACCAGCATGCCGGCCACCAACATGGTGCGCACCGAAGGTCACTCGCTGACGATGGCCTGGGATATCAATGCCGACTGGACGATGAAAGCTATTACAGCCAAACGTGAAGGCGTCACCGACACTAATATCGACTTTGATGCCACCAAATTACCGTCGCTCGATGTACCGGCTTTTTATGAAGATGAACAAACCTCACACGAGCTGCAGTTCCTGTATAACAGCGGCCCGCTGAAGTTTGCTTCAGGTCTGTATTCATTTGAAGGCGATGCCTGTGGTGCTTTTGGCACTGTGCTGGTGTCGGGCCTCGGTGTGACCATCGAAAACGGTGGCTGTGTGCAAACGGATTCTTTTGCCGGTTATGCGCAGGGGACTTATCAGGTTAATGACCAATGGTCGTTCACGTTGGGTGGGCGTTACACCGAAGATGACAAAGACGCCAACGTCTATCGTTATGTTTATCTCGGTTACAAGCTGCCACGCAATACCGCTACCAAAATCGGCACTCAGTCTGACTTTAAAGGCAGCGAAAACTTCAGCCATTTCTCACCACGCGTTGGCTTTGAATATCAGGCCAATGACAGCATGATGGTGTACGGCTCTTACACCGACGGCTTTAAATCCGGTGGTTTTGACATGCGCGGCAACCAGTCGGTTAACCCGAATGCCGGCGATCCGTATCAGCCAGAAACGGTTGATACCTATGAATTGGGTGTAAAAAGCGAATGGCTGGACCGTCGCTTACGCGTCAACGCGGCGGTGTTTGCTTCGGCTTATGATGATATGCAAGTGACAGTACAACGCGCCGTCAATAACACTGTAGCGTCACAAGTGCTGAACGCGGCCAGCGCCGATATCAACGGCATTGAACTGGAAGCGACAGCTGTTGCTAGCGACGCGCTGCAATTTAACCTGATTGTTGGTTATACCGACGCCAAGTTTAACGAAGTGCTGTTTTATGATGCCGTGACGAAAACCACGTCAGACGTGTCTGGGTTATGGTCCTTTGCCAACACGCCAGAACTGACAGCCACCTTAGGCGGTAAATACACAGTGGCGATGTATGGCGGCGAACTGGTGCTGAACGCCAATCTGTCCCACCGCAGCGAAACGCAGATTTTTGAACTACCATCGATGCTGGACTACGGCGGTTACACGCTGTTTAACGCCGGTGCCACCTGGTATTCCGCTGATGGCCACTGGGACGTGTCACTGCAGGGCCGTAACTTAGGCGATAAGATCACCCGTATCGCCGGTTACAACTTCCCGCTGCTGGCGGCAGAGCAAACCATCACCGCGTACTACGGTGACCCAAGAACAGTCAGCCTGTCGCTGGGCTACCGGTTCTGATAGCCCAGTAACTGAAGCATTCCCCGTGTTTAATCTGAAGAAAAGCCTTGTTGAAAAACAGGGCTTTTTTTATGGTGTAGATGTATCTGACAGACACAAAAAAACGCTTTACTGATTGCGGGGCCCTAGACCCACACCATTCAGACCCTGAGATCAGTCGGCCATGACTTGAAACTACGGTTTTGCCCAGATGGTAAAATTACCCAAAAGGGCAAGATATGCACTGCATATGTT
>Ga0114942_1000464_pt1 | contig 11616 bp, 9 predicted proteins | sample LowerColdCreek_FD_88674 | JGI IMG/M metagenome (GOLD analysis project Ga0114942, IMG submission 88674) | Groundwater microbial communities from Cold Creek, Nevada to study Microbial Dark Matter (Phase II) - Lower Cold Creek | ecosystem: Environmental > Aquatic > Deep subsurface > Groundwater ... | reverse complement strand
GGAACCGCCTGAACAGCATCCGACAAAAGGTCCTTAATCTGCGATACAGCGTTGGAATAGTCTGTAGTACCGCTCCTGAAGTTTTCTTCAGCCTCGGCTAACGCTTCCGCCTTGACCATGGCCAACAGCACCGGAAGCTTTTCGGTAAATTCAGCTCTCAACTCAGAGGCTACTCGCGCCGTCTCCACCGCTAGAGCCTCTGCAAATTTATTGCTCGATTCAGCCAGAACAACCGGACGCTCCTCGGGAGCATCTACAGATTCAATCTGCTCTGGATAAGCCGTAACGTCCGCCGGGTTACACACAAAGTCGAAAGTCTCAAGCCGGTAATCGGATGAAACTCGCTCTTGGCCACCTTCCGTGGTCTCCGTCGACCCGTACCCGCGCGACGATACCCCAAGAGTACAACCACTCGTGATAATCGCCTTCAAGTCCTTACCACGCGCCGTGTCCAGTAACTCAGCCTCACCTACAACACTGCCGTCCTCCTCAACTCGAAGGTCCGTCACAACGTGGCTAACACGGTAAACCTGAGTCCGTCCGTCCGCAGGGTGCTCCGGCTCACCTAAAACTCGGCGGCTCTTGAGATCACTGCGCAAACGACGAATCTCAGACTCCCAAACGGCCTTTGGGTAGAGCCTTCCGTTTGCCGTTGGCTTGTCCCAACGCGCAAACTCGCCTCGTACCTTAACCTTGCCACTATCCGAACCCTCCAAAAGTTGGAAGGAAATGGCTCTCGAATCTACTAGCAATCGTTTGGGAGTCTTAGTCATTTTTTCCACCGGAAGTTTGAACGAAAGGGTGAACGGTCAATAGAAGCAGAAGTGCTTTTCTTAGGGGATTTTCGAGTTTTCCTCTTAAAAGGGTTCCCGCCGAATCCTATCACTTCTTTGCGCCCACTACTGTAATACGCTCGCCGTTTCCTGGGAGCCTCCGATAGAGGCCCCCCGTTCATCAGTTTCCCTCATCACAATCACAATCTTCTTCGTCTTCACATTCACAGTCCTCCTCGGCCTCAACCAAGTCGGAGAGAAGGTCCGCGCCGTTGGTCACGTACTCAACAGCCTCCAAGAAAGCGTCTTGAAGTTTGGTCTCGGATACCGAACCACCATTGCTCATTGCCTCGGCCAGGTCGCAAAGGTCTTGCGAAAGCTCCAAGAAACCCGAGATCAAAGCCTTAACCGACGAATGCGCGTCTGCATACGACCCGAAGGAGTCAGCAAGCTCAGCAGCGGAAAGCGCCAGCTCCCCAAAACCTTCCAACATCCTACGCGTTGAAGCACTCTCAATATTGCTTAAGGTGCGGTCTACGGATTCCATGAGGTCCGCCACCTTCTCCAACCCGGTAACCATGACCCGTACACGATTTGCGCGGGGCTTGTCGTTCAGGCCCATCGCATCGCGTTTCTTGTTGCGGATTTTAAGCTTCCGCTTAGTCGATGCTTTCTTAGCGTAAGCTCGACGCTTGCCCTTGTTCTTTCGGGCAGCTTGACGCCATTTGCGCCGCTGAGACGACGTGCTCTTTTGCGTCTTGATCCGACGCATGCCCTCGGCTACCGGCTCCGAACTCTCGGAGAGTAACCCGATTGCCCGCATGTCGTCTTCTAAACTCGTTAGATTTGCCATATAAAAAATTCTCCTGATCCTACGGCGATAACAGGTTACGCCCCGATGCTACATAATGATCCAAAACTCTGCCTACCGCGAGTAAAACTCGTTTAAGGGAGCCTTCGTCAAAAACTTTGTCAACCGCTTCTGATAAAAATTCGATAACCTGCTCAACGTCAACAACGTAATCAACGGCTATCGAACGAGATTCCCACAAGTCCGGCAATTGCAATCTTTCAATCAACACGGCCTTGATGGTTAGGAGTTGCTCCCTTACTTGAGCAATCTCTTCCTTGATCTCATGAACACCCGATACATCGAGCTGGTCCACGTGGTCGGCCTCAAGCCGTGGGAAGTTTTGCTTCCAAGGTAACTGGTACGACAAGTACCGCTCGAAACGAGTAGCAAAATCCTCCGGCTCCGGGATATCCGAGTCCGCCTCAAGCAAAACGAGGGCCTGTAAAGACGCTTCCGCAGCGCCGTCCAAGTCCCCCGACCACAACGCATCGACAATAGCGCCGCAACACTCAGCAACGTAGGTCTTGGGTTCTACCCGGCTCAAAACTACAGGCTCAGAACCCTTCAGAACCACTCTGCCCTTCACAATCTCGTACTCAACCCGATAGACTTTCACGCCCTCAACGGCCTGAGCCTCCACTACACAATAGTTGTCACACGTAGCGACTACCGAAGTGTTTTTCGTACGAAATAACTTTTTGCTTGCGGCCTCTACTGCGGAAGAAACACGCGCTTGGCGCTCCTCAAACGAACCGGCTGTTAAAGAAGCTAGTTCGTTTCTCGATACGGCTGACATAGGCGAAAGATTACAACGCTTAAAGGCAAGGGTCAATTGCGCCTAGGAGCACTGGGCGCGGGGCGCCCCTGAACAGAACGAATATCCATTAACAACCCCTTAATATCCTCTAATCTCCGGGCTAGTTGGTGGTCGGTAGCAAGAATCTCGTCGAGCTTCATCGCCGCTCTCTTCTCCGATGCCGAACTACCCTTATTTTCTTTCTCTACCGGCCCCATGGCAGTAAGCGCCCTTCTCGTTCGCGCCTTAACCTCCGCCCCTTGAGAGATTGACTCCTCTGCGGGAAGCGCATCGTTCATCAGCTTCTGCGCCTCTGCCTCTCCCCTACCCGCGTTGATCGCTGCCTGGACAACCTCGGCTGATTTAGTGCTCAAAACTTGCTTGGTCTCTTGGTCGGATAAACCAAACACGTGCTGCAACAGCCACTCCGTAGGAAAAAAGTCAGCCATCCGAGTAGCCAGATCGGCACGAGCATTACGCACCTCCAACTGAGCTAACTCGAAGATTGCAGAGGGTACAGTCATGTGGTTGTCGAACTCTGCCTTAGCGGGGTCGATACCCAGCGCCGCAAGGTGAACTCTATCGATCTTGTTGACTCCGTTTTTTAACTCGCGCTGAACACGAAGCACCGTCCGCGCGAACCGTACGTCCTGAGACGATAGCGTTGCTCTGGCCACCTCTTGGTCCTGGCCTAAATAGCTCTTGGGAACCTTCAACGTAGCGAAAAGCTTCCCGTAAAAGTAATTCAGGTCGTCTACGGTCTGCCATACCGGGGAGGCCACTACGTCAATACGAGTCGCGTCCCTACCGGCGCGAGAGGGGATCCAGAAATCCTCATCAGGGGAAGCCGGATCAAACCTAAGCTCCAGCTTGCCCGTCTGGTTGTTAACGAATCGCTTCTTGCGGTACTGCTGCCTAATCTTGTTCACGTAGGCGATAGCCTCAGGTCCTGGCTGGTCCCCCACGTCAACGTAAAATGCGTAGCGTTCCATGCTCTTTTGGAGTCGGAAAAGAATCGCCGCATCCTCGACCATCATCAGACGACGCCAGATCCAGCGGGACGAGTCGAGCACGCTCATCCCGTAGGCGGAACGCCGATACTTCGACCTCAGCCTAAAGTGAGCTACCTCCCAATCTTCAAACGCTACCGCGTTTTGCATTTTTGGGTAACCCGCCTCGCAACTGATAGCCTTGTTCCGCGCCTGTAGCAGCTCCTCAAATTGGTCCGTAGTCACCCCGGTAGAGCCGTCGAAAACCTGTACAAATCCCGATAGAGCCCCGTAGCAGTCTTCGACACGTCGGGCAGATTGAGGCGCTAGGTGATTCAACCCAACCACCCCCTCGTTCGTGACCAGCAGCTCCTCGAAGTCGTTCCCATACTTACAGAGAGATCGCGCAATCTCCCACATTTCTTCGTCTAACCTCAACCTCCGGTGATGTAGATCGTTTAGGATCTTTTGGAGATTGGCGTCCTTGGAAGTTGTCCAGATCGTTCGATTGATCTCCGTGTCCGGTTGGGTCGCATCGTCCGCGTAGATATCTAACGCGCTCGATAGCTCCCCGTAGTCGTCCATTTCTTCGTAGTCCGCATACCGGGAGAGAAGGTCCTGCTCAATCGCCAACAAGGACGAGAGTTTGGAGCTGTACCCGTAGTCGTTACCGTACCCCTGAAGGGCTACGGCATTCGTCGTACCACGAGCTAACTCAACGTTCTGGGCTTCCTTGTCGAACTTCCAAAACTTCTCGATCTTACCGGCAATGTCAGAAATGAAGCCCATAGTTTTATCCTACACCGCCACCAAAAAACGGTAACAAGTCGTACTTCTCTTTTACTGCGCTCTCTTCTACAACCTGAGCAAACCCGAGCGGTGTTTTGCCGGATGGTTCGAGATTGGAGATCATCGGAAGAGGTTCGGAGTTTATACCCTTCTTGAGCGCCCAACACACCCCGGCAAGCGCATCAGCTACGTCTTTGCTCTTCTTGGGAGGGTGATCAATCTTCCTTAGCTTGCCTCGACGATCCTCCTCCAGCTCCCGAAGCTCCGTAATAACCACTGGATAGTCGTACATTTGCACACGGTCATCATAGAGCGCCTGCTTTAGGTTGTCGTAGGGGTCCGGGGACGTGTCCACTGAGATTACCTCGGACGTGTACCCCTGAGCCTTCAACTGCTGAATACTGTCTGCGCTCTGGTAGGAATCGAGCGATACCCCCACGATGGGATAACCCATCTTCGTAAGCTCGTACACAAGCGCGCGAACATCCGATAGCAGTATCTCCCCTCCCATGGGCGGCTCGATCCTAAGGAACAGGTCGACCACGTAGATCGGCGCTCGCTCAATAAACTTCTCCTGCTGACGGTTCCGGCGAACTACATCCTTGTACCCGTGCACGTGGGCCATACACAACCCGGTAGCGTCACCTCGTAGGCTAGGATCGATATGTACTCGGCGCGGAATACCCGGATTCAGTAGCGGAGCAATACGCTCCTCAGTCACCCCCGGAGAAATCCGGTCTACGAATTTCGCAACCATTAGATCGCGTAGAAAAAACCCCCGGCGCGATAGGTCCAAAACTTCCGTTGAAAATGGGTGCCTCCTACCAGCCACCACCGCGTCCCGTATCTTCTGGCGTTGCTGAATGTAAGGGTTAACAGAAGTAGTAGAGATTCCAGCAAGGTCGCGAATACTACCCTCAAGGTCTGATTCAAAGTCCTGGCGGTAATCCTCGGGGACCTCAATCAAAACAGAGCCTTCGATTGGGTGCTCTTTGAGCGCCACCTCCTCCCCCGGCTCAAGAATCCGGCTCAGCGTGTTTTCGTTACCCACGAAAACCCAAAACCTCTTAGAGGAATGATACTCGTCCGGCTTTACGTCCCACAGGGAGTAATCTCTAACGAACACCGTTGGGTCCGATAAAGATTGCTCCACGCGCCTAGCAGTAAAGTCGTCCTTGGTCTTCTTCGAAGAAACGAGGAATAAGATTCCAGGTAGACGACCCATGCGCCCAAAGCGGGACTTCATCCGGCGCTTGATCGTCGTGTAGATCGTGTCCGCCAAACTCAAAGGTTGGCTCTTGTTAGACGAAACTACACTGCTCAAGAAGTTTGATTCATCCATCATCCCAGCAATGGAGTTTAAACCTAGAGCACTCGTGTCCGTTGCAGCACGAGCCGCAACAAACACCGCGTTGGGGAACTTCAGCTCCTTCTTAGACGAAGTGAAAGGGAAGTGCTCCTGAAAGTAGGGACTAGCTTTAATCTTGGTAGCAACGTTCTCGAATGAAACCTTCTGAGCTAGCGCCTCCGTCACGCTCATCACCGTCACCACCACACCGGAACCCTCGGCAATACCAAAACTCCTCTGAGGGTTCACCATGCAGGACAGCTCGTAGAGAACTCGGCAAATTCCTATTGAAGCAAAGTACGTTTTTCCGTAACCAATGCTGTTACTAACAACAACGCCGTTGCAAAGGAACCGGCGCCCAACCTCAACGTTGGTGACGTCCCCCGTAGGAACGGATTCTCCTAAGTCTTCGACCCGTACAACCGGCTCAAGAGCTAGGTCCCTATCGAAATTGCTCAGCCGCTGCGCCCCCGCGTCCGAAGCGTCGTAGGACGTGTTAGCCGCTTCTTCTAGGCTGAAGAAACGGTTCAATCTTTTGCAGGCTTCTGGGAAAAATACTGAGATATCAAACAGCTCACAAAACAACCTTAGCGAAAGAACCTCGTTGATCTCTAGCCTTGACTCGTAGCGCAACTGGATACGACTACGTATCCCGAACCGGAGAAGAACTAAGTGAAGTTGTCGGATAAAAAAAGATGACTTCGAAGTAATCGAAACGTTCAAGGCGTCTGAAAACTTCGCGTGAATAGCGAAAAGGCGCTTTAGGTACTCGATTAGCGTTGCGTTCGGAGACCTCAAAATCTCATCAGGCACGCGCGCATCAACCCCCAATTCACAATCCAAACCACCTAGATAACGAGCACGCTTTACCCCGGGATTCCTGTCTGGCGCCGTCTCCACAAATCGAGCCACGACCACGTGGTCCCCGAGTTTCAAGTTTCGTGCTGGTACCCATTGGTAGCGCCAGTCCCGATACACACGAATCTTGTGATCTGGGGTTACCTTAACCTCAAAACCGTTTCTCAGAACGATATTGATTACAGGACGGACACCGGAGTCCACTATCGGCCCACAAGCCGAAGTTTTGGAACCCCGGTCATCGTCGATAACCACCACACCCGTTTTGGGTTGCGTACCGATCAACTCCCCCAACAAGTTGAGCGAACCGTTACCCCCGTAAACGATTGAGTCGTGAGAGACACAACCCGTCAACACTGCCTCGGAGTAGCCCCCCTCGAATAGCTCTACTAGGTCCGCCTTGAGCTTGGGGTAAACGGTACTACACGTGACCCCAAGATAGTAAGGGTCCGTTAAAAATTGCTCCATAGGAACAACAGGGCGCTTGTATTCCGCGTTCTCCAACCAGTGAAGTAACGATGGGTCCCCCCCGTCGCGCACCTCGGCAAACAGAAGATCGAGTACCTCACGTTCGGAATCCGTTAAGCTCTTGATCTCGTTGTGTAGGGCGTTCTCTAGCTCCTCAATGGTACGAGAAGACCGGAACCTACCATTCTTAATCTCGATCACTTTCGGTTCCCTCCACTTCAATAATTGTTTTTGCCTGCTGAACCTTCGCGAACTTATCCACCAAAGCTAGAAGCTTCTGCCTACTTTCCGCATTCTGCAAGACCTGGCCTACTAGGGGCTTGCCAAAACGAGCCGCCAACTCCTCAGGCGCCTCCAAACCTACGTCGAGCTTGCCTAGGTGGCGTTCGTCCAACCCGAGATCCATTTTCAGCTCAGCCATGGAAACCAGAATGTCCCGAGCACACTTAATCTCTCGGGTCATCGTAGGCATGAGCTTGTTGATCTTCTTCTCCGTCTCGAAGTCAATCGTGATGCGCTGCATCTGCAGCTCATAGAGCTTTTCCAACTCGGCTAGCTCATCGATCCCGCGCTTAATCTTAGCTACCGCCTTTTTGTACGTAGGCGTCCGCTGAATCGGGGTCAACGCCCCCGGAGGTAGCGCCGTGCGGTACTGGCTCAACTGCCACTCAATCGAGGCAGGCGTCTGGTCTAGCATCTCCCGTCGTTGCTCTTGGATGTACGAAGCTACCTCGGCCGTCGTCCACCCCGAGCAAATCATATCGTGCACGTCCTTGAAGCACTTCAAAGCTTTAAGCTTCGCGTGCCTGATCTTGGGCACCTTTGTCTGAGGTATCGGCTCCCTTACGGGAGTCGCAGGAGGCGGAATAAAATAGGGATCGTCTTTCGACACAATTTTAATCTTAGCCTTTTTCGGCCCACGAACACCCGACACCAGAATCAACTACGATGGGAACCTTCGTAATAAACTCAGACATCCCCTCGATCATAGACCGCTCAAGGTCGGCGCGTACTTGCACAAGAAACTCGGGTTCGTCATCGGCTTCAATAGCAATCTCGTCGTGCACCATGTGAACTACCCGAGCACGGCCCCCATAGCACTTCAGGCGATCATACAGGATGCGTAGAGCCCGCTTCAACCCGTCCGCCCCCGTTCCCTGTACAGGAGAGTTTAGGTATTCGTTGTGCGCCTTAGCCTCAAGGTACCGGAGCCTCCCGGATAAAGTCCTAACAACACCCTTCGGCTTAATCTGCCGGAATGTTTTTTGATGCCACGCGTTGATGCCGTCGTAAGCTTTAAAGTACTTAGCTCGAAATTGACGCGCCTGATTTAGTGTCATAACTACACCGTAAGAAGATAGCGCGTAAATAACTAACTGCTCGGCTCCCATCCCGTAACAGTTACTCACAACCTTCCCCTCAACTGTGAAACGGTGCCTAGGACCGGCGTCTAAAATGTCGTAAACAGGAGCTAGTAACCCTTGTTCTGGCTGTTCACTGAGTAGGTTGTCAATCTCAGATTCTCCGGGGATTAGTGCCAGTTGTCGGTCAAACTCAGTGTACCCAACGGCAACCTCCCCAACTCCTCCAACAGCGATGCGTCCGAAATGTAACGAGGATGCGAGCTTCCCGAACCGAATCTTCCGTCCGTCATTTGTGTAAACTTCGTGGTCTGGTGTGGCGGTTAAACCATCAAAAGTAATTACCTTCTTAATTCCTTTGAAGATTAAACCTCTATGTCTAACCCATTCTACACCATCCCATAAAAGGTGCCAATCTTCGATATTCTCGATTGAGATCAAACCAACGTGGGTTAAGACACGTTGACCGGCTGCTATGCATAAGCCGAAGTTAATTGCTTTAGAAAGTTGGCGCATTTCTGAAGTAACATCAGCAACCGAAACTTCATTAGTCCAAGCAGCGGTAAGCTTGTGAAGATCCTGCCCTTGGTTGTACGCCTGGATCATTTTTTCATCGCCGGATATCTGCGCCGCTATCCGAAGCTCAACTTGAGAGTAGTCGGCTATTATAAGCTTCTTCCCAGGTAAGGGGCGGAAGCACTTGCGGAAGTCCTTGAGCCTAGGAATCTGCTGTAAGTTTGGTTTCGAGCAAGAGTAACGCCCTGCCCCCGTAAACGGATAAAAAGACGCGTGAACCCTACCCGTAATCGCATCAATATTTCCCAGGTAATCAGGCCCGAAGGAACTACAGAGTTTTGAAACCTTCCGATGGGCAATCACTTGGAGCAACACGGGATCGCGACTAGCAGCCGCCGCTAACGAATCCTCGTCCGTAGACTCTAGCTCAATCCCTAACCGCGCTAGCGACTTCATGAGCTGCTGAGTAGACGAAAGATTCCAATTCGCTCCTTCGGAAAACAACCCGAGTTGCCCCTCTGGATGGGGCAACCGATACAACAACTCCGCCTCCAGTGCAGCGCGTTGGATGTTGTTTCTCTCGTAGAGATTGAGCCACATTTCGGAGTCTAACCGGAACCCCGTGTTTTCAAGCGCTGCCTCAGCGAGGATCACCTGGAACTCGATTAGCGCGGTCTTGTTAAGCCCGTTCGCCGCAAGTTGGGGTTTAAGCTTCTCCCGTAGTGCGGGTAACCAGTGAACGTCGTCCGCCGAATAAAATAGCTGCTCTGGTGTCAACGAACCGGACCAGTCTGAGCCGCCTAGGTCCTGCGCATCAGAAACAATCCCTAGCTCACGGGAATACAAATCCCACAATCCGTGACCTATCCGCTTCCCGTTGTGGATCAACGTAGATGCCCGGAACGTGTCGAAAATCTTGCTAAGCTCCAACCCGTAGTGGTGCAACAACCATTGCTGATCAAACTTCAGGTTCTGCCCGATTACCACCGCGTTGGTCTTGGAAAGCGCATCCACCACCGGCCCTAATCCTTGAGTTTGAAATAGGTCTACTACCTTAACCCCGTTGCCCGTGTTGATTGAGCATAGACGCGGTTTGCCTAGCCAAGGACGAAGCGCTGTGGTTTCAAGGTCAAGGGCGCAATATGCCGCCCCTAAGACCTCGTTCGCTATCGAACCCAAATCCTCGTGACGGGTTACTAATTTGTAATCCAATTCTCAAACTCCAGAATAGCGATCTTCAAGAATCTTGCGGATCACCCCGCACACCGAAGTACCCCGTATGGATGCCTCGGCCTCCAGCGCCTGCTTGAGGGTCTTCGATACCCTCACAACTAACTTCTTGTGATGCCGCTCAAGCTCTTGAAAGTACTCGGCAAACCGACGCTTAGCTCTTAACAAGGGTATCCCTAGCTTCTCCGAAAGCTCTTTAGGCGTGGCCCCCGATTGAGCCATCCCAATACCCTCGCGAATTTCAGCTTCCGATAGGATCTTATTTGTTCGCCTCGGCATAAGATTCCTACTCGAAAACCACATTGAAGTAATCAATGTGATCTTCATAAAAGCCTATCGAGATTGGAACGTGGTCGCCATCGTCTACCGCGTCGAATAAGGCGTTAGGCACATAAGAAGCGCTAGGCTTCCCGAGAACTTGCTCCAAGAAATTACGAGGAGGGCGAATCGCATCACCACACGAACTTTCTAGAAATTCAATAGGAGTAACAACCGTTTTCCTATCTGAAAATAAGGTTACCTTAATCTTCCAAACACTATCATCCCGAGTAACGATTAAGCAGCGCGTTTCTGGTATGTCAATGTCATCATCCATGCCCCCATAAATCTCAAGAGCACGTAAACGAGCTGCCTCATCTGGATTAGGCGCGTCCACCTCAACACGGATAACGCGCCTCCTATCCATTTCAGGGTCGGACACTTCAAAAGTGTAGTCAGTAGCATCCGGAGATCCTACCTCATAGTAATCTTCTTCGTTCGCCTCAGCATTTGCGGCGACTACCTCAGTCCGGTAGTTTGCGAACTTATTACACTCGCCTACGAACCAACTGAACTTCCAAGAAGAATCAACCACATAGTAGGTCTCTATGTGTGAAGAGCTATCAGTCTCAATGGTGTCGAAGTACAAGCGTTCTCGGATCGCAGTCTCAAACCCCACCTCCTTGTGTATGGTTAGGATAGAGTTTGACTTGCAGCCTACAATTAATGATTTAGTCATCTAAATCAGCCTCCGATGAACCAGACTTGGAGCCACCACGAATAACCTCAGTGAATGCGGCAGAGGCTTCCAGCGGCCCCCGCAAAACCGACAAAACATCAAGAGACTCGGCCTCACAACGGCTGAAAATCTTCTTGATTGCCGCTCGTGTCGGCTCGTCTAGCTGAATGTGATAGTGCTCACGACCTCCGTAGGTGAACACCAAGAAGTTTTGGTCTAGCGTCGAGCCGTAGTTGCTGAAGATATTGTTCAGCGTTTTCGAGAGATCCTCGACTGTCTTAATCTCGGGCTTTGCCTTGTCGAACTTGTCAGCAATCCCCTTCGGTAGCCCTTGAGTGATACCCCTACCGATAGCCTTGACCGTCTTGGTCCATGCCTCGTTGTCGACGTAGGCAAACATCCCCTGTAAAGCTTCTACGCCGTACTTGATGCTCATCTCATCGTAAAGCTTCACCATCCGGTCTGGATTCAACTTCCCCCGGAGAACATTGAGACGCATCGTAACGAACTTCTGAAGGTCCTCGTCCTCCCACTGAGACCCCGTCAAAACTACAGCTTGTATCTTGGTCCAACCAAGAACCTTAGCCGCGTGGTAACGATGCTCCCCGCCAAGAATGCGATAGGTCCCGTCCGCCATG
>Ga0114942_1000463_pt1 | contig 11642 bp, 11 predicted proteins | sample LowerColdCreek_FD_88674 | JGI IMG/M metagenome (GOLD analysis project Ga0114942, IMG submission 88674) | Groundwater microbial communities from Cold Creek, Nevada to study Microbial Dark Matter (Phase II) - Lower Cold Creek | ecosystem: Environmental > Aquatic > Deep subsurface > Groundwater ... | reverse complement strand
GCAAGCCCTGCAGCAGCAGGCCGGCCAGCAGATCACCGCTGGCCTCGCCGGCCACCATGCCGAGGCGGGGCGCGGTCATCAAGCTCAGCGGACGATGCCGCGCGTGGAGGCGGCAAGGAAGTTCAGCATCAGGTCGATGTCGCCATCTGCCGCACCACCATCGCTGCCGCGCAGCGCCGCAATGCCCGTCTTGGCCTCGTCCAGCGTGTGGCCGCTGCGGTAGAGCAGCTTGTAGATCTGGCGGATGACGCCGATGCGCTCGGCGCTGAAGTCGCGCCGCTTCAGCCCCACGACGTTGACCGCACGCGCGGCCAGCGGGTTGCCGTCCACCGTCATGAAGGGCGGCACGTCCTGCGCCACATGGGCCTGGAAGCCGATCATGGCGTGGTCGCCGATGCGCATGCGCTGCAGGATGCCGGTCAGCCCGCCGATGGTGACGTGGTCACCGACGCGTACATGGCCCGCCAGCGTGGCGTTGTTGGCCAGCACGCATTCGTTGCCGATGACGACATCGTGGGCCAGATGGCAGTAGGCCATGATCCAGTTGTCGTTGCCCACCGTCGTCTCGCCACGGTCCTGCACCGTGCCGACGTTCAGCGTGCAGAACTCGCGGATGGTGTTGCGGTCACCGATGACCAGCGTCGTCGGCTCGCCGGCGTACTTCTTGTCCTGGTTGGCCGCGCCGATGGAGCCGAACTGGAAGAAGGTGTTGTCGCGGCCGATGGTCGTGTGGCCCTCGATGACGACGTGCGGGCCAACCTTGGTGCCGGCCGCGATCTTCACGTGCGGGCCGATCAGCGAGTAGGCGCCGACCTCGACCGACGAGTCCAGCTCGGCGGCGGGGTCGACGATGGCGGTCGGGTGGATGCTCATCAGTCTTGGATTCGGCGCATCGTGCACATCAGCTGCGCCTCGGCAGCCAGCTGGTCACCCACCAGCGCGCGGCCGGTGAACTTGTAGACACCGGCCTTGGCGCGGTCCAGCGTCACGTCGAGGATGAGCTGGTCGCCCGGCTCGATGGGGCGCTTGAAGCGGGCGTTGTCGATGCCGGCGAAATAGACGACCGACTTGTCGTCCAGCACCATGTCCATGCTGGCCAGCGACAGCAGCGTCGCGGCCTGGGCCATGGCTTCCAACACCAGCACGCCGGGCATGACCGGGCGGTGCGGGAAGTGGCCGAGGAAGAAGGGCTCGTTGATCGAGACGTTCTTGATCGCGCGGATGCGCTCGCCCTTGATCAGCTCGACAACGCGGTCCACCAGCAGGATGGGGTAACGGTGCGGCAGGCGCTTCAGGATCTCGTGGATGTCCATCGTCATCGGGGTCGTCGTCTCGGTCGTCATTTCTTTTCCAGCGCGCGCACACGCTCTCTCAGGGTGTGGAGCTGGCGCAGCGTCGCCGCGTTCTTCTGCCAGCTCGAGTTTTCTTCGAAGGGATAGGCACCACTGTAGGCGCCGGGCTCAGTGATGCTGCGCGTCACCAACGTGCAGGCGGTGATGTGCACACCGTCCACGATGTTCAGGTGGCCGATGATGTTGGCCGCCCCGCCGATGGTGCAGTTCGCGCCGACGGTCGTCGAGCCCGCGATGGCGCCGCAACCGGCCATGGCGGTGTTGCGGCCGATGTGGACGTTGTGGGCAATCTGGATCAGGTTGTCGAGCTTGACACCGTCCTCGATGACCGTGTCGCTCAGCGCGCCGCGGTCGATGCAGGTGTTGGCGCCGATCTCGACGTCGTCGCCGATGCTCACCGCGCCGAGCTGCTCGATCTTCACGTAGCCATCGCGTGACGGTGCAAAGCCGAAACCGTCCGCACCGATGACCACGCCGCTGTGCACGAGACCGCGCGCGCCGATGCGGCAGCCGTAGCCGAGCACGACGCGCGGTGCGAGGCGGGTGTGCTCGCCCACGACGGCATCACGCTCGACGACGCAGTGGGCGCCAATCCGGGCATGGTCACCGATGACGGCGCCCGCCTCGATGACGGCCAGCGGGCCGACCTCGACGCCCTGCCCCAAACGCGCCTCGGGCGAGACGACGGCGCTGGCATGCACGCCGGCCTGGCGCGCGGGGCGCGTGCGCGCCGCCCACCACTGCGTCAGCCGCGCGAAGTAGAGGTAGGGATCGGGCGTGACGATGGCCGCACCACGGGCGGCAGCCATCTCGGCAAGCGCGGGTGCCACGATGACGCAGGCCGCACGCGTGGTGCCGAGCTGCGCCTGGTAGCGCGGGTTGGCGAGGAAGCTGATGCTCTGCTCGTCGGCCCCATCCAGCGGCGCAATGCGGGCGATGCGAAGTTCGGGCCCACCAAGCAAATCGCCGCCCAAGGCGGCGATCAGGTCGGAGAGCGCGACGGTCGTCGCGATCATTGACGCACCCTTCGGCCTGCGGCCTGTCCCGCCAAGCGGGAGCGAGCTTGCTGGGGACGGCCCGGCGCAGCGCTCATCGCCGACTCGACTTACTTCTGCGCGTTGAGCGCGTCGATCACTTTCTTCGTGATGTCCACGCGCGGGCTGAAGTGCACGGCATCCTGCAGGATCAGGTCGTACTTTTCAGCATCGAAGATCTGCTTGATGACGCGGTTGGCCTTCTCGACCACGGCCGACAATTCCTCGTTCTTGCGCTGGGTCAGGTCTTCCTGCCATTCACGGCGCTTGCGCTGCAGGTCGCGTTCCTGCTCGACGACATCGCGGTTGCGGCGGCCCTTCTCGGCCTCGGACAGCGTGGGCGCGTCCTTCTCCAGCTTCTCGGCGGCGCCGCGCAGCTTGGCTTCCAGATCGCGCAGGTCCTTCTCGCGCTTGCCGAACTCGGCTTCCAGCTTGATCTGGGCAGCCTTGGCGAGGTTGGCTTCGCGCAGCACACGCTCGCTGTTGACGAAGCCGATCTTCATCTCCTGGGCTTGCACGGCCGAGGTGGCCACCATCATCGACGCGGCCAGGGCCACCGATTGCAAGAGCTTGCTCATCATCAGAATGCAGTCCCGATCTGGAATTGGAATTTCTCGATTCTATCCGTGCGTTCCTTGCGGATAGGCTTGCCATAGCTGAGGCGCAGCGGCCCCATCGGCGAGATCCACGACAGGCCGATGCCGGCCGACGCGCGGACGCTGTCGAACTTGACCTTCTCGTGCTCGCCCCAGACGTTGCCGGCATCGCCGAACAGGAAGATGCGGAAGCTCTTGTCGTTGCCGCTGCCGGGCACCGGCAGGTACAGCTCGGCATTCAGGTTGAAGCGGCGGTTGCCGCCGCTGTAGGAGCCGGTGTTGTCGACCGGGCCCAGCGAGCCGGCCTCGAACACACGCACCGAACCCAGGCCGCCGCCGTAGAAGTTCTTGAAGACCGGGTAGGGCCGGCCGCTCATGCCCACACCCCAACCCAGTTCGCTGTTGATGCCCAGCGTGATCTTGTTCGTGATCTCGAAGTATTCCTGGTACTGCAGGTTCAAGCGCGCAAAGCGTGCGTCGCCAATGGGACTGGCCTCGAGGTTGAAGCGCTGGTAGCGGCCCTTCATCGGCGTGATGACGCTGTCGCGGCTGTCACGCTGCCAACCCACTGTCAGCGGGATGGCATTGCTGCGCTGGCCGAACTGGTTGACGTACAGCAGGTAGCTGTTGGGCAGGCCGCGAGAGGTCGTGATGTCGGTCTGCTCGTAGCCCAGGCCGAAGAAGACGGTGTCGACCTCGGAGAACGGCACACCGAATCGGATCGCGCCGCCCTTGGTGACGTACTCGTACTCCTCGCCCAGCGTGTTGATCGGCTTGGTGGTGCGGTAGAACACGTCGAGCGCGCGGGACACGCCGTCGACCGTGAAGTACGGGTCCACTGTGCTGATCTGCAGCTGGCGGCCGGTGCGGGCCGTCGCCACGTCGATGCCCAGGTAGTTGCCGGAGCCGAAGACGTTGTCCTGGCGGATGGAGCCGGTGAAGGACAGCTTGGTCTGGCTGGAGTAGCCGGCACCGACCGTGATGGCGCCGGTGGGGCGCTCGACGACGGTCAGGATGACATCGACCTGGTCCTGGGCGCCGGGCACCTCCTGGGTGTCGATGTTGACTTCCTTGTCCTTGAAGTAGCCCAGGCGCTCGACACGGTCGCGCGAGGCCTTGATCTTCTGGCCGTCGTACCAGGCTGCCTCGAACTGGCGGAACTCGCGGCGGATGACTTCGTCACGCGTGCGCGAGTTGCCGGACAGGATGACCTTGCGCACGTAGACGCGGCGCTGCGGCTCGGCGATGAAGGTGACGACCACCTGGCCGGTGGCGCGGTCGATGTCGGGGCGGCTGTCGACGCGGGCGAAGGCATAGCCATAGGTGCCGAACAAGTCGTTGAAAGCCCGCGTGGTGTTCTGCACCGTCTCGCCGTTGTAGGCCTGGCCCGGCTTGAGCATCACGAGATGCCTGAAATCCTCCTCGCGGCCCAGGTAGTCGCCCTCCAGCTTGATGCCGGTGACGGTGTACGGCTGGCCTTCGCTGACCGTGACGGCGACGCTGATGCTCTGTTTGTCCGGCGAGATCGTCACCTGCGTGGAGGTGACGGCGAACTCGAGGTAGCCGCGGTTCAGGTAGTGGCTGCGAATCGTCTCAAGGTCGGCGTTCAGCTTGGCGCGCGAGTAGCGGTCGGTCTTGGTGTACCAGGTCAGCCAGCCGGTGGTCGTCTGCTCCAGCAGGCCCAGCAGCGTGCTCTCGGAGAAGACCTTGCTGCCGAGGATGCGGATCTCGGCGATCTTGGCAGGCTCGCCCTCGGTCACGTTGAAGCTGACGTTGACGCGGTTGCGCTCAATGGGCGTGATCGTCGTCGTGACCTCGGCGCCGTACAGGCTGCGCGTCAGATACTGGCGCTTGAGTTCCTGTTCGGCGCGGTCGGCCAGCGCCTTGTCGAAGGGCTTGCCTTCGCCGATGCCAACATCCTTCAGCGACTTGGACAGCGCCTCGGTGTCGAACTCCTTCAGGCCGACGAAGTTGACGTTGGCGATGATGGGTCGCTCGTCGATGATGACGACCACGGCATCACCGGCGATGCTGATGCGCACATCCTTGAACAGGCCGGTGGCGAACAGCGCACGCAGTGCGGCGGCGCCTTTTTCATCGTTGTAGATATCGCCGATGCGGAACGGCAGCGACGCGAACACGGTGCCGGGGTCGGTCCGCTGCAGGCCTTCGACGCGGATGTCCTTCAGCACGAAGGGATCGACGGCCCAGGCCATGCCTGCCTGGAACAACCCCGTGACAGCCAGAGCCAGCAAGCCGAGGCGGAAGGGGCGACGCTTCGCTCCCGAACTGAAAGGAAAGGACATGGGAACGGGGGAGTGTCAGTGCCAACCCGCAAAGCGGGAGACGTCGTTGGAAAGGGCCAAGGCCATCATCAGCATCAGGATCAGCGCACCAGCGCGCTGCAGTTGCCGTTGCCACCATTCGGAGACGGGGCGGCCGCTCAAACCCTCGAAAAGATGATACATGAGGTGCCCGCCATCGAGCATCGGCAGCGGCAGCAGGTTCAGCACGGCGAGGCTAAGCGAGATCTTGGCGAGGAAATCCAGATAGGGCGTCAGGCCCGCCTGCGCAGACTGGCCGGCGTAGTCGGCGATGGTCAGCGGGCCGCTGAGGTTCTTGGGCGAGGCCTCGCCAGTGATGATCTTGCCGATGAGCCGCACCGTCGTCACGGCCATGTCCCAGCTCTGCTCGACGCCGCGCCACAGACCGTCGAGGAAGCCGTGGCTGACGAAGACCATCTCGGGCGGCGAGCCGACGCCGATCTGCAGGCGGGCGATGCGCTGGCCGGCCTCCTCGACCAGGCGCGGCGTGGCGGCGATGGCCAGGACCTGGCCGCCGCGCTCGACGCGCCAGGCCATCGCGCGCGGCTGATCGCCCTCGTGCGCGCGGCGGATAGCGTCGCGCAGGAAGCTGGCATCGGGCACCGGCCGACCGTCAATGGACAGCACACGGTCGCCGGCCAGCAACCCGGCTGCGGCCCCGGCGCCACCGGCCAGCACATCGCGGATCAGCGGTTCGGCCTTGGGCGACAGGCCGATCTCGCTGAACAGCTGGGCATTCGGCGCCCGCCCCGCGAGCGTTTCGGTGTCCAGCCGCAGGCTGCGCGCAGCGCGGCCCTGGCCATCGCTGGCGGACAGGTAGACCGGCTCGCCCAGCGCCTGCGCGCGCGTGACGGCGGACAGCAGATCGGGCAGGGATTCAATGTCCTGCCACTGCTGGCCATCCGCCGACACGGCCTGGACCCAGTCGCCGGCACGCAGGCCTGCGCGTTCGGCCAGCGAACCGGCAGCGGGCGTACCGAGCACCGCCTTGGGCACCTCGCTGCCCAGCCAGGCCACCGCAGCGAACAGCAGCACGGCCAGCACCCAGTTGGCTGCTGGCCCGGCCGCGACGATGGCTGAGCGCTGGCGCAGCGGCCGCTGGTTGAAGGCCTGCTCGCGCTCGTGCGGCGCCACGGGGCCGTCACGTTCGTCGAGCATGCGCACATAGCCGCCCAGCGGCAGCGCGCTCAGCGTGAACTCCGTGCCGTCGCGGCCGACACGGCGCCAGAGCACGCGACCGAAGCCGATGGAAAAACGCAGCACCTTGACGCCGCAGGCGCGGGCGACGCGGTAGTGACCCCACTCATGGACCGCGATCAGCAGGGCCAGGGCGACGAGGAAGGCGATGAGGGTGGTCACAGAAATTGGCGAGCCAGTTCGTGGGCATGGACGCGGACGCGGGCATCGAGGTCCAGCAGCGCCTCGATGCTGGCGCAGTCCCCCGGCTGAACGTCGGCCAGGCATTGCGAGTTGACCGCGTGGATGCGGTCGAAGCGCAGGCGGCCATTCAGGAAGGCATCAACGGCGACCTCGTTGGCGGCGTTCAGCACCGTGGTGCTGCCTTCCGGCCCGCGCAGCGCCTGCCAGGACAGATGCAGGCCGGGAAAGCGCACTGCATCGGCTTCCTCGAACGTGAGGCTGGGCGTGGTCAGCAGGTCGAGCCGGCTGGCGCCCGACGTGATGCGCTCGGGGAAGGACAGCCCGTAGGCGATGGGCACGCGCATGTCGGGCGTGCCGAGCTGGGCCAGCACGGACTGGTCGCGGCAGACCACCATCGAATGAATGATGCTCTGCGGATGGATGACCACCTTGATCTGCTCGGGCGTGAGGTTGAACAGCCAGCGGGCCTCGATGACCTCCAGCGCCTTGTTCATCATCGTCGCCGAGTCGACCGAGATCTTGCGGCCCATGACCCAGTTGGGATGGGCGCAGGCCTGGTCGGGCGTCACGTCGGCCAGCGTGGCCGGGTCGCGGCTGCGAAACGGGCCGCCGGAGGCCGTCAGCACGATGTGGTCGATGCGCTGGTGCCAGGTCTTGCGGTCTTCGGGCAGGCACTGGAAGATGGCCGAGTGCTCGCTGTCGATGGGCAGCAGCATCGCGCCGCCCTGCTCCACCGCCTGCATGAACAAGGCGCCGCCGACGACGATGGCCTCCTTGTTGGCCAGCAGCAGGCGCTTGCCGGCACGCGCCGCCGCAATCGCGGGCGCCAGACCGGCGGCGCCGACGATGGCCGCCATGACGGTGTCGACGTCCGGATGCGCGGCGACGTCGGCCAGCGCCTGCGCACCGTCCAGCACCTCGGTGCGGCTGCCGACTTCGCGAAGCCGCTCACGCAGGCGGGCGGCGGCGTCTGGCTCGGGCATGACGGCGAAGCGAGGCTGCCAGGTCAGGCACTGGGCCAGCAGTTCTTCGACACGGCTCATCGCACTTAAAGCGAAGACTTCGTAGCGCTCGGGGTGGCGGGCCAGCACGTCCAGCGTGTTGACGCCGATGGAGCCGGTCGAGCCGAGGACGCAGACGCGTTGACGGGTCATAGGGAGATCAAGGCAAGTGCGAGCGGGAACACCGGCAGCAGCGCGTCGATGCGGTCCAGCACGCCGCCATGGCCAGGCAGCAGACCGCTGCTGTCCTTGGCGCCGGCAGCCCGCTTGACGAGGGATTCGAACAGGTCGCCGACGACACTCATCGCGGCGAGAAACACCAGGGCCAGCAGCGAGACGATGCCGTGGCGCTGCACCAGCAGCGTGAACAGGCTGGGCGAGTCGACGGCGACCCGCACGTCGATGACGTGCACCCACACAAAGCCCAGCAGGATGACGCCAGCCAGGCCGCCCCAGACGCCTTCCCAGCTCTTGCCCGGGCTGATGGCTGGTGCGAGCTTGCGTTTGCCGAAAGCGCGGCCACAGAAGTAGGCGGCGATATCAGCCATCCACACGAGGCAGAAAACCGACAGGATGAAGTTGATGCCGTGTACCTTGGCCTGCACGATGGCCAGCCAGGCGCCCCACAGCAGCAGCGCGCCCAGCGCGAGCCGGCCGCCGCGGGCCACGTGGGGCCAGCCCACCGGCCCGGCGCGCAGCGCATAGGCACCGCCCAGCACCCAGACGGCGGTGGCCAGCCACCAGATCCCGGGCGGCGGCGCATCCAGGCCGCCGATCAGCAGCGTCCACACGCAGGCCAGCGCCAGCGCCACGCCGGCCGCGATGGCGCCGGTGCCGGGCAGGCCGTTGAGCCGCGCCCACTCCCAGCCCGCCGCGCCGATCATCACGACACTGACCCAGGAAAACGGCCAGGGCGAAGCCTGGAACAGCACCGGCAGCAGGATGGCCAGCAGCACGACGGCGGTGATGACACGGGTCTTCAGCATGAGGTGGGCCTAGGCCGCGGCAGACGCTTCCTTGACGCCGCCGAAGCGGCGGTCGCGTTCGTGGAAGACGGCGATGGCCGCATCCAGTTCACGGGCGCCGAACTCGGGCCACAGGCAGTCCGAGAACACGAACTCCGTATAGGCCGCCTGCCAGAGCAGGAAATTGCTGATGCGCACTTCGCCGCCGGTGCGGATGAAGAGGTCCGGGTCGGGCGCATGCGCCAAGGCCATGAACTCCGACAGCCGGGCTTCGGTCAGCTCGTGCGCCGGCACACCGGCCTCGACCGCCTTGCGGCAGGCCTGCACGATGTCCCAGCGGCCGCCGTAGTTGAAAGCGACATTCAGCGTCAGCCGCGTGTTGTGCGCGGTCGCAGCTTCGGCTTCGCTCCAGGCTGCACGCAGCTTCTCGGAAATGGTGTCGCGATCGCCGATGACGCGCACGCGCACGCCCATGCCGCCGATCTTGGCGAGGTAGCGCGACATGGCCGCCAGCACCAGGCCCATCAGACCGGAGACCTCGTCGCTCGGCCGCTTCCAGTTCTCGCTGGAGAAGGCGAACACCGTCAGGTGCTCGATGTCGCGATCGATGCAGGCCTGGATAGTCTTGACGACGGCTTCCACGCCAGCCTTGTGGCCGAAGAAGCGAGGCAGGAAGCGCTTCTTGGCCCAGCGGCCATTGCCGTCCATGACGATGGCCACATGGCGCGGCGGCGCGGGGCGGTCTTGCGCCACGATCGCGGCAGGGCTCAAGACGGCGCTCAAACCGCCAGGATCTCGGCTTCCTTGGCCGAGATCAGCCTGTCGATCTCGGCAATGACGCGATCGGTCAGCTTCTGCACCTCGTCAAGGCTGCGACGCTCGTCGTCCTCGCCGATTTCCTTGTCCTTCAGCAGCTTCTTGGCCTGCTCGTTGGCATCGCGGCGCAGGTTGCGCACGGCGATCTTGGCGTCCTCGCCGGCGTTGCGCACGACCTTGGTCAGGTCGCGGCGGCGCTCTTCGGTCAGCGGCGGCATCGGCACGCGGATCAGGTCGCCCTGGGTCGCCGGGTTCAGGCCCAGGTCGCTCTCGCGGATGGCCTTCTCGATCTTGGCGCCCAGGCCCTTTTCCCAGGGCTGGACGGAGATGGTGCGGGCATCCAGCAGCGTCACGTTGGCCACCTGCGAGATGGGCACCATGGAGCCGTAGTAGTCGACGCTGACCTGGTCCAGGATGCCCGGGTGGGCGCGGCCGGTGCGGATCTTGTGCAGGTCGTTCTTCAGGGATTCGACCGACTTGGCCATGCGGCCTTCAGCGTTCTTCTTGATGTCTGCAATGCTCATCATTTTTCCTCGCGGGACAGGTCGCACCAGCGCTGGCGAGCAGCCCTGCCCCCAACTGACTAAGACTGAATCAAACGTGGACGAGTGTGCCCTCGTCTTCGCCTTGGACCACGCGCTTGAGCGCGCCGGTCTTGAAGATGCTGAAGACCTTGATCGGCAGTTTCTGGTCGCGGCAGAGCGCGAAGGCGGCGCCGTCCATCACCTGCAGGTTCTTCGAGATGGCCTCATCGAACGTGATGCTGGTGTAGCGCGTCGCGCTCGGGTCCTTCTTGGGATCGGCCGTGTAGACGCCGTCAACCTTGGTGGCCTTCAGCACGATCTCGGCGCCGATCTCCGCGCCACGCAGCGCTGCGGCCGTGTCGGTCGTGAAGAAGGGGTTGCCGGTGCCGGCGGCGAACACGACGACCTTGCCCTCTTCAAGGTACTGCAGCGCCTTGGGGCGCACATAGGGCTCGACGACCTGCTCGATGGCGATGGCGGACATCACGCGGGCGATCATGCCCTCCTGGCGCATGGTGTCGGCCAGGGCCAGCGAGTTCATGACCGTGGCCAGCATGCCCATGTAGTCGGCCGTCGCGCGGTCCATGCCGACCGAGCCGCCGGCCACGCCGCGGAAGATGTTGCCGCCGCCGATGACGACCGCCACCTCGACGCCCATCTGCGTGATCTCGCGAACTTCCTGCACCATGCGCACGATGGTCGCGCGGTTGATGCCGTAGGCGTCGTCACCCATCAGGGCTTCGCCGGAGAGTTTGAGCAGGATGCGCTTGTACGCGGGCATGGTGTCCTCTGGAAATCTGGGGTGGGCCTGACCGTGGCCCGGAAGTTTAAAGGGCGCCAACTTGGCGCCCTTTCGTTTCGCGAGAGTCTTTACTGACCCTTGGCGGCCGCGACCTGCGCTGCCACCTCGGCGGCGAAGTCGTCGACCTTCTTCTCGATGCCTTCACCCACGACATAGAGCGTGAAGCCCTTGACGGTGGTGTTGGCGGCCTTCAGGTGAGCGCCCACGGTCTGCTTGCCGTCGGCGGCCTTCACAAAGACCTGGTCCAGCAGCGAGACCTCCTTCAGGAACTTCTGCACCGAGCCTTCGACCATCTTGGCGACGATGTCGGCGGGCTTGCCGGATTCAGCGGCCTTCTCGGTGGCGATCTTGCGCTCCTTCTCGACCAGCTCGGCCGGGACGTCGGCGCTCGACAGCGCGGCCGGCTTCATCGCGGCGATGTGCATGGCAACGTCCTTGGCGGCCACGTCGTCACCTTCGAACTCGACGACCACGCCGATGCGGGTGCCGTGCAGGTAGGTGGCCAGCTTGCTGCCGGTGTAGCGCTGGAAACGGCGGATCGTCATGTTCTCGCCGATCTTGCCGATCAGGCCCTTGCGCACGTCTTCCACCGTCGGGCCGAAGCCTTCCTGCGACAGGGGCAGCGCCGACAGCGCAGCCACGTCGGCAGGGTTGTGTTCGGCAACGAGGCCGGCCAGCGCACCGACGAAGGCCAGGAAGGCGTCGTTCTTCGAGACGAAGTCGGTCTCGCAGTTCACTTCGATCAGCGCGCCGTTGCCGCCGACCACGGCCGAGGCGACGATGCCTTCGGCGGTGATGCGCGACGCGGCCTTGCCAGCCTTGTTGCCCAGCTTGACGCGCAGGATCTC
>Ga0114942_1000462_pt1 | contig 11654 bp, 7 predicted proteins | sample LowerColdCreek_FD_88674 | JGI IMG/M metagenome (GOLD analysis project Ga0114942, IMG submission 88674) | Groundwater microbial communities from Cold Creek, Nevada to study Microbial Dark Matter (Phase II) - Lower Cold Creek | ecosystem: Environmental > Aquatic > Deep subsurface > Groundwater ... | reverse complement strand
CCAGCCGGTCCAGCATCCACTTCAGCACGCGCATGTTCTCGCCATAACCGGGCCAGACGAACTTGCCGTCGGCGCCCTTGCGGAACCAGTTGACGCAGTAGATGGCCGGCAGCTTGGCGCCTGAGGCTTCGAGCTTGGCGCCCAGGTCCAGCCAGTGCTGGAAGTAGTCGGCCATGTGGTAGCCCATGAAGGGCAGCATCGCGAACGGGTCGCGGCGCACCACGCCCTGCTGGCCGGCGGCGGCGGCCGTCGTCTCGCTGCCCATCGTGGCAGCCATGTAGACGCCCTCGGTCCAGTTGCGCGCTTCGGTCACCAGCGGCACGGTGGTGGAGCGGCGGCCGCCGAAGATGAAGGCGTCGATGGCGACACCGGCGGGGTTATCCCAGTTCTCGTCCAGCGCGGGGTTGTTGGTCGCGGCGACGGTGAAGCGGGCGTTCGGGTGCGCCGCCTTGGCACCGGTTTCGCGGGCGTGTGCTGGGGTCCAGTCCTTGCCTTGCCAGTCAATGCAGTGGGCGGGCGGCGTGTCCGTCATCCCTTCCCACCACACGTCGCCGTCGTCTGTCAGCGCCACGTTCGTGAAGATCACGTCTCGCTGCAGGCTGGCCATGCAGTTCGGGTTGGTGTGCGAGTTGGTGCCCGGCGCCACGCCGAAATAACCCGCCTCGGGGTTGATGGCGTACAGCCGGCCGTCGGCGCCCGGCTTGATCCAGGCGATGTCGTCGCCGATGGTGGTGATCTTCCAGCCGTCGAAGGCGGCGGGCGGGATCAGCATCGCGAAGTTGGTCTTGCCGCAGGCGCTGGGGAAGGCGGCGGCAATGTGGCGCTTCTGGCCCGACGGGCTTTCCACACCCAGGAGCAGCATGTGCTCGGCCAGCCAGCCCTGGTCACGGCCCATGGTCGAGGCGATGCGCAGCGCAAAGCACTTCTTGCCCAGCAGCGCATTGCCGCCGTAGCCCGACCCATAGCTCCAGATCTCGCGCGTCTCGGGGTAGTGGACGATGTACTTCGTCTTGTTGCAGGGCCAGGAGACGTCCTGCTGACCTTCTTCCAGCGGCGCGCCGACCGTGTGCACGCAGGGCACGAACTCGCCATCCGTGCCCAGCAGCTCGATGACGGCGCGGCCCATGCGCGTCATCGAGCGCATGTTGACGGCCACGTAGGCGCTGTCGCTCAGCTCCACGCCGATGTGGGCAATGGGGCTGCCCAGCGGGCCCATGCTGAACGGCACGACGTACAGAGTGCGGCCGCGCATGCAGCCCTTGAACAGCGCGCGGTCGCCGGTCTGCAGCAACTCGCGCATCTCGGCCGGGGCCATCCAGTTGTTGGTCGGGCCAGCGTCGCGCTGGTGCTCCGAGCAGATGAACGTGCGGTCCTCCACGCGGGCGACGTCGCTGGGGTCGGAGTTGGCCAGGTAGCTGCCGGGGCGAAGCGCGGGATTGAGCTTCTTGAACGTGCCAGCGGCGACGAGCTGGTCGCACAGGCGCTGGTACTCGTCGGCGCTGCCGTCGCACCAGTGGATGTCGGCCGCCTCCGTCAGCGCGGCCATTTCGGCGACCCAGGCGATCAGCCGGGCGTTCTTCACATAGGCGGGCAGATTCAGGCGCAGGCCCTGCATGGCGGGTTGGTTCATCGGGAAGCTCCAATCATGGGGATGTGTTTGGGGCAACCCCGGAGCTGGCCCAAGCACACCGGGCGGAGGCCGGCGGCGAGGAAACCAATGTAATCACGCCGTAACTTGCGGGCCTTCTGGTGTTATGCAAAACAGGAATAAACCCATGCTGCCATGGGAAGGGAGGTCACGGCAGGCGTGAAGTGGGTCTCGTTTTTTGGAGAAACACCCCTGAAACCGGGTGTTTTGTCGAGCCCGGCTCATCTTGGAATTCATGAACGCCTGCAAGGGGCGGTGGAGCAGCGGCTGTGCGCGCGCCTGATGAGTCGGTTCGTTGTGACCTGCTGGGCAAGTGGTGAAGTTAAGCGCCCGGCTCATGATGAACGGCGTACCCATCGATCCCACAGGGGCGGTGTTCTGGAGCGGGGTGGCACCGCCGCCCAGCAGCAGCGCTGCTGACTCCAGGGACAGGACCTGCAGAGGTCGTCGGAACCGCATGATGAGCATGGCCTTCTAGCGGAGGGCGGCGGTCTTGGGGGCGTCGGCAACCCAGCCGCCGCCGAGCGACTTGTAGGCGCCGATCGTGGCGCGTGCCGATTCCGTGCGCGCCAGAGCTTGTGCGTCGGCGGCACGAAGCAATGACCGGTCGACCAACAGCACATCGATCTGGCTGACCGCGCCGCGCTTGAAGGCGGCCTCGGCCTGCGCGCGCGCCTGGCGCAGGGACGCCACACCCGCGCCGAGCGTCGATGATTGTTCGGCGCGCCGCGTCATCGTGAAGACCGAGGTCTCGACATCCTCGGTGGCCTTGAGCGCCGCGAGGCGATAGGCGGCCAGCGCTTCGGCCTCCTGCCCCTTGGCCTGCTCGATCTGGGCATCGATGCGTCCGAAGTCGAACAGCCGCCAGCGCAGGCCTAGCGCCGCTGCCGCCTGATTGGAGCCGCTGGAGAAGAGATTGCCGGCGCCAAGCGTGGTGGCGCTTCCCAGCAAGCCGTTGAGGGACAGCTTGGGGTAGTACTCCGACACCGCGACGCCGATCCGGGCAGAGCTGGCGGCCAGGCGCCGCTCCGCGACGATCAGGTCAGGGCGCCGCCGCAACAGTTCGCCCGGTGTTCCGACGGCTGACAGGGTCGGCGGGACCGGAATCTCGGCAGCCGCCGACATCTCGCGCCGATACGTGCCGGGTGCCGATCCCAGCATCACATCCATCGCGTTCAAGGCGCCTTCCAGCGCGGACGCCAGCGCTGGCACGGCCGCGCTGGCTTGCGCCAGGTTCGCTTCGGCCTCGTGGACGTTCATGTCCGCTGCCAGCCCTTTTGCATGCAGAAGCCTGACCTTGGCCACGAGATCCTCTTCGGTGCGCACTTGCGCCTGAGCGATGGACAGCCGCGCCTGCAGGCCCCTGACCTGCACATAGACGTCAGCCGTTGCCGCCGCCACGGCCAGCCGTGCTGCGGCAATGCCCGCTTCTGAGGCCTGGTAGTCGGCCAGCGCCGCCTCCTTGCCGCGCCGCCGGCCGCCGGCGATGTCGATCTCCCAGCTCGCGCCCAGGTTCAGGTCGTAGGCGCTGCTTGTCCTGTCAAAGTTGGGGAAGGCGCTCGTCACCCGGCCCAGTGCGGTTTCGACAGACTGGTAGGACCGGGCGGCCTGCCCCGACACCGCGCCGAAGGGCACCAGGGCCGCGCCCGCTGCGGCCACGCCCGCCCGGGCTTGCGCGGACCGCGCCACTGCTTGCGCCAGATCGAGGTTCTGGTCGAGCGCAACGCCGACCAGCCGGGACAGCAGCGGATCATGGAACCCCGCCCACCACGTGGCCAGCTCCTGGGCGTCGACCGCAGCCTGCCGCTGGGTTGTCGCGCTGCCGCTGAATGCGGCCGGCGCGACGTCGTTGGGTCGAACATAGTCCGGGCCGACGGCACAGCCGGCCGTGAGAAGGCTGGTCGCGAAGGCTGCCGCCAGCAAAGAGGATCGTGGCATGTCAGGTCACTCATCAGTGTTTGATTGTGACCATAATACCAATTGGTCACTCGTTGTCTACTGCCTGCCCGTCGCGTAAGCTCCCGACCATGAGCACAACGAGCACTTATCCCGTCTCTGCACGCGGCCCTGCAGAGCACGATGTGCGGGGCCAGATCGTCACGGCGGCCACCGAGCACTTCAGCCGCTACGGGTACGAGAAGACGACCGTGTCCGACCTGGCCAAGGCCATCGGCTTCTCCAAGGCCTACATCTACAAGTTCTTCGAATCCAAGCAGGCCATCGGCGAGATGATCTGCTCGAACTGCCTGCAAGAAATCGAGGGCGACATCCGCGCCGCCATTTCATCCGCCGACAGTCCGGCGGAGAAACTGCGCCGCATGTTCAAGTCCAGCACGGAGTCCAGCCTTCGCCTGTTCTTCCAGGACCGCAAGCTGTACGAGATCGCCACGTCTGCCGCGACGGAGCGCTGGCAGTCCGTCATCGCGTACGAGGAGCGCGTGCAGCAACTCATTCGCGAGGTGCTGCAGGAAGGGCGCCAGAGCGGCGACTTCGAGCGCAAGACGCCCTTGGACGAGACGGTGATGGCCATCCATCTGATCGTGCGCCCCTACCTGAACCCGCTGCTGCTTCAGCACAGCTTCGACTACACGGCGCACGCCCCGAGCTTGCTGGCCAGCCTGGTTTTGAGAAGTTTGTCTCCCTGATTTAATTGTGACTGTTGACTGATTTGGTCACTGGTACCAGAATGAAGGTCCTGATTCGTCATCAAAGGGACCTTCATGCGTCGGCGTCGTCTCGCTCTTTCTGCAGTCATCTGCGTGTTGCCGCTGGCCTTGGCCGCTTGCGGCGAATCGACGGCCGTCACGGATGCGCGCACGCAGCTGCCGCTGGTGCGGACCGCGACGGTCCAGGGCGCCTCGGGCTCCTCGCGGGCCTTCACGGGGACCGTGGCCGCACGCGTGCAGAGCGACCTGGGCTTTCGGGTGCCGGGCAAGGTGCTGGAGCGCCTGGTCGACGTCGGCCAGGCCGTCAAGCGCGGCCAGCTGCTGATGCGCATCGATCCCGTGGACCTGAAGCTGGCCGCCGAGGCGCAGCACGAGGCGGTTGCCGCCGCCAGGGCACGCGCGCAGCAGACGGCTGACGATGAGCTCCGGTATCGCGACCTCCGCGGCACCGGCGCCATCTCGACAGCCGCCTACGACCAGGCCAAGGCGGCGGCGGACGCAGCCCGGGCGCAGCTCGCCGCTGCCGAGGCCCAGGCCAGCGTGGCCCGCAACGCGAGCCGCTATGCGGAGCTGATCGCCGATGCCGATGGCGTCGTCACCGAAACACTGGCCGAACCCGGCCAGGTGGTGGCGGCAGGGCAGCCGGTGGTGCGCCTGGCCCATGCGGGGCCCCGGGAGGCCGTGGTCCAGTTGCCGGAGACGCTGCGCCCGGCGATCGGGTCGAAAGCCGGCGCCCGCTTGTTCGGCAACGAGGGCGCCGCCAGCCCCGTCAAGCTGAGGCAGCTCTCCAGCGCGGCCGACCGCCTCACGCGGACCTTCGAGGCCCGCTACGTCCTGGACGGCGCCCTCGCCAACGCGCCGCTGGGTGCCACGGTCACGGTGGAAACGGCCGCCGAGCCTGCCACCGGGCAACCCGCGCTGCAGGTGCCCATCGCGTCGCTCTTCGACGCCGGCAAGGGGCCCGGGGTCTGGGTCGTCAACGGTTCGCCGACCAAGATCACCTGGCGCCCGGTCACGCTCAAGCGTGTCGACGATGACCGCGCGCAGGTCGTGGGCGAGCTCAAGCGCGGTGAGGTGGTCGTCGCACTCGGCGCGCATCTGCTGCGCGAGGGTGCGCAGGTGCGGGTGATGGACCCGGCGGTGGCCGCCGCGAACAATGGGAGCCGCCCGTGAGCGCGAGTCGCTTCAACCTGTCGGCGCTCGCGGTCCGTGAGCGCGCCATCACCGTCTTCCTGCTGTTGTTGATCTCGCTGGCCGGGGCGGTGTCGTTCTTCAAGCTCGGCCGCGCCGAGGACCCGGCCTTCACGATCAAGGTGATGACCATCGTCACCGCCTGGCCGGGCGCCACCGCGCAGGAGATGCAGGACCAGGTCGCCGAGAAGATCGAGAAGCGCATGCAGGAGCTGCGCTGGTACGACCGCACCGAAACCTCCACGCGCCCGGGCCTCGCGTTCACGACGCTGACGCTGCTCGACAAGACGCCGCCGGCAGAGGTGCAGGAGCAGTTCTACCAGGCCCGCAAGAAGGTGGGCGACGAGGTCAGGAACCTGCCGCCGGGCGTGATCGGGCCTTTCGTCAACGACGAGTATTCGGACGTCACGTTTGCGCTGTACGCACTGAAGGCCAAGGGCGAACCGCAGCGCACCCTCGTGCGCGACGCCGAAAAGCTGCGCCAGCGGCTGCTGCATGTGCCGGGCGTCAAGAAGGTCAACATCGTCGGCGAGCAGTCGGAGCGCATCTTTGTCGAGTTCTCCCATGAGCGAATCGCCACCTTGGGGCTCAGCCCCCAGGACGTGTTCGCGGCGCTGAACGGCCAGAACGCGCTGACACCTGCGGGCTCCGTCGAGACGCGCGGCCCCGAGGTCTTCATCCGGGTCGACGGTGCGTTCGACGACCTGCAGAAGATCCGCGACACACCCGTGGTGGCCCAGGGCCGCACGCTGAAGCTGTCGGACATCGCCACCGTCAAGCGCGGCTACGAAGACCCGGCGAGCTTCCTGATCCGCAATGGCGGCGAGCCCGCGCTGCTGCTGGGCATCGTCATGCGTGACGGCTGGAACGGCCTGGATCTCGGCAAGGCCCTGGACGGCGAGATCCGGGGCATCAACGCCGAACTGCCGACCGGCATCAGCCTGACCAAGGTCACCGACCAGGCCGTGAACATCAGCTCGGCGGTCGACGAGTTCATGATGAAGTTCTTCGCCGCCCTGCTGGTGGTGCTGGTGGTGTGCTTCGTCAGCATGGGCTGGCGCGTGGGCGTCGTCGTGGCCGCTGCCGTGCCGCTGACGCTGGCGGCCGTGTTCGTCGTGATGCTGGCCACGGGCAAGAGCTTCGACCGCATCACGCTGGGCTCGCTGATCCTGGCGCTGGGCTTGCTGGTCGACGACGCCATCATCGCCATCGAGATGATGGTGGTGAAGATGGAGGAGGGCTACAGCCGCCTGGCCGCGTCGGCCTATGCCTGGAGCCACACGGCCGCGCCCATGTTGTCGGGCACCCTGGTCACCGCGGTGGGCTTCATGCCCAATGGCTTCGCGCGCTCCACGGCCGGCGAATACACCAGCAACATGTTCTGGATCGTCGGCATTGCGCTGATCGCGTCCTGGGTGGTCGCGGTGGTCTTCACGCCCTATCTCGGCGTCAAGCTGCTGCCCAACATCAAGACGGTGGCAGGCGGGCACGAGGCGCTGTACGACACGCCGCGCTACAACCAGTTCCGCCGCACGCTCGGCCGCGTCATCGCGCGCAAGTGGTGGGTTGCCGGCGCGGTCATCGGGCTGTTCGTGTTGTCCGTGCTCGGCATGGCCGTGGTGAAGAAGCAGTTCTTCCCCATCTCGGACCGGCCGGAGGTGCTGGTCGAGGTGCAGTTGCCCTACGGCACGGCGATCACCCAGACCAGCGCCGCGACCGCCAAGGTCGAGGCCTGGCTGGCCAAGCAGGCGGAGGCCAGGATCGTGACCGCCTACGTCGGGCAGGGCGCGCCGCGCTTTTACCTGTCGATGTCGCCCGAGCTGCCCGACCCGTCGTTCGCAAAGATCGTCGTGCGGACCGACAGCCAGAAAGAGCGCGAAGCGCTGAAGCACCGCCTCCGCCAGGCCATCGCCGACGGCCTGGCGCCCGAGGCCCATGTGCGCGTCACGCAACTGGTGTTCGGTCCCTACTCGCCCTACCCGGTCGCCTATCGCGTGACCGGGCCGGACCCGGACAAGCTCAGACAGATTGCCGGTGCCGTGCAGCAGGTGATGCAGGCCAGCCCGATGATGCGCACCGTCAACACGGACTGGGGCACGCGGACGCCGACGCTTCACTTCACGCTGCAGCAGGATCGCCTGCAGGCGGTGGGGCTGACGTCCAGCTTGGTGGCGCAGCAGCTGCAGTTCCTGCTCAGCGGCGTGCCGGTCACCAGCGTTCGCGAGGACATCCGCACGGTCCAGGTGGTCGCGCGTTCGGCCGGCCATGTGCGGCTCGACGCCGCGCGCATCGGCGACTTCACGCTGGCCGGCGCCAGCGGCCAGCGCATCCCGCTCTCGCAGGTCGGCGTCGTCGACGTGCGCATGGAAGAACCGCTCATGCGCCGGCGCGACCGCATGCCCACGATCACGGTCCGCGGCGACATCGCCGAACACCTGCAGCCGCCGGATGTGTCCACCGCCATCACCCAGCAGCTCAAGCCCATCATGGAGAAGCTGCCGAGTGGCTACAGGATCGAGGAGGCCGGCTCCATCGAGGAGTCCGGCAAGGCGACGGTCGCCATGCTGCCCATCTTCCCGATCATGCTGGCCGTCACGCTGCTGATCCTGGTGCTGCAGGTTCGCTCGCTGGCCGCCATGGTGATGGTCTTCCTGACCAGCCCGCTCGGCCTGATCGGCGTGGTGCCGACCTTGATCCTGTTCCACCAGCCCTTCGGCATCAATGCACTGGTGGGCCTGATCGCGTTATCGGGCATCCTGATGCGCAACACGCTGATCCTCATCGGCCAGATCCACCACAACGAGCAGGCCGGCCTGCCGCCTTTCCAGGCGGTGGTCGAGGCGACCGTGCAACGGGCCCGGCCGGTGATCCTGACGGCGCTGGCGGCGATCTTCGCCTTCATGCCGCTGACCCAGTCGGTGTTCTGGGGCACGCTGGCCTACACCCTCATCGGCGGCACCTTGGCGGGCACGGTCCTGACGCTGGTGTTCCTGCCGGCGATGTATGCCATCTGGTTCCGAATACGGCCAGGCGGTGACAGGGCGGTGAGCGGCGCTTTGCCGGCCAGCCCAGCCCCCTGATCCAGCAGCCGCTGCTCTGGCCAGCGGCGCCCACGCGACGAGACATCACGCGCGCATGTCCGGGCGCTTTCCCGCGCGTGGGGCCGCGCTTCGCCCCTCACCTGATTCACGAAAGATCCGTCATGAACACCCCACCCGTCGTCCTGATCACCGGCGTGTCCTCCGGCATCGGACTCGTCACCGCCAAGAAGTTCGCCGCACGCGCAAGCCGCGTCTTCGGCACGGTGCGCAAGCTCGCGACAGCCACGCCGATCGCCGGCGTCGAGCTGGTCGAGATGGACGTTCGCCACGACGCCTCGGTACTCGCCGGCGTGCAGCGCGTCGTCGAGCGCGCCGGGCGCGTCGACGTGCTCGTCAACAACGCCGGCTTCAACCTCCTGGGTGCGGTGGAGGAGACCTCGCCCGCCGAGGCGGCTGCCCTGTTCGACACCAACGTGCTGGGCACGCTCAGGGTCTCGCAGGCGGTGCTGCCCCACATGCGAGAGCAGCGGCAGGGCAGGATCATCAACGTCAGCTCGGTGCTGGGCTTTCTGCCGGCCCCCTACATGGGCCTGTACGCCGCGTCCAAGCACGCCGTCGAAGGCTTGTCGGAATCACTCGATCACGAAGTGCGCCAGTTCGGCATTCGCGTCGTCCTGGTCCAGCCGTTCTACACGCGGACCAGCCTCGAAGCCAACTCGCCGCACGCGGCCACATTGATCGATGCCTACGACCGCGAACGCACGCTCGTCACGCGAGCCGTCGCCGCCAACGTCAAGGGTGGCGATGACCCGGCGACGGTGGCCGACACCCTCGTCGAAGCAGCCTTCGGGGCCTGGCGGATGCGGCGCCCGGCGCCGGGCCAGGCCTCGCTGCTGAGCAAGCTGCGCCGCTTCATGCCGGCAGGCCCGGTCGACAAGAGCCTGCGCAAGCAGCTCGGCCTGGGCTGAGCACCACCACGCCCCCAACCCTCTCGGCAAGGCCCTTGCCGTTCGCCGCCCCGCTGGGGCCAACACTGAAGGAGTTCACCCATGAAGACCTACCTGCGCATGTCCGTCCTGGCCCTGCTCGCCGCACTCGCCGGCTGTGCGGCACCCGTCGACAGGCAGTCTTGCGATGCGCCGCAGATTCAGCGGGAGCTTGGCTACACGCCGCCGGGCTGCGAGCAGGCGCCCTGATCTCGGCCGCGGCCAACGCGAGGCGTTGGTCTGCCCGTCGAACCCCAACCCATTGCGGAGACACGATGAACATTCGCACTCGCGTCGGCCTGACGGCTGCGCTGTCAGCCTGCGCCTTCGGCGCCAGCGCTCAAGCAGTCCTCACGCTGTACGGCAACATCGACACCGCCGTCGACACGGCACACAAGACGACGGGCAGCGCAGGCACGCCCACGGGTGCATCCGTGGCACTGATCTTTCCCCCGGGCAGCGCGGGCACCCGGACGCGGGTGACGCAGAGCCTGTCGCGCACCAACACCCTGGGCTTGAAGGGGCGCGAGGAGCTGGGCGGCGGGTACGCCGCGGGCTTCGTGCTGGAATCGCAACCCGGCAGCGACGACGGCAGCCTGTCGCAGGACGGCCGCTTTTTCGGCAAGCAGGCCATGGTCTACCTGACGACGCCCGCTGGCGAGGTTCGCCTGGGTCGCCAGTACGCGCCGATCTTCTACACCTTCGCGGCGAACACGCCCGACGGCCTCGGCGGCACCGATCTGTTCACGGCAGGCCTGGTCACCAACACGCTGCAGGTCCGGCAGGACAACCAGATCAGCTACTGGGCCCGGGTCGGCGGTTTTGCGGCCGCCGTCTCCTACAGCCCTAACGCCGGTGTCTCGCGCATCGTAAGCCCGGCGCGCGGCGGCGCCGTGACGGCAGCCACCGGTTCCATGCTGGGGGGTGCCAACGCCGGCGCTGAGGCCTCGAGTTCCGAGTCGGGTGGCAAGCGTGGGCGTTCAGGCGGGCTGTTTCTGGGCTACACCGCGCCGACCTTCAGCCTGAGCGCGGGCCTGCACTACAACGAGTTCGGCGTCCCCGTGCTGTCGCAGGGCGGCTCGATCTTCGAGCTGGACCGCTACTGGGGCGTCGCGCTGTCTGGAAAGTACATGCTGTCGGCGGATGGCCCGTCACTGCACGCGATGTATCACGCCGCGCGCTACGTCGATGGCGATGTCCTCAACCTGCCCGGGCAGCCGCCGCTGCGCCTGCCCGGCGCCGGGGGGTTCGACCCGAAGATTCAGACGCTGGTCGTCGGCGCGCGGGCTCCTGTCGGCAACTTCGTCTGGATCGGCGAGGCCGGCGAGAGCCGCTTCACGAACTTCACCCGCGGCAAGAATCTCGGCGTCTCGCTGGGTGTGGACTATCCGCTGTCCAGGCGCACGGTCCTCTACTCGCGGCTGGCCGTCGCCGAAGACCGGCAAGGCAGCGTCCTGCCGATTGTTGGCGTGACGCCCACGGGGGCAAGGCCCATCAACGTGTCGGGAGGCCCCGACGCGATCCTGGCAGCGCTTGGGTTGCGCGAAACGCCGGCCTTCAATGGCGTCGGCATCTCGCCGGATGGGCGGTCCCGCATCCTCGCGCTGGGCATCCGGCACAGCTTTTGACCTGCAGGCCGGTGCCGGGCAGCCCTGTGATGCAGCAGGCCGCGCCATGCCAGGCCTCAGCCGTGCCAGCGCCGCGTCGCGCGCCGCACCACCTCGGGCAGCAGGTGGGTCTCGCTTTCCACGCTGCGCAGCCAGGCCGCGTCGTTGCCTACGCCGGCGATCTCGCGCCGCAGGTGTTGCAGCGCGGGCTCGGCCTTCAGGTCGGCGGCGTGGCTGTCCAGCCGGGACAGCACGGTGAACAAGTCGTCGCGCAGCACGCGGTGCTCGCCGGTCTCGGGGTCCACGAAGGTGCCGTCCAGCCCGAAGCGGCAGGCCTGGAAGCGGTTGAAGGTGTAGGGCAGGTAGTCGTCCTCGCTGAGCTTGAACGGCTTCTCGACCGTGATCCAGCGCGCCAGGCACTGGATGAACCCGGCGATGGCCGCGGCCTTCTCGATGGTCAGCGGCGTGTCCAGCACGCGGACCTCGATGGTGCCGAACTCGGGCTTGGGGCGGAT
>Ga0114942_1000461_pt1 | contig 11658 bp, 8 predicted proteins | sample LowerColdCreek_FD_88674 | JGI IMG/M metagenome (GOLD analysis project Ga0114942, IMG submission 88674) | Groundwater microbial communities from Cold Creek, Nevada to study Microbial Dark Matter (Phase II) - Lower Cold Creek | ecosystem: Environmental > Aquatic > Deep subsurface > Groundwater ... | reverse complement strand
GGCGGTACTGGGCACTACGCCAACGGCGTATTCCCAGGACCAGACGCTGGAAGAAGTCATCGTCACTGCCACCAAGCGCAGGGCCAACCTGCAGGACCTGCCCCAGGCCATTACCGCCTTCGACACCGCCGATATCCAGCGCAAGGGTTTCGCGGTACTGGATGACTACGCCAACAATATCCCCAGCCTGGCGTTTGCACGGCGTGAACCCGCCGGTACCTCGATTGTGTTCCGGGGCGTAGCTGCCGCCGGAATCCAGTACGGCACCAATCCCTCGGCCAGCGTGTATCTGGATGAAGCGCCGATCACCCAGGCCGGCCTCAACCCCGACCCGCGCCTGATCGACATCGAGCGCGTCGAGGCCCTGAGCGGACCCCAGGGCACGCTGTTCGGCGACGCTTCCCAGTCCGGCACGCTGCGTATCATCACCAACAAAGCCGACCCCGGCGAGATGGACGGCTGGATCGAGGGGGACATGGCCTATGTCGAGCACAGCAACGACACGGACAGGGATGTATCCGGTATGGTCAATATCCCTGTTATTCAGGACAAGGTGGCGATCCGCCTTGTAGGATTTGAAAGTCACGAGGCCGGATATATTGATAATGTGCTGGTAACCAGCCAGCCCGACCAGTGGGTGGACGCCCGCATAGAGGCTGGATTGCCCGTCGACGAGCGCTTTGACAATGCAGGCAATGTCGATGACGACGTCAACTCAAGCAAAACTGTCGGCGGACGCGCCGCCACGCGCTGGCTCGTGAACGACGACTGGACAGTGGATATCGCCGGCATCTTGCAAAATACCGACGTGGACGGCTTCGGCGACGTCGACCTGGGTCTCGGTGAGCTGGAGCAGGGACGGTTCGAAGACGAGGACCTGAAGGATAACTGGTATCAGCTCAGCCTCGGCATGGAGGGCAACCTGGGCTTCGCGGACACTGTCCTTACCGGCAGCTATTTTAACCGCGACCTGACCTACGAGGCCGATGCGACTAACTATTTGCATGGCCTGGACCAACAGTTCAACCCGGTCGAGTACGCCATCTACGACTTCACCGGCGTACCGCGCGGCTATGTCATCCAGGACCAGGAAGATGAGCGCTGGACGCTGGAAGGCCGGCTGACGACCCCCAAAGACTCCGGCAGCCGCTGGAGCGGCCTGGTGGGATTTTTCTACGGCAAGCTTGAGCGCCAGCAATTCAATACCTCCAACATCCGCGACTTCAGCAATACTGCGTACTTCGCCAATCAGGGTTACAGCTACCTCAACTACCTTGCCAATTCGCCCGACTCCAACCCGAATTACGCCTCCTTCCACAAAACCGCGACAGATAACTTTTTCTTTAGCGCTTACGACCTGGAGATAGAGCAGACGGCACTGTTCGGCGAAGTGACCTTTGCCGCAACCGACAGGTTGAGCTTCACCGGCGGCGCGCGCTGGTTTAACCAGGAGCAGGAACTGGCGATACAGCAGGGCAATCTGCTGGCAGGAAACAAGATCAATGTCGCGACTGATTACCTGTTCAACAACGATTCTAAACAATTCAGCCAGGACGACTGGGTCCCTAAACTCAACGCGACTTACCAGATCAATGACGAGGTCATGACCTATGCCACCTATTCCGAGGGATTTCGCGCCGGCGGCGCGAACGCCCTGCGCGCGAATTCCGTCCTGCCCCCCGACTACGACTCGGACAAACTGAAGAACTACGAACTGGGCCTGAAAAGCGAATGGTTTGACAGCAGTTTGCGCTTCAATGCTGTGGCCTACCACATGCGGTGGGACGACATCCAGATCCAGGTGTTCGACCCCACGGTCTTCTCCACGGGCGTCATCAATTTTTCGCAGGCAGAGATAGACGGCTTCGAAACCGAAGTCACGTGGATTCCAGCCGCAGGCTGGGATGTCACCGCCAATATGGGATTGATCAACGCGGAGATTTCCGAGGACAACACCATCTACGGCCCGGGCGGAGACGCATTGATAGCAGAGGTTAAAAATGGCACCCAGCTGCCTATCACGCCGCAGGAGAAGGCGAGTATCTCGGTGCAGTACACCTTCCAGCAAATGCTGCTGGATGCGGAACCCTTTTTGCTGTTGGAATGGGCCTACGTGGGTGATTCTGTGAATTCGTTGGAAGGAACCGAATCTGTCATATTCAGCCAGGGCCCAACCGAACAGCCCTCGTATGATCTGGGCAATCTGCGCATCGGCCTGGACGCCGAGCAATGGAGCGCCACCTTCTATGTAACCAACCTTACCGATGAAGTGGCCGAGGAGTTCTTCAATAATCGCTGGGGTACGCCGCAGCGGGTGACCGTCAATAAACCGCGCACGATTGGCCTTAACCTGCGCTGGAAGATTTAGTCAGTAGGGTAACGAAACCATCGCGCCTGCGGTTACAGCCCAGGCAACAGAGACAATATCGTCTCTGCCCAAAAAGCCAGGATTGATATCCCTCTACACTATCGCCCTTTCCATTCCCGAGTCCATATCCCAGCCAACACCTCTGGCATTTATGTCCATATGGCGGCCAAGCAATTTCGTCACCGAGCCTTTCACATCATTTACTTCCAGACTTCCTGGCCCAAAACTGGACAAGGGAGGAACTTCTATCTGAGAGTCACGCCAATTGCCTGCCGCTTTGGCTACAAGCATCTGCGCGTTCCATGCCACCACGGATGGCAAATTTGGTCAAATAGATGGCATTTAATAAAAATATGGCTAAATATTCCGCTAGCGAGTGTCCGTAGACATCTCTTTATGAGATGAGCGATCTGGCTAATACCGCTTTGAGCATGAATAGCAGTCATAGACGAGCAGCGGAGGCTAAGGTCGCATCCGGTCGTAAGTGTTAGAGAGAATTCACCGGCCCCACCAGTCATGTTGCCTCTTTTCGCGGGGAAGGGCGCGCGATAGAAGAACCCGCGTCACCAAAATTCAACCGGCGAAAGTAAGTTGAAGATTAAATAAATGGGCTCCCGATACCTTTTTATTATCTTGTATTGCTTTATCGAGAGGACCCTTTCTCGAGGCGACTAGCGCAAGAATGATTCGTCGTTTTTGAAACCAACTCAAAGCTGAAATAATTCAGGTCAATTCTAAGGACAGATATTTATGCATCCGTTTATGCGAGAGACTTTGACAAAAAGTGTGCCACCTATTCGCAGGCTATATGCCGAAAACGAACGTTTGCAGAGCGAACTCGTTAAAGGAAAATGATTTTCGCCAAAGGCGTTACTTGCCAGGCAGCCCATTATGCGAATAACCGGGTTGAGTAATTACATGAACCGGCCAGAGTACGAGAGCGGGGAATGAGGAAATTCAAGTCGTTTGGGCAGGCCCAGCGATTTTTGAATGTTCATGCTGCGGTTAGTAATCTATTCAATCTGGGCAGGCATTTGGTATCCGCTAATCATTATAGAAATCTGAGGTTAGGTGCGTTCAATGAATGGTCCCTGGCAGTGGCCTGAACCTGGGTGATGATTTATCCGGGTCTGGAGAAGTTAATTTGGCAGAACCCGCTTTTCTACTACTCGGGAGAGGTTGAGCGGTAGCTCGCTTGTTGGGGTTAAATCCGTCATGTATAGTTGCCTCGCTTGGGAAATTCAAACCACGGGTATCTCACAGGCATCTCCCCTTAGATAATATTGCCGAAAGGGCGGAATTCTAGCAATTACATGACTGCGGTGGCTTCCTCTTCGATGGACAAGCTAAACATTGTTATTACCGGTGGCGCCGGCCTGGTGGGCCAGAATCTGATTATTAAGTTGCTCGCCAATGGTTTCAGCAATCTGCATGTTCTCGACAAATCAGCCAATAATCTCGCTATCGCTAGGCGGTTGCATCCGGCGGTGAATTGTATTGAGGCAGATTTGTCGGCGCCGGGACCATGGCAGGGAGTCCTCAAGAGCGCTGACATTGTCGTGATGTTACATGCGCAGATTGGCGGCATTGTCGCCGAAGATTTTTATCGTAACAACGTCACTGCCACCGAGAACATCCTTGCGGTAGTGCCCACGGCCGCGTATTTAGTCCACGTAAGTTCGTCGGTCATCGAGTCTTCTGCCAATGATGACTACAGTACGTCCAAGGCGCGCCAGGAAGAGTTAGTGGTTAAATCAGGCTTGCCGTATACCGTGCTTCGTCCCACGCTGATGTTCGGCTGGTTTGATCGAAAGCATTTGGGCTGGCTGTCACAGTTCATGTCCTCTTCGCCGGTTTTCCCCATACCCGGGAGTGGCAATTACGTGCGCCAACCACTGTACGCTGGGGATTTCACCGAGATAATTCTTGCGTGTATTGCCAAACGTTTGCCGTCGCAGAGCTATAACATATCAGGCAAGGAGAAAATCGCGTTCATCGATATCATTCGAAAAATCAAGGTCGCGAAAAAGAGCCTCTGCCTGCTGGTGCGGCTACCTTACCATCTGTTCTACTTTCTACTGGCGGTTTATGCCCTGTTCGACCGGGATCCGCCATTCACCACCACGCAACTCAAAGCCCTGGTTATCGATGAAGTGTTTGAAGATATCGATTGGGAAGCCATTTTTGCGGTGACGGCAACACCCCTGGACCAGGCCGTCAAGGAAACATTTACTCACCCGATTTACAGCACAATCAGACTGAAATTTTAAGTATGGCGAAAATTGCAGTTATTGGCGGGGGACCCATGGGGCTTGCCGCGGCATACGACCTCCTCAAGCGCGGACACACAGTCAGTCTGTACGAGGCGGACAAGCAGTTGGGTGGTATGAGTGCCTCATTCGTGTTTGATGGCATCAAGATCGAGCGTTACTACCATTTTATTTGCAAGTCGGATGCGCCCCTGTTTCAGATGTTGGCCGAGCTGGGTATCGACAACAAGTTGCGCTGGAATGAAACCCGCATGGGCTATTACTACCAGGGTAAGCTCCATGACTGGGGCGAGCCCTTCGCACTACTGAAATTCCCCGGTTTGGATATTATCAGTAAAATTCGCTACGGGCTGCTGGCGTTTACCTCCACCAAGCGCAGTGACTGGCGCAAACTCGACAACATCGATGCCGTCACCTGGCTCAAACGCTGGGTCGGCGAAAGGGCCTACGATGTCCTGTGGCGCCCTTTGTTTGAACTGAAGTTTCATCAATTCACACCCAATCTGTCTGCTGCCTGGATCTGGTCGCGGCTGAAGCGCGTCGGGACATCCAGGAAGAATTTGCTGCAGGAGGAAATGGGCTACCTGCAGGGCGGATCAGATACCTTTCTCGACAGCATCGCTGAGCGTATTGCAACCATGGGTGGGTCCATCAAACTCAGTGAAGCGGTACAGGAAGTCCAGATCGTCGATGGCAAGGTGTCCGGTATCCGTACCCATGCGGGAAGTTTTGCGTTTGACAAGGTAGTCAGCACGATACCCATGCCTTATGTTGCCGCGATGGTGCCGGCGTTACCGGCCACAACTCTGGACAAATATAATTCAGTCAGGAATATCGCCGTAGTATGCGTGCTGGTACATTTGCGCGATGCTCTGACGCCGTACTTCTGGCTTAACATCAGCGACCGAGGCATCGATATTCCCGGATTCATCGAATACAGTAACCTCAATGCGCTGGGGGGGCACATTGTCTACGCACCCTTTTATATACCAGGTGATCACCCAGATTTTCAGCAAGATGACGCGTTCTTTATTGAAAAGGTACGCCGCTATCTGTTTTCAGTAAAGCCGGAACTGACCGAAGCGGGTATTCTCAAGATAGCGGCGGGACGCTATCGTTACGCGCAGCCAATTTGTGAACCCGAATTCTCCAAACGCTTGCCGCCTATCAGTCCCGGCGTCGAAGGTTTGTTTATCGCCGATACGTCCTACTATTATCCGGAAGACCGCTCAATCTCCGAAAGCATCCAGCTCGGCCGATTATTGGCGACAATGGCCGGCGGCGCGTGTTGAGCAATCCCCAAAACGTCACGCAGTCACTACACGGCAGCAGGTTTTTCCGCTTTTTATTGTCTGGAGGAATCGCGGCGCTGTTCAATTTTGGCAGCAGGTTCTTCTACAATCTCTTTGTCGATTTCAGTACCGCGGTTGTGCTGGCTTTTTTTTCGGGAATTACGGCGGGCTATCTGCTGAACAAGCGGTATGTGTTTACCTCCAGCCGAAATTCCGTCGCGCAGGAGATAACATGGTTTGTGCTTGTCAATTTATTCGCACTGGCACAGACTTGGGGAATGAGTGTGTACCTCGCGCATATGTTACCCGGATATCTTCATTTTGCGGGTGCAAGAAGCAATCAGCTCGCCGACGCGATTGCTCATGGAACAGGCGTCCTGCTGCCCGTGTTTACCAGCTATATCGGCCACAAATACCTAACGTTCAGGGAATGACTTACAATCCGGAACAGATAATGATTATGGAACGCTTGCAAATGGGGAGAGAGTTGAGTAGGGCACATGTTGTCCAGCACCAGTATCGTCAACGTTTTGCCCAAGCTTCAGACTATCGCAACGCGCTATGGAGTGTACTGTGCAAAAATTTCTTCCAGCGCTATGTTGATGGCGCGGCTACCCTTCTGGATCTGGGTTGTGGCTGGGGTGAGTTCAGCAACAATATAGTCGCTGGCAAGAAGTATGCGATTGATATGAATCCGGATGCTGCTAATCATCTTCGTGATAATGTCGAGTTGATACTGCAGGATTGCTCCCAGCCGTGGCCGTTGCCGTGGCCGTGGCCGGACAATAGTCTGGACGTTGTGTTCACCAGTAACTTTCTGGAACATCTGCCGGATAAATCCAGCATCGAATTGACTATTGCATCTGTAAAGCGTTACTTGAAGCCCGGCGGTGTGTTCATCGCCCTCGGCCCCAACGTGCGATTACTTCCGGGAGCGTACTGGGACTTCTGGGATCACCATGTGCAAATATCAGATCGCTCACTTGTCGGACTGCTGAGATTGAATGGGTTCAGCATACGTGAGCAGCACGCCGGATTTCTGCCTTACACGATGTCTGATGGTAACCATCCCAATCTGTTGCTCGTAAAGTTATATTTTCGATTTGGTTTTTTTTGGAAATTGTTGGGCAAACAATTTCTTGTTGTGGCTGTTTCCGAAAAATAATTTAGGCCGGATCATAGGATGTCCATCAGTCAAGAAATGGCGAACGATCAGAATCCCGAATTACCGCTGTGTGTTGATCTCGATGGAACACTGGTCAATACGGATACCCTTTTTGAATCCGCGGTGCTGTTGGCAAAGGCAAATCCTCTCTACATTTTTGCGATGTTATTCTGGTTTTTTTCTGGCAAGGCACATCTAAAAGCAAATCTAAAGGAGCAAATCGCGTCGCGTATCAAGATGGACGTCGGTGCCTTACCCTACAACCAGCCATTACTGGAATGGCTGCGCGAGCAGCGGGCAATGGGCCGCAACCTGGTGCTGGTAACGGCAGCAAATTACCGCATCGCTGCAGCCGTTGCTGATCATTTGCAGTTGTTTTCAGAAGTTATCGCCAGCACCAGCCAACGCAATATGAGCGCGGCGAACAAGAGAGATGAGCTGGTTCGACAATTTGGCGCTAAAGGTTATGACTATATTGGCAACAGTCGCGACGACCTGAAGGTTTGGACCAGTTGCCGCAATGCGATACTTGTGAATGCCAGCCCAATGCTCGCGGCCCGGGCGGCAAAACGGGCGGGAATAGAAGCGAGTTTTCCCAACCCGTATAGACCGTGGCAGGCGTTGATCCGCGCAATGCGACCATACCAATGGAGTAAGAACCTGTTGGTTTTCGTCAGTATACTCATTGCCCAGAACTACGCGAATATCCCCTTGTTGTATGCGACCATTTTGGCGTTCATCTCGTTCTGTTTGTGTTCGTCGGCCGTCTACCTGATCAATGACTTACTCGACCTAGAGGCGGATCGCAGGCATACAGAGAAATGCCACCGACCCTTCGCCAGCGGTCAGATACCTCTGACCTATGGGATTCTGGTGACCCCTGTACTGCTTGCAATGTCGGCTTTCCTCGCCTGGCGAGCGGGTGGTGTCTTTTTGGGCGTACTGGCACTGTACTTTGGCGTTACGCTCGCTTATTCCTTTTATCTCAAACGCCTGGCTTTGTTGGATGTCCTGATATTGGCGCTGCTTTACACCTTGCGCATTGTCGCGGGTGCTGCAGTAGCCTCCGCGACCCCTTCCGTTTGGTTAATCTCGTTCTCGATGTTTTTTTTCACCAGCCTGGCGATGGCCAAGCGCTATGCAGAACTGAAATCCGTGGAGCTCGATTCCATCGAACCGGTAAGAGGCCGCGGCTATGTTGTCAGCGATATTGCAATTATTGCCCAACTCGGCGCGGCATCTGGTTATATCTCCGTACTGGTGCTGGCCCTGTATATTGACAGTCACGATGTGATAGCGACCTATCACCAACAGGGTTTTATGTGGCTGCTCTGTCCTCTGTTGATGTATTGGATAGGGCGCATCTGGCTGGTCGCAAGTCGCGGGCAGCTCCATCAGGATCCGGTAATATTTGCTACGCGCGATCGAGTCAGTTATATCGTCTTCGGGCTCGGCCTGCTGACGATCATGGCGGCCCGTTGAACAGCGCCAGCTGGGGTTGCCTGCCATTCAGGGAAGCTGATCGCTTTGTAGAGCGGGATTGGCGTTTTGAAACCTTACCCGTGTTGACCGGCAGTGACACTGCGCTGCCCTATGGGCGCGGGCGCAGCTACGGCGACAGTTGCATCAACAGCCAAGGCACGCAGATCAGTACCCGACGGCTAAATCGAATCATTCGATTTGATGCTCAGCAGGGTATCCTGCATTGCGAGGCTGGTCTAACACTTGATGAAATACTCCAGGTTATCGTTCCCATGGGCTGGTTCCTCCCTGTGGTGCCTGGCACCCGGTTTGCGACTCTCGGCGGCGCCATCGCTAATGATGTGCACGGAAAAAATCATCATCTCGCGGGTTCCTTCGGATGCCACGTTCGCTCCCTGATGTTACTGCGCAGCTCGGGCGATCGGCAATTGTGCAGTCCGAGTGAAAATGCGCAACGATTCGCTGCTACCGTTGGCGGACTCGGGCTGACAGGGCTTATTACGAGCGCCGAGATCAACCTGATTCCCATTGCAAGCCATGAACTCGAGGTAGAAGATAAGGTGTTTTCCTGTATTGACGAGTTTGCGGCATTGAGTCGTGAATCTGCTGATTGGGAATATACGGTGTCATGGATCGATACATTTGCCAGGAACGGACAGGTCGGTCGGGGAATATTTTCCCGTGCGCGGCACGCGAGAGAGCGCGGGCCACTGATCCCAGGCAGAAGGCGCGCCGCGCTGGCTGTGCCAATCGCGCCACCTTTATCGTTGGTGAACAAGTGGACTGTCAATAGCTTTAACCGGCTGTACTTCTGGGCCGGCAGTCGCAAGCACGTCGTTCGACGCCAGCACTACCAACCGTTTTTCTTTCCACTCGATGCAATCAACCACTGGAATCGGATTTACGGTAGCCGTGGTTTTTATCAGTACCAGTGTGTCGTTCCACACCTGGGTGGCGAGCAGGCAATACAGACGTTATTGCGCGAAATTCACCGCAGTGGAGAGGCTTCCTTTCTCGCTGTTCTCAAGGAATTCGGCCAGCGGCGCTCGCCCGGTTTGCTGAGCTTCCCACGCCCAGGGCTTACGCTTGCACTGGATTTTCCCAATCGCGGAGAAAAGACCAGACGATTGCTGGAGTCGTTCGATGAGACGGTGCTGGCGGCAGGTGGTGCACTGTATCCTGCCAAGGACGCAAGAATGTCGCCGCAAATTTTCGCCGCGGGTTTTCCAGCCATCCAGGACTTTATCCCGGAAATGGACCCCAAATTCTCATCAGCTTTCTGGCGCAGGGTGCGGGAATGAAAAGTGGACCTGGAATATTGGTGTTTGGCGCCAATTCGGCCATTTGCCACGAGCTGCTCAAGCTCTACGCGCGACAGGGTGCACGTTACTATCTGGTCGGAAGAAATCCGCAGAAACTACAGGCGATTGCTGACGACCTGGAAGCTCGAGGTGGCACCGTATCCGGTTCCACGAGCTACGATTTCAATGAGTATCAGCAACACGAAAGCTGCGTACTGCGAGCGCGCGAGAGCCTAGGTCTTATCGATCTCGCCATCGTTGCGCACGGCTCGCTGCCAGACCAGGTTGAGTGCGAGACATCAGGTACAGCGGTGAAAACGTGCATGGACGATAACTTCACGAGCACGGCGATCATTGTGCAGGCATGCGCACGGCAATTGGCGCTACAGCGGCGCGGTACACTGGCAGTCGTGTCTTCTGTCGCCGGCGATCGCGGAAGGAAAGGCAATTATTTCTACGGCGCGGCCAAAGCAGGTATCGATGCGCTGCTGCAGGGTTTGCAGGGCAGGTTCAGCGGCAGCGGTGTAAAAATCGTCAACATCAAGCCGGGCATGATCATCACGCCGATGACGTCGGGGATGAAGCACGGGCCGATTTGGGCTACTGCTGAGGCGATTGCACCAGCTATCTACCGGGCGATAGCAAAAGGCCGTAAAGTTTGTTACGTGCCAGGTTACTGGAGACTGATTATGTTTATCATCCGCTGCCTGCCCACCGGTGTGTTGGCCAGGCTTCCCATCTAGCAGTTTATAAGGGTTCAGGCCCGAGCTGGCGTGACGCGGGTATTAGCTGATCTGTCAAGCGTACTTTCTCCTTGCCAATACTTATAAACGGTACCGACAATTTACCGTATTTTCGCTGAAAAAAAAGGGGGGGGTGGGGTGCAGATAGGAGCCCATAAACGGGGCTAAAGTGGGGCTGGCTGGGCCGTCTCAGTTCGCCAGAGGCAAATTTGTGTCGCCCCAGCCCATGACTTCAAGTTAACTTGTCATATAGGAACCATCCCCTTTTGCAAGTTGATTTCCGATGGTTGTCATAGGTCTGAGTTGCAGTCATATATTCGGCATTCAAGCCAGGCTTGTGCCCTGATGTAAATCCGCGCTCCTCCACCTCATCAGTACCATGACCTTTGCAGGCCGTGCCAAGTTCCAGGTTCTAAAAGAGCCGATATGACCTATTCACCATCATTCAAATCAACTTAAGCAAACTTGTGATTGTGTCCAGTTGGTTAATTAAAGCTGGCCGATATTGAGTATCAGGCCGCCGCCGCTTGTGCTCCATAGTTAAATTCTTCTCCCGTACTCAACATCGACCAGATGATCCGCGCGTTCTTGTTGGCTAGAGCAACAGCCGCTTTGTTATGACTCAGCGTCGCCTTTTTCCTGCCAACCCAACGGGTATAGTCATTATCCAGATCCTTATAGTGGCTCAATACCGCCCTGGCTCCGTGGATCAGCAATGTCCGCAGATATCGATCGCCTCGCTTACTGATACCCAGGAGAATCTGCTTATCTCCGCTGGATGATTGCCGCGGAACCAGCCCTAACCAGGCTGACAGATGCCGACCATTGCGGAACTCCTTTGGGTTGGGCACAGCGGCTACAATGGCAGTGACGGTTAGCTCACCAACGCCTGGGATCTTCAGTATGCGTTGGCAGCTCTTGCTTTGCCGACACAGTTGTCGGATCCGGGTATCCAGCCTTTTCAGCCGGAGCTCAACATCAACAAGCTCTTCATAGAGATCCTGCATACACTCACGTGATGATGGCGCAAGTTCGTT
>Ga0114942_1000460_pt1 | contig 11664 bp, 8 predicted proteins | sample LowerColdCreek_FD_88674 | JGI IMG/M metagenome (GOLD analysis project Ga0114942, IMG submission 88674) | Groundwater microbial communities from Cold Creek, Nevada to study Microbial Dark Matter (Phase II) - Lower Cold Creek | ecosystem: Environmental > Aquatic > Deep subsurface > Groundwater ... | reverse complement strand
GCCAGCGCGGCGGCGAAGATGCCGTTCTGGTCGGAGGCGAGGTGCTGGCCCTCCGGGGAGTAGCGTTTCACTCGTCCGTAACCGCAGCTGGGGCTGCCTTTCACCAGGATGTAGCCGCATAATCGCGGCGCAAGTTCCAGCACCTGCTGCGCATACGCCCGAATCTGGTCGGTGTAGTCGTGGCTGTGAGTTTTGACGTCGACGATACGCACAGCCTGCGCGCTGCCGACCAGGCGAATGGGTGGCCGCGGCACACCCAGGCCAATGCCCATCTCCGGACAGAAGGCTTGCGTATCGAAATGCGTGCAAATTTCACGCACATAGGCGTTAGGCCTGTTGGTTTCGGCGTTGTAACGCACAGCGTTCCCGGCGAGGCAGGAACCGATGCCTAACAGCGGTTTCTCTGCAGGTGTATAGTCGCTTACTGCCATGTCGAACTCCGATAGCGGGCAAATACGTTACGCTGCAAAGCACACCGCGGCAACCATCAGCCATCGACCCCCCGGTGGTCGCGATAGGCTTCGGCCACGCCAGTATCGCTGCGCAGCTTGGTCAGCGCAGACACTTCCAGTTGCCGCACTCGTTCGGTCGAAACCTCCATCTTCAGGGCGATTTCTGCGCGACTGCGCGGTGCGCCCCGATCCAGTCCCCAGCGCTGGATCACGACGCTCCGCTCCGAAGGCTCCAGTATCCGGATGCTTTGCATCAGGTAGCGATGCAACGACTCCTGCTCGGCGGCGCCCGCCGTGGCTGCAAACGGCCCCCCCGCGAGTGTTTCACCCAGCGCCAGCCCATCTGTTTCACCGTTTGCCTGGGCGTCCAGTGAGACCGACAGGTTACTAACCTGTTGCAACTGCCGCAGCGCCTCGGGCTTCATCTTCAGGCGCTGCCCGAGAGTGCGCACATCCGGTTCATTGCCGTTGGAGTTGAAGTGGTGGATCCGCTCCCTGTACAGGCGCGATATCTGCTCGTTGACGCCGGCGGGATAACGCAAAATGCCGCGCTGATCCTCGACAGCATTGCGTACGGCCTGGTTGATCCAGTTATAAGCGTAAGTGCTGAAGCGATAGCCCTTGCGCTGTTTGAATTTCTCGGCAGCCCGGATCAGACCCAACACTCCGTTCTGGACCAAATCCCGATAGGACACACCTCGCCCGGTCAGTTTTCCGGCAATCGAAAACACCAGCCGCAGATTGTGATTGACCAAAAGTTCTCGCGCAGCGTAATACTCTGCAATGTGTTTTTGCAGTGCCGTCAGAGTTTCGGGGTCGGCACGCATATTCGAAAGCTTTCGCAGCGTGGGCCATAGCGCCTGCCAACCATACAGAGCTGCGGCCACGCCGCGCAGCCTGCCGCCATCCACCAGCACTTCTGCCATCCCGATTACGAGGCCAGCAGGCAACTCCAGCGCGGTGATAGCCTTGTCATCGCGCCGTTGTCTGGCCGGACCTGACATACATTTGCTGAACTTGACCAATGCCGGCCGCTGCTCACCGCCTTCGAGTAATCCCGCCAGCTCGCGTCGCAGCAGAAAGTACTGCTCCCGGGATTCGCCGCCTTCCAGAGTGGGGGGGTTGTTCAGCGTATTCGCTGCCCATGTACCCAGGTAGTGCCGGCAGCACTCGTCTGCAATCAACAGCTGCTGTATATGCTCCAGCGCCAACCACTTTCTGAGGTCTATGGATTTTTCGTCTTCTGCTGTCAACAGTCGGTACTGCCGCGCCTTGGCAAACAGCCAGTCCACGGCGGCATAGTCAGTTTCTTTAGCCAGTTTACTCATCGACGTGATCCTTGGTGTGACACCGTATATACGCGAACAGAGGCCGTAGAGACCAACTTTGCGCTACCATGATCTGGCCTGCGCGGGAGGCGAGTCTGTTTTCAGGCACTTGGCTTGAAAAATGCACTCTTTCTGCTACTCTGGTGTTGTGCAATAAACCCACGGCGGTTCTCATTGCAGCCTGCCGATGGCACCAAAGCACCATAAAAATCAGGAATACCGCTATGCGACTTCGTCTTGCGCTCTTCTTGCTGCTGACCCTGCAAATACTGTGCACACCGGCGCAGGCCGCCGATGTCAGCGCAGAGACGGCAGGTTTTTTCTACGGGCATGCGTTCTCGGCGGGCACTCCGGTCAACGGGGCTATGGTGACGTTTTCCCACGGCGAGCCGATTCATTCGCTGAGTGTGTTTGCCGACGAACAGGGGCGCTTCCTGTCGCCCGGTTTGCCATGGGCCGATGGCTACACGATCCGCGTGCGCCGTCCGGGCTGGAAAGATGTGGTACTGGAAAACCAGAGCCCGCAACCGGAGGGGCGCTGGCTTTCCGCCGACATGGTGCGTATCAGCGATCCCGCGGAAATGATCCAGCAGCTGCCCAGCAATTACTGGATGAACCTGGTGCTGGAGGAGTTCGATAACCGGGAGCATTTGCTGGAGTTCAAGATGCAGTGCACCTACTGCCACCAGCAGGGTTCACCGCTGACTTCCCGGCGCCAGTTCACCCGCGAACAATGGGTCGACATTATTCATGATATGGGTCGGCGTAGCGCCATCATCAGCAACAGTCTCAAGGCGGAGCTGCCGGATCACCTGATGGCAGCCTATACCGATGCCAATGTGCTGAAAAAACTGCCGGCCTATGACGGTGAAAACGGGCCATTGCCGGTGCCCTCCGCTGCGGTGCGCAACGCGGTCATCGAGGAGTGGCAGTTGGGCGGCCCGACATCGGGCCAGCACGACCTGATGGTCTATCATCCGGACGGTTCCATCTGGACGGTGGACGGCCCGATCGACACCCTGCACAGGATCAGTTTCGACAAGAATCCCGACGGGGATCGCACCAGTTACAAGATTCCGCGCGGCGACCATAAACGCGGTGGCGTCTACTGGAAAATGGAAAAATCCAGCAACAAGGGTAAGGAGGATACCTACCTCGCCCCGCACTCGCTGCAAACCGCTCCCGACGGCATAATCTGGTTAACCCTGGCGTCGGGTAACCAGTTGGCGGGTTTTAATCCAGCGACGGAAACTTGGGACATGGTCGACCTGGAGGAGGGCATCAATCCCCATACGCTGCGCTTCGACAAGAAGGGACGGCTGTGGTATTCGATCACCGCGACCAACCACATCGGTATGTTCGATCCCAAAACCCGCGAGCAGAAATTTATTCGGCTCGATTTCCCCGATCTGGGAACGCGATTGATTACGTATTTTACGCCGTTCTTCATCGAGCACGCCGACCTGTTCAATCTGGAAGACCGTTCGGCGGACATGGATGGCGTGACCATGCCCATGCCCTATGGCATCGATATCAGCCCCATTGACGGCAGCGTCTGGTTCAGCCAGTTGAATATGAGCCATATTGGCCGTATCGATCCGGAAACCCTGGAGTTGACGTCCATTCCGACGCCGTTCGTCACGCCCCGTCGACTGCGCTTCGACTCAAAAGGCAACCTGTGGGTGCCCAGCTATGCCGAGGGCACCCTCAATCGTTTTGACACCAACACAATGGAATGGAAGGAAAGCCTCGTGATTCCGGTGGAGCCCCTCGGCAGCGAGGTGCCCTACGCGGTGTTTGTCGACCCCAAAACAGATCATGTCTGGATCACCGGCACGCAGAGTGACACCCTCATTCGCTTCGAGCCGGAGAACCAAAACTGGACGATTTACCCGCTGCCCACGCTGGTGACGTACACGCGGGAGCTGGATATGGACGACCAGGGGGATGTGTGGACATCACACTCCAGCGGTCCGGCCTGGCACGTGGAAGGCGGGATCCCGAAGGTGACCCGGCTGAATCCCACGGGCGCACCCGATATAGAAGCATCCGGCCTGTTCAATGGGACTGCTCCGGCGCGATTGGCGGCTGCAGCGACGGAACCCGTCGCACCCTAGCCGGGCGCCGCACTGCTTGAAGAAAAAGCTGCTAATGATTGCCGTGTGCCTGTGCGCCTTGTCGAGTGAAATGCCCGGCGCGCTGGCTGACGTCAACACCGGCGGCTGGCCGGTGTGGGGCGGTGATCCCGCAGGGACGCGCTTCTCGCCGCTGCGCGAGATCACCAGGGCAAACGTCGATCAGTTAAAAGTCGTGTGGGAGTACCACACCGGCGACTCCTCCGAACTGCAACCCGATATGCCGCCGAGCTCGTTTCTGGCGACCCCGGTGCTGCACGATAACACACTGTATTTCTGTTCCGGGATGAGCCGCGCCTTCGCAGTGGACGCGGAAACCGGGCAGGAGCGCTGGGTGTTCGACAGCAAACCGCAGGTGAAAAAAGATTCCTGGACCACAAGATGCCGTGGCGTGTCGTTGTGGCAGGATCACACGGTCACCGCGAAGCAGGAGGCTGGTGCAGGGGGGACGCCGTGCAGGACGCGTATTTTCATGGGCACCCTGGATAGTCGGCTGGTGGCGATTGACGCCGCTACCGGCAAAGCCTGCGAGGATTTCGGTGTACAAGGCGCCGTCGACCTGCGCAACGGCATCGGCGAAGTTCTGCTGAATGAAATGGCGATGACCTCTCCGCCGGTGGTGATCAATGACCTCGTGGTACAGGGCGCGATGGTGGCCGACAACCAGCGCGCCGATTCTCCTGGCGGTGTGATTCGGGCCTGGGATGCACGTACCGGCGAGCTGCGCTGGGCGTTTGACCCGGTACCGCCGGGCACACCATCGCCACAGGCGATCGGCGCGCCCGCGGATCAGAGCTACCACCGCGGGACGCCCAACTCCTGGGGTATTTCCTCCGTCGACCCGCAGCGCAACCTGATCTTCGTACCCTTTGGCAGCCCGGGACTTGATTTTGTCGGCGGTCATCGCAAGCAGCACGGCTTTGATCTTGCCTACTATGCGAACTCGGTCGTGGCGCTGGATGCGCTGACAGGCGCCGTGGTGTGGCATTTTCAGGTGGTGCACCACGATTTATGGGATTACGACATCGCCGCGCAACCTGTGCTGATCGAGCTGGAGAAGGACGGCGTGAAAATCCCCGCGCTCGTGCAGGCGACGAAGATGGGGCATCTGTTCATACTGAACCGGGAAACCGGTGTGCCGATCTATCCCGTTGAAGAACGGCCGGTGCCGCAGACCAGAATTCCCGGCGAGTACACCTCTGCGACCCAACCGTTCCCGACGTTTCCTCAGCCGTTGCACCCGTACGGCCTGAAACCCGATGACGCCTGGGGATTCACGTTCTACGACCGCCACGCCTGTCGCAAGAAAATAGAAGAGGCGGACAATGAGGGTATCTTCACGCCGCCGGCGCTGAACAAGCACAGTATCGAATTCCCCGGTGTCGCAGGGGGACAGAACTGGGGCGGGTTGGCGTACGACAGCAATAACAATTTACTGATCATGCCGCAGAACTATGTGGTCACCTACAACGAACTGGTGCCGCGTGAGCGGGTGCCGCTGGCTGAGCAGGAATCCGAACACAGCGATTACTCACCCAACCTGGGCGCTCCCTACATCGTCAAGCACGAAATCCTGCTCTCGCCGTTCGGTGTACCCTGTGTCGCCCCGCCGTGGGGCACGCTGCTGGCAGTCAGCCTGGACACCGGCAAGGTTCGCTGGGAGGTTCCGTTCGGCACGCCCAGGGATATGGTGGCGGCGATGTCCTGGTTTCCCTTCTTTCCCAACATGGGCCTGCCGAGTGCCGGCGGCCCCATTGTGACCGACAGTGGCCTCGTGTTTGTTGGCGCCACGTTGGACAATTACATCCGCGCCTTTGATGCCGTCAGCGGCACCGAATTGTGGCGCCACCGCCTGCCTGCCGGTGCCCAGGCAACGCCGATGACCTATCAGGGCGCGCACAGTGGCAGGCAGTTTGTGGTCATTGCAGCCGGCGGGCACGCCACCATGCGCACGAAGTTAGGTGATACATTGGTAGGCTTCAGTCTCCCGGACAACAGCGCAGCGGAAGTTCCACGATGAACCCGAGCACACGGCCAGGATACGCGGTGTGGCTTTCCGCGGACCTTCACACCTGAAGGTGCTGTTTAATACCTGAGCCGCTACCATTCCTGACGAGGAAAAGCATGGAGCAACACGAACAATTCAGGACCGAGGTGCGGGCCTGGCTAGAGCAGAACTGCCCGGCCAGCATGCGCACCCCAATCGCGGGGGACGGCGACCTCTGTTGGGGTGGGCGCAAATTTTCCTTCCATAGCGCGGAGCAGAAGCTGTGGCTGGAGCGTATGGCGGCGCGCGGCTGGACGGTGCCGGAGTGGCCGCAGCAGTACGGTGGCGCGGGTCTGGATCGCGCGCGCAACAAAATCCTGCGGCAGGAGATGGCCCGCCTCGGCTGCCGCACACCGCTGACTAGCTTAGGGATCATCATGTTGGCCCCGGCCCTGTTCAAATTCGCCACCGAGGCGCAAAAACTCGAACACCTGCCACGCATCGCCCGCGGCGAGATTCGCTGGTGCCAGGGCTACAGCGAGCCTGGCGCCGGATCCGATCTCGCCAGCCTGCAAACTTCAGCGATCGACAAGGGTGATCACTACCTCGTCAACGGCTCGAAAATCTGGACCTCCTACGCCGACATGGCCGACTGGATATTCTGCCTGGTGCGCACCGACCCCAAAGCGCCGAAACGCGAAGGCATCAGTTTCCTGTTGTTCGACATGGCGTCCGAGGGTGTCAGTACCGCGCCCATACGGTTGCTGAGTGGCGCCTCGCCGTTCTGCCAGACTTTTTTCGACAACGTGAAAGTGCCGAAGGAAAATCTGGTCGGCGAATTGAACAAGGGTTGGACGGTCGCCAAATACCTGCTGCAGCACGAGCGCAACATGGCGGCGTCGGTCGGGCGCGGCGGCTCGGGCAAGAAGAAATCCCTCGAACAGATCGCGCTGGAGACACTCGGAGCGCAGGACGGGAAGCTGGCGGACCCGGTGTTGCGCCAGAAGCTGGCCCGCTTCCAGATCCGAGAGCAGGTATTCGCCCTGACCATGCAACGGGTGGGCGACGAGATGAAGGCCGGCGCGGATCCTGGGCCCGCTTCCTCACTGTTGAAATACTACGGCTCCGAGCTCAACAAGGAGCGCCATGAATTGAACCTGGCTGTCGGCGGCATGGACAGTCTCGGTTGGGAAGGGGAGGTGTTCGACGAAGGCCGCATCGCGCGCAGCTGGCTGCGCAGCAAGGCTAATTCAATCGAGGGCGGCACCTCGGAAATTCAGTTGAACATTATTGCCAAGCGGGTGCTGGGCTTACCCAGCAACGACTGATACAGCAACTAATCACACAGCAAGGTACAGCGGCATGCCACTGGTTTTGAATGACGAACAGACGCTGCTGAAGAGCACGGCGGAGGACTTCTTCCGGCGCAAGGCGCCGGTCAGTGCCCTGCGGGCACTGCGCGACACGAAAAGCGCTGACGGTTTCAGCCGGGAGTTGTGGCAGGAGATGGCTGTCATGGGTTGGGCCGGTGCGTTCCTGCCCGAACAGTACGGGGGCCTGGATTGCGGTTTCATGGAATTGGGGGTGGTAATACAGGCTGCGGGCAGGACGCTGGCTGCCAGCCCGTTACTTTCCACTGTCGTGCTGGCGGCCAGCGGTATCCTGCTGGGCGGCAGCGAAGCACAGAAATCCGCGCTGTTGCCGCGGATCGCCAGTGGTGATCTGCTGGTGTCGCTGGCGCTGGAGGAAGGCCCGCGCCATCGCCCGAACATCTTGGCCACCACGGCGGCGCCGCACAAAGACGGTTACGTGCTCAACGGTCGCAAATTGCATGTCATCGACGGTCATGTCGCTGACCAGTTTATTGTGGTCGCGCGCACAGCCGGCGAGTGCGGCGACGAACATGGGATATCGCTGTTCCTGTTGCCGAGTGCCCAGCGCGGCATGAGCGTCGAGCGCCGGGTAATGGTCGACAGCCGCAATATGGCGGAAGTCCGCCTGCAGGATGTGAGAGTATCAAAAGCGGACCTGCTAGGTGACCTGCACCATGGCTACGACCTGCTCACCCGCATTCTGGATCGCGGCAATATCGCGTTGGCTGCGGAAATGCTCGGTTCCCTGCAGGGGACTTTTGAGCGCACCCTCGATTATTTGAAACAGCGCGAGCAGTTTGGCGCGGTGATCGGGAGCTTCCAGGCGCTGCAGCACCGGGCCGCAAAGATGTTCTGCGAAATCGAACTTTCCAAGTCCGTCGTACTCAAAGCGTTGCAGGCGACTGACGAGGACGCCTCGAACCTGTCCCTGATGGCCAGCCTGGCCAAGGTCCAGGTGGCGGAAACTTTCCGGTTGGTCAGCGACGAGGCAATCCAAATGTTTGGCGGCATTGGCATGACCGACGAGGAGGATATCGGTCTTTATCTCAAGCGCGCGCGGGTTGCGCAGCAAACGCTTGGGGATGAGCACTACCATGTGCAGCGTTATGCCACCCTGCGTGGTTACTAGCGAAATAGCTACTAGCGGAATTTTTTGTGATCTTTCTTTCGTAATAGTCCGCGCGAAAAGGCGTGGCTTTCGGTAAAGAGGCACTTTATAGTTCCCACAACTGACCACTAGCTTGCCACCAAGCAATGACATGAAACACCAATTGAAAATACTGCTGCTCGTTCTTGTGGTCCTGTTGCAGGCAGCCTGCAACAATACCGCAGTCTACAATGACGAGAGTTTTTCCTACGACAGCAGTTTCAAGCTGCGCACCGATGGCGACGTCGTGATGGCGTGCGAAAGTGCGCGGCGCGCCCTGCTCGGACAGGGCTACATCATCGAGAGCACCAGCAGCGAAGGCGTCAAGGCACGCAAGGCGTACAAAAGCGAATCGAGCCAGAACAGCTTCATCGAGATGAACGTCGTCTGCCTGCCGGAATCGAATGGCAGCACGATTTTCGCTACCGGGGTGCTCAGTACCTATGAACTGAAAAAGAGCAGCAGTGCGGCCAGTGTCGGCGTGGCCGCAATAGGTTCGATCTCGCTGCCCATCGGCCAGAGCGCCGATTCGCTGGTGAAAGTGTCGGAAGTCACCATCGACGACAAGGAATTCTACGGGCGTTTCTTCGCCTCGGCCGACACCATCCTGACCGAGATGCAGGCCGGCAGAATTCCGTCCGAACCGGCAGCCATGCCGGCAGCGCCTCCTGAACCGGTGCAAACCGCCCCGGCGCCAGAAGATGTTCCCGTGCAAGCGACACCCGCGACCAAGCCAGAGCCGGAACCGACCCCAGCGGACGAGGCGCCGGTGACCGTGCAGGAATCATTCCCCGCCCACCCCACAAAGTCTGTGGAATAGTAACAAAATACAGGAGATAGTTATGGCTAAGGGTCAAGATGCTAAAAAGGCAGTAAAAAAGAAATCTGAAAAAACGTTGAAGGAAAAACGCAAAGACAAAAAGGACAAAAAGGCCAACAAACGATAGGCGAGCTTTTCTGACAAAAGTGTGCTGAATCTAAAATGTGATGCTGGCGCACCACCAGTCCAAAGTTAACGGATCACGCCTGTTTCAATACGATCCAGGTCGAGCGGGAACAGGCCAATACTTCACCGGACTGGTTGGCCACCGCCGCGCCACCGTAGATCTTGCGCCCATCGCGGCCGATGGGCCAGGCAAATACCACCAGGGTTTCGTCGCCAGGTACCGGCGCACGCAGATCGGCCACGAGCTCTCCCAATAACATGGGTACCAATTCCGGACCTACGGCGCCAAAGCAACCGGGACAATCGAGGGCCGCCCAGACGATTTCCGGGCGCACGAAACCGGATTCATCGAGCAGATCGGCGGCGGGATCCCACGGGCACGCCAGCAGGGACCAGTCGGCTACCGGCCCCGGGTAAAGCGCGAGGCCATCCTTGTGCGGTCGACGTGGGCCACAGACAAAGCAAGTCTCGTACAGGTGATCGTCGTAACAAATAAAACCCTCGGTACCGCGCCGCGCCATTTCGAGAGTCGGCGCCCGCGGAACGTCCATATCCAGCTCAGCCAGTGCGCCACTTGCCACCAGCGTTTCGCCATCTAGCAACGCTACGGTCCCGTCAGGGTTCTCGCGCACGGTAAAGTCCGTATCCAGGCGCGGCGGGGAATGGAGTCTCACCCTGGTCGTGCCATGGAATTGCGCGGCAACCAATCCGCAACTGTAGCCGCCGTTGCCGGAATTGGGAGGCCCATTGAAACGCGGGGGAATCCTTAACTGGCGCGCAGTCACGTTGCCACGGTTCCCAATGGCCCAACACCTGGTGCCACTGACGCCATTGCGAAATCTTCGAACTCGGCCAGGGCCAGGGGACGACTGATCAGGAAGCCCTGATACGCCAAACAACCCAGGCTGGCGAGAAAATTCCGTTGCTCGACCGTTTCGACACCTTCCGCAATAACCGTCAGGCCCAAACTTCCCGCCAGCACGATGATCATCTTCGCAATCGCCATATCGTTGGCGTCAGTCAATATGTGCTCGACGAACCCCTGGTCGATTTTCAATTGGTCCAGCGGCAGTCGTTTCAGGTATGAGAGCGACGAATAGCCGGTACCGAAGTCGTCCAGGGAGAAGCCCACGCCCTTCGCCTTCAATGCGGTCATCTTCGTAATCGCATCTTCTACATCATCTACCAGCAGGCTTTCGGTCAACTCCAACTTGAGTCGATGCGGGTTGGCGCCGCTGTGCGCGAGAATGCCCAGCACTTCGTCAACGAATGTTGGCTGCTTCAATTGTCGGGAGCTGACGTTAACTGCAACGCTAAGGCGGGCCATTTCCGGTCGCGTGGCCCACTGCGCGAGCTGGGCACAGGCGGTTTCCAGGACCCAACGACCCAACGGCAGAATCAATCCGGTGTCTTCCGCGAACGGGATGAATTCGACAGGCGACACCATGCCGCGCTCGGGATGCAACCATCGCAGCAGGACTTCCGCGCCGCTGATATGGCCCTCCGCCGTTACCTGGGCCTGGTAATGCAGCTCAAACTGTCTGTTCTGGAGTGCATCGCGAAAGTTTTCCTGCAATGCAGCGCGGATAGTAACCCCCGTCTGCATGTCGGGATCGAAGAAGCGCAGCGTGTTGCGACCCTCGGCCTTCGCCTGGTACATGGCGAGATCAGCGCGTTTGAGCAGGTCATCGGTACTGCCGCTATGGTCCGCGAACAACGTAACACCGATGCTGGTGGTGCTGTTGTGTTCATAGGTGTCGAGTTGGTAGGGTTGGGTGAACGCGGCAAGAATCTTTGAGGCTATGGCTTCTGTCTGCATGACAGCTTCCTGCAAAAAGTCGCTCAGTTCTTCCAGCATCACCACGAACTCATCGCCACCAAGACGGGCTACCGTATCGCCCTTTCGCACACAGTTGCTGATCCGGCTGGCAACTTGCTGCAACAGCAGATCGCCGATATCATGACCAAGGGTGTCGTTGAGGGCCTTGAAATTATCGAGGTCGATAAACAATAGTGCGTAATGCTTCCCGCTGCGGGAGCTGTAGGCAATCGCTTGCTTGACCCGGTCGATCAGCAAGCGCCGGTTGGGCAAACCGGTCAATGGGTCATAAAATGCCAGTTGCTGGATCTGCTGCTCAGCCGTCTTGCGCTCACTAATGTCGGTGAGTGAAGCCACATAATTAATTACTCGTTGCTGCTCATCACGAACCGCACTGATGGCCAGCCATTCGGGATAAATTTCCCCGTTCTTGCGTCGATTCCAAATCTCGCCTTCCCAAACACCTTCTTTTCTGAG
>Ga0114942_1000459_pt1 | contig 11664 bp, 8 predicted proteins | sample LowerColdCreek_FD_88674 | JGI IMG/M metagenome (GOLD analysis project Ga0114942, IMG submission 88674) | Groundwater microbial communities from Cold Creek, Nevada to study Microbial Dark Matter (Phase II) - Lower Cold Creek | ecosystem: Environmental > Aquatic > Deep subsurface > Groundwater ... | reverse complement strand
CGGTAGACTGATTTGGCTCATTTTGGCGATTTTTGCAACAGGGATGCTCGTTGCACTGGGCGCAACTCTTTATGCTGTCCGAAGATTTGTTCGCATTGATAGTGGTCTCCTTTATTGATTGTTTTCGAACTTTTTGAAAATCTAATTGTTCGATTTTAACCATTGCGTGACTTCTCCATTAACTTTGACTCGTGAAAAAAAGAACGGCTGTTTTATTGGTCAACCTCGGTTCACCAGACTCCCCAAAACCAAGAGATGTTTATACTTATCTCACACAATTTCTTAATGACCGTCGGGTCATAGATATCAATTGGCTTGGTCGGCTATTACTTGTAAATGGCATAATCGTTCCATTTAGGCACCGTAAAAGCGCCGCTATCTACAAAAAACTATGGACCGCCAACGGCTCTCCACTTATCGCACATGGCAAAGAATTAAGGGAAAAAGTAGAGGCCGAATTACACAAGTCCGGCCAAGAGGAATACAAGTGCTTCCTTGCAATGCGCTATCGTCAACCGAGCTTGGAAAAAGCGTTATGCGAAATAAAATCATATAATCCACAAGAACTGATTGTCCTTCCTCTATTCCCGCAATATGCTAGTGCTTCAACAGGCTCTGTAATAGACAAAGTGATGAGAATTATGCGCGACCTCTATGTTTTCCCGAAAACTACATTTATCAATCAATTCTACGCTCATCCGCAATACATTCAAGCCTTTGTTGAAAATGGCCTAAAACACGACCCAAGCAAGTTTGATCATGTGATTTTCAGTTATCATGGCCTTCCCGAAAGGCAAGTTGATAAAGTCTATAAAGATCGAAAGTGCAGCAATCACAGTTGTGAAGATGAAATCAATGAAGAAAATAGCCTTTGCTACAAAGCAGCATGTTATGCCACTTCAAGACTTATTGCTCAAGGATTGGGTTTGAAAAAAGAAGACTATACCGTCTCATTTCAATCGCGATTGGGTAAAGGCTGGATTGAGCCATTCAGTGATGTTGTAATCACTGACCTCGCAAAAAAAGGGATGAAAAAACTCTTGGTATACTCCCCTGCCTTCATTGCCGATTGCTTGGAAACGACGATTGAAATTGGCGAAGAATATCAGGAGCTCTTCGAGGAGCATGGTGGCGAAAAGATACAATTGGTAGAAAGTCTCAACACTTCTGAAACGTGGATCAAGGCTGTTGCCGATATCGTTCTAAACAAATACAGTTGTTGACTATCATTGATCGGATTTGAACCAACCCGCATACATGAGATAATTATCAGCAATACGATTAATCTCCCCTTCAATCAACACCGCATCAATGGACTTTATTCTCTTGGCTGGTACGCCCGCGTATAAACTGCCAGGCTCGACGATAGTACCTTCAGTAACCACTGCGCCAGCGGCGATGATGCTATGATGGCCAATCACACACTTATCCATCACAATGCTCCCCATACCGATCAAAACATGATCCTCAATCGTGCAGCCGTGAACAATAGCTCGATGTCCGATGGAAACACAATTACCAATTTTCGTAGCCGCCTTTAAATAGGTGCAGTGCACGATAGCGCCGTCTTGAATGTTGACCTTGTCTCCCATTTCAATCCGATTCACATCTCCCCGCACAACAGCCGTAAACCATACGCTACAATTTTCACCCATAGACACATCGCCTACTACGGTAGCATTTTCAGCTAAATAACAGGTCTCGGGAATCATGGGAGACTTTCCATTCACAGATTTAACAATAGCCATACAACAATTAATTATGGTGGTAAAGATCCTAAGTATTCAAGGCAAGGAATATTATTCCAAAAACACTTTTCTTGACGTTCAATCAAAATAATGGAATTTGTGCTAGGCCGCACTGTAAACTGCATCTCTGGTTGACGAATCCATTGATTCAAGCAAACCGTATCAATGGCGCCAAAAGGATGCTCAGGTTGTGCATACTGCTGTTTCCTTTCGTTGTAAACGGTCCAATCCAATTTATCTTCAAATACGAGTACATATTCGCCCGGACATAAATTCACGAAAGCCAGACCATCGGCATCCGTTATAGATGATGCCAAAGCTGCAATGTCAGGATCATTGGTATGACCTGGTTTTATATAAAACTGCACATCGCCCAATGCTTTAGGGGCAGTCAATTGCGCCAACATCTCATCCGACGGTCGAGCTCCTCCACAATAAGCTCCTTTTACCGTAAGTCTAAACTCGGTAAGAACTTCCCTCTTTGAATCGCGCTTAAGAGCACTACACGAACCCATCAAGAGCACTAACAAGTAAAGAAAAAAAGAATAATTTCTCTTCCACATCATGGTGCCAAATTACATGAAACACTCGTCAGTTGAACAAAGTATTATTTCCACGTGAAATTCTTAAGTTCCGCTATGAAGACAATTGAACACAAAACACATATATTTGAAAGCCGCATATAATAATTTTTGCGCAATACGATTTGAAAAATCTCCTCTCGACGACAACATTCCTATGTCTTTTTTTGGTCAGCTCCGCTCAGCAGTTTCAATGGGTAAAGGGGATAGGTAATTCGCTAAATCAGCAGGCCTTCATTGTAAAAACCGACGCCGCCAACAATGTTTATATCACGGGTTATTTTGAGTCCGGTTTTTATTTTGTACCTGAAACATCGACCAATTTTGCTCAAGCTTTTGGTGGCGAAGATATTTTTATCGCCAAATACAGCGCTAATGGAACTTTTATTTGGGGAAAGACCATAGGTGGCTCCGGTCATGAGCGGCCGAGCGGCATGGATATCGCTACAGATGGCAGCATTTCAATAACCGGATATTTCAACGGTACAGTTGATTTCAATCCTGGATCTTCAACAAATAATTTCACTACTTCGGGCAACCGTGATATTTTTGTTCTGAAACTAGACTTCAATGGCGACTATGCCTGGGCACATGCATTCGGAAGCACACTAGCTGATGAAGGCGGAGCTATCTGTTTCGATATTGATGGCCATGTTTTTGTCACAGGGTTTTTCCAAGAAACAATAGATTTCAATCCTGGTAATGGGACCAATAATTTCACTGCAATCAGCTACGATGTCTTCATTCTTAAGCTTGACGCAAATGGTAATTACGTCTGGAACTTCGATCTAGGAAGCAATCCCGCCGAACAAGGAAGGGCAATACAATGCGACGCCAATGGGAATGTGTTTACATCTGGGTCCTACGCCTCAACGCTCGACTTTGATTTTGGCGCTCCTATAGAGAACATGAGCGCCACTGGTGTTGCTGATATCTACTTGCTTAAACTAACCAATGACGGCGAATTTATTTGGTCAAAAAAAATAGGCGGACTCAGCAATGAGTACGCTACATCCCTTGCCGTCGATTTGAATGGCGCAGCAATTTTAGGCGGTTATTTTGCCAATACAACAACTTTCAATCCATTTCCCAATATTATCGCAACTTCTGCTGGATTGGATGATGCATTTATTGTAAAGTTTAATAGTGATGGTGAACACGCATGGACCAGAACCATTGGAGGCACAGGGTTCGACCAAACTAAGGCGGTTACATCTAATGCCCAAGGCAATGTGTATGCAACTGGCTTCTTTCAAAACACAATCGACCTCAATCCAGATGCAGGGGTAATGAATTATACATCAGCCCTAGAGGATTGTTTTGTGATCAAATTAAATCCCTATGGTGAGTTTATAAATGCTTTTGTCTTTGGAGGAGATGGCGCAGACTACAGCTACGGTATCACAACAGATGCAATAGGCGGCATATACACTTGTGGCTCCTTTACCCAAACCGTCGACTTCGATCCAAGCAACTCAGTCAATCAGATCTCTTCAATAGGTGGTTTTGATGTTTTCTTAAATAAATGGAGCCAATGCGTGCCTATTAACGTCATTGATTTTCAATCCGCTTGCAATGAGTTCACATGGGTAGATGGCAATACCTACACTTCGAATAACAATACAGCAACAATACAACTCATCTCAGCGGTAGGCTGTGATTCAACAGTAACTTTAAACTTAACAATAAATACCGTAGACATCAGCGTAGCCGTGAATGGCCCAACCCTCTCAGCAAATTCAGCTGAATCACAATACCAATGGGTAGATTGTAACAATAATTTTCAACCCATTGATGGAGCAACACAAGCGACCTTCACTCCAGTTTCCTCGGGCAATTATGCCGTTATTATTTCTTCCAATGGGTGTGTGGAGACGAGCAATTGCAATTTCGTCAATACTATGGCCATTGAAGAGCTTGCTATTGAGAATAACATAACCGTTTTTCCAAATCCCAATAATGGGAGTTTCCATATCAAATTAAATCAACCCTATAATCAAATAGCGGTCAGGGTAATCAATGAATTGGGAATTTTGGTGCTTGATCAACTGTTGTTAAGTGAGGAGTTAAATCATTTCCAATTGGATCAACCGGCCGGCATTTATTTACTCGAATTCACCGATCGATTCATCCGCAGAACGACCCAAACAATTATAGTAGAATAATTGCATCAAGGGAAGCCTTGTTAAAACCTGTTCATTTTTATTTTCTCAACCCGCCCAATTCTCACGATCCAAACTGCGGAAGTGAATCGCCTCCGCCAAATGATTGGGCTGAATATGTTCTGAGTGCTCCAAATCGGCAATGGTTCTCGCTACACGCAATATCCTGTCATAAGCTCTCGCACTCAATTTTAGCTTATCCATTGCCGTGCGCAACAATTTTTGACCCGTAGCTTCGATCGCACACATGCTCTTGATCAGGCCCGAATCCATTTGAGCATTGCAATGAACATCAGTGCGGTCGACAAATCGTTGTTCTTGAACAGTTCGCGCCTTTACAACGCGTTCCCGAATGGACTCACTTGGCTCCCCATTTCGGCGGTCGCTCAATTCATCAAAACTAACGGGTGTCACTTCAATATGAATATCGATACGATCCAATAGTGGGCCGCTCACCCTATTCAAATATTTTTGTACCACACCTGGATGGCATACACACTCCTTTTCGGGGTGATTATAATATCCGCATGGGCACGGATTCATAGATGCTACAAGCATGAAGCTCGCTGGATATTCAATCGAAAATTTACTCCTTGCAATGGTCACTACCCTATCCTCCAACGGTTGCCGCATCACCTCTAGCACAGTTCGTTTAAACTCAGGGAGCTCATCCAAAAACAAAACACCATTGTGCGCCAATGAGATTTCACCCGGTTGAGGAAAGCTGCCACCGCCAACGAGAGCTACATCGCTAATGGTGTGATGAGGCGAACGGTATGGACGAATACTAATGAGGCCCTCATCCTTTTTCATCCTGCCTGCTACACTATGAATCTTGGTTGTCTCCAATGCTTCAGATAAATTCAAAGGAGGTAAAATCGTAGGCAATCGTTTGGCTAACATAGTTTTTCCCGCCCCTGGCGGGCCTATCAAAATGATATTATGACCTCCAGCGGCGGCAATTTCAAAGGCACGTTTGATGTTTTCTTGCCCTTTCACGTCAGCAAAATCCACCGAATAACTCAACATTCGATTGTAAAATTCGTCTCGCGTATTGATCACCGTTTTTTCCGGCATCGCATCCCCATTAAAAAAATCAACAACTTCCTTAATGTTTTCTACGCCATATACATCCAAATCACTCACAATTGCTGCTTCTCGTGCATTTTGTATAGGTACAAACATGCCTTTAAACCCATCTTTTCTTGCTTGTATGGCAATTGGAAGCACTCCCTTTATTGGCCTTAACCCGCCATCCAAAGATAGCTCTCCCATCAAAACAAATTGTTCCAAGCCATCTGGTTTCACTTGTTCTGTAGCCGCCAACATCCCAAGCGCTAGCGGTAAGTCGTAAGCTGTTCCTTCTTTCCTGATATCAGCGGGCGCCATATTCACAGTGATGTGCCGTATAGGAAGTTGAAAGTTCATGTTCTGAAGCGCTGCTTTTATGCGCTGTTGCGCCTCTTTAACAGCAGCATCTGGCAATCCAACTATAGATAGCTGGGCGCCTTTATCTACGTTTACTTCAATAGTAATCGTGGCAGCATTCACTCCGAATACTGCACTTCCGTAAGTTTTAACAAGCATGAAAAATAAGAGTTATTGAGTAATGATGAAGGTAATTACGAAACGTTTTTCTCTACATAATCGATTAATGAGTGTATAATTTTAATGTGTATTTCTTGTATTCTGTCGGCATATTCGAACCATGGAACTCTTATCTCAACATCACACAATTCAGCCATGTTCCCGCCATCCTTTCCAGTTAGCCCAATTACTTTGATTCCCTTTAACCTTGCCGCTTTGGCCGCTTCAATCACATTTTTGCTATTGCCACTTGTAGTAATGGCCAACAAAACATCACCTGAAACACCTAAAGCCTCAACGTATCTCGAGAATACAAAATCATAACCGTAATCATTTCCAACACAACTGAGATGCGATGGATCAGAAATACTCAATGCCGGAAGGGCTCTGCGATTTTCCCGATATCTCCCCGAGAGTTCCTCGGCAAAGTGCATCGCATCGCACATGCTGCCGCCATTGCCACAGCTCATAATTTTTTTTCCACCATTTATCGCTTCGACCAACTGCTTTCCAGCTCGCTCTATTTGTACGATAAAATGATCGTCCGACATAACTGTTGTTAGCAAACGATGTGCTTCTTCAAAATGATTTTTTATTCCCATAACGATGGCCGAAGTTATTTCATTCCACAATGAAAAATATCGACTGCTCACAAAATGATGATAAAACGCGAAATTTTTATCCGGTTAATCACCTTCCAATTCCATTCAGATACGTGTTTTTGTATTACTTTGGCTCTCGTGAAATAGTAGTAAAATATGAAAACAAACCGAAATTATCTGCTCCTTTTAGGGCTTCTGTTCATCATGCCTCAGACGACGTATGGCCAATGCTCAGATTGCCTAATCGATTCCACATGTGTAGGCATCGATGGATTCCCCGCTGTCTGTCCAGACATTGCAGAAACCGCATACACCAACGCTTATTATGAGCAATTTCTCACTTTTTTCATTCCTACTCAAGTTACTGATCCGGGAAGTGGGTTTGATGCCACGCTATTAAGCGTTGAAGTGGTTTCTGTTGTTGGTTTGCCCTTTGGTTTGGAATTTACCCTTAACGATGATGATGGCATTTTTTATCCATCTCAAGGCGAGAACTATGGCTGTGCAACTATTTGTGGTACTCCACTTATTCAAGGCGTTTACAATGTTCAAATAGCTGTCGACATCATAGCTACTGCCTTTGGCTTTGAGATCACCCAAAGCGAAAGTTTTCCTTATACGATAATTGTTGAGCCTGGAAAAGGCGGTACCGGAAGTTTCACTGTAGATAATTCAGCAGGTTGTGGCAACCTTGTAGCACAATTCGAAGCTATACTTGCCGCTCCACTGCCCTCAGTAACCACCTATGCCTGGAGTTTCGGTAATGGGTCAACCTCCACAGATATGATTCCGCCGAGTGTTCCATACAATGCACCGGGAACTTACACCGTCGCTCTCACCACAACTATCTCAGACTTCAAACTAGAAGCAGTCGAGACCTCCGCTTTGAGCGATAATTGGGGTGGCGATATCGATGATATATTATCCACATCAGATACTTATTTTACATTGACCGACGGTGAAGGATCAACTGTTTTCACCTCCGATGTCATTGATAACAACAATAGCCCATCGTGGCAAACGCTCGGTCTCTTGCTCAGCAACCCGCCTTATTCGATCACTTTTTTCGATGAAGACGACATCAGCGCAGATGATAATTTAGGCAACTTGGATTTGCAATTGTCCGCGGGTGCCAATTCATTCACTATCCCTTCCGGAACTGCCGGATCTATTACCATAAACCTCGATATCACAACGTCTGTCACAGACAGCACAGACATTATTGTATTCGAAGCGCCTGAAGCTATATTTTGGATTAATGGCACACAACTCTATTTCGATGATCCAAGTTTATCCAATTATCAATGGTACATCAATGGCCAAATGTTAAGCAACGAAACCGCAGCGTCCATCGAAATGAGCGCAGGCGGGGAATACTCTTGTGAAGTTGTTAATCTTTATGGTTGTGCTGCTTGGAGTAACTCGTATTTGTATTGTCCGACCATTGCACCAACCTACGATCCATTAGCGCAAGAAGTGTCGGTAGAACAAGGCTTTGAAAGCTACCAATGGTTCTATAATGGTGAATCCATTAGCGGTGCCAACAATTATTATCAAACGGCTTTGGAACAAGGCAATTACAGTGTCCTTGTGACCACGGAATATGGCTGCACCACTCTGAGTAACGTTGTAGCCGTCACCAGTCAAGTGGATGAGTCCTCCATTTCCAACTATGACATCTATCCTAACCCAAGCCAAGGACCTACCTACATCACCGGGCTACTGCCTGGATCAAAAATTCAAATATTCGATGCACAAGGCAAGCTTATAACTTCTTCCATCGCAACACTACCGCATTACATCATCGATTCAGATCTACTTAACCCTGGAGTATATACGATCAATATTTCAACCAATCAGATCACGACCGCCACAAAACTTATTAAATTGTGAGTACAAAAACGAATGTAATTAATGGCACTACTTATTTGAACAAGAACGAAATGTTGGATGTTATTGGCCAATTGTCCAAACAGAAAACACCGCTTCTTGGAATTGAAATAGTCAGTATTGAGGAGGGAACTATCGAAACAGACGTCAACAAAACCCTGTGGTTCAAAACACAACGGGGGGTGTATAAGATAGCCCGCACCTTCGCCATGCGCCAAATGATTGGTAAATGGAATTGGGGCGAAATAAAGTATTAACTCCCAGAACCACTTCGAACCAAAAGATGAAACCCAAGACAAAAGTTGTTCTTGGCGATTTGGTTGTTAAAAGTTCTGAACGTCCAATTTGACTGGCTGATTTGAGGTATATTTGAGACAACAAAATCGAATCTTTCCCGTACCTAAGTACAATAGACTTGTGTCCATTTAAAAGTGAGTAATACAAATAACAACGCATATCATAGTTTACTAATTCGTCTTGACGAATTCATTCGTAAATACTACAAGAATCAAATGATTCGTGGTGTCATATATACATTCGGTATCGTTGTAGCCACCTACCTTTTAATTGTTTTGGGCGAATATTTCGGTCGCTTCAGTATACCGATGCGCACATTTCTATTCTATGGTTTCATCCTTGCGGTGCTCTTCATTATTACCAAATTCATAGTTATACCGTTAGGTCATTTATTCCGAATTGGCAAAACACTTGACCACCAACAAGCCGCCTTGATTCTTGGAAAACACTTTCCTAATGTTGAAGATAAAATCTTAAATACAATTCAGCTTCATGCCCAAAGCAACACCCAAGATAATTCCTTGCTCGAAGCTTCTATTCAACAAAAAATAAACGAGCTCAGGCCTATACCCTTCTCTAGCGCAGTAGACTTTAAAGAAAACAAAAAATACCTGAAATGGGCATTGCCACCCGTTGCCATATTTATCGTTCTTTTATTCGCTGCCCCTTCAGTGATTACTAAACCAACAGAACGTTTGATTAAGCATGGTCAAATCATTCCTGAAGAAGCTCCTTTTCAAATCAAAGTGCTCAATAGTGACCTCACGGCCATCGAAAATCAAGACATAGAACTTCAAATTGAATTGAGTGGTAACGAAATTCCAGAAAAAGTTTACGTACTCATCGAGGGTCAACAATACCTCATGGAGCGCGACAATCCAATCTCGTTTCGCTACAAATTACAGAACTTGATTGAAAGCCTACCGATCACTTTTTTTGCCAATGGGTTTCACTCTGAAACCTATACCATTCAGGTACTGCCAGCACCTAAATTGACCGATTTCGAAGTTCACCTCGATTTTCCATCCTATCTCAATAGAAGCTCCGAGACCCTCGAAAATACCGGTGACTTGCTCATTCCTGAAGGTACAAAAATCACGTGGAGCATACATACCTCCAATACCTCAACGCTCGACTTCAAGCTGCTCGATAGCACGTTTGTATTCCAAAACGAGGACAACGATTACTTGTTTAGTCAATTTGCTTATCAAAGCGGAACCTATAGCCTGCACACAGCCAATAACTTTGTGTCCTCTAAAGACAGTGTTACGTATCGCCTGCAAGTCATTCCTGATTTGTATCCGCTCATAGCCGTTAGCGAAGAAAAAGACAGCGCCTCTTTCAAGTTTATGTATTTTACAGGTGAAGTTAAAGACGATTACGGTTTCAGCCGTTTAACCTTTAATTTTAGATATACGGAAAAAGCAGGTCAAAGCGTAGAAAATGAATCCTACAGCACCATTGACATTCCCCTTAACAAGACCCAAATAAGCGATGCTTTCTTTCATACGTGGGACCTAAACAATATCAACCTCCAAGTTGGAGACAAGTTATCCTATTATTTCGAAATCAGCGACAATGATGGTGTACATGGCGCTAAATCTTCGCGTTCAGCCATTCGTGAATTTGCGGCGCCCAGCTTGGAAGAACTTGAAAAAGAAATCGAGAACAAAAATGAAGACATCAAAGAAAAACTTGAGGAAAGCATAAAAGAATCCAAAGAACTTCAAAAACAAATAGAAGACTTGCAGCGCCAATTGATGGAAAAGAAAGAAATGAATTGGCAGGATAAGAAAAAACTCGAAGACATGATGAAGCGCCAAGAAGAACTGCGCAAACAAATCGAAGAAATCCAAAAAGAAAACCAACAAAAAACCAATAAAGAAAACGAGTTCAAACAGCAAGAAGAGAATATTCTCGAAAAACAACAACAACTGGAGAAACTCATGGATCAAGTAATGAATCCAGAGCTAGAGCAACTCATGAAAGAGATGGAAAAGATGATGGAGGAGCTCAATAAAGATCAAATTCAACAAGAACTTGATAAGCTGGAGTTAAACAATGAGGACATCGAAAAAGAATTGGATAGAGCTCTTGAACAATTCAAACAACTAGAATGGGAGCAAAAGATGGAAAAGTCCCTAGAAAAGCTTGAAGAATTATCGAAGAAACAAGAAGACTTAAGCAAAAAAGCGGAAGACAAAAACAGCGATTCCAAAGAATTGGAAAAACAGCAAGAAGACTTAAATAAAGAATTTGAAGATCTTAAAAAGGAATTGGATGAAGCAGAAAAGTTGAACGAGGAATTAGAAAACGCCAACCCTACTCCAGATACAGAGCAACAAGAGAAAGAAATAGATCAAGAGCAACAAAAGAGCTCGGATGAATTATCCAAAAACAAAAAGAGCAGTGCAAGTAAGTCGCAAAAAAGCGCAAGTAAAAAAATGAAAGAAATGGCCGAAAGCATGCAAATGGCCATGGATAGCGGAGAACAAGAACAACAACAGGAGGATATGGCTGCGCTTCGTGCGTTGCTAGAAAACCTGATTACCCTGAGTGTTGAACAAGAATCTCTCATGGGCCAGTTCCAAAAAATAGATCCTATTGATCCAGGATTCAATAGATTAGGTCAGTCACAACGTAAATTAAAAGACGACAGTAAAATGGTTGAGGACAGCCTTTTTGCATTAAGCAAAAGAGTTCCACAAATAAGCGCCGCCGTTAATCATGAAATTAACCTCGTTAATGAGAACATGGAAAAGGCCATTCTACTTATGCCTGATCGCGAAATTGGTGG
>Ga0114942_1000457_pt1 | contig 11678 bp, 7 predicted proteins | sample LowerColdCreek_FD_88674 | JGI IMG/M metagenome (GOLD analysis project Ga0114942, IMG submission 88674) | Groundwater microbial communities from Cold Creek, Nevada to study Microbial Dark Matter (Phase II) - Lower Cold Creek | ecosystem: Environmental > Aquatic > Deep subsurface > Groundwater ... | reverse complement strand
GTGGATCCGCACGCAGGCCGACGTGCGCTGGACACCGGTCCTCCTTCTCACCGCTCGCGCCGGCACGGAGTCCGTCGTCGAGGGACTGACGGCCGGCGCCGACGACTTCGTGACGAAGCCCTTCGACCCGGACGAGCTGCTCGCGAGAGTCGCCACGCACATGGAGTTGTCCCTGCTGCGCAAGGTGGTGCTGGACGAGGCCGAGGACCGGGCCGACAACCTCCAGCGGGCACTGTCCAGCAACCGGCTGATCGGCACGGCGCTCGGTATCGTCATGGCCACGCGCAAGGTGACGGCCGAGGAGGCCTTCGCCCTGCTGCGGGGTGTCAGCCAGGGCGCCAATCGCAAGCTCCGCGACGTGGCCGACGACGTCGTGTTCACCGGCGCGCTGCCGCATGCGGACGTCATCGCCTGGTTCAAGCAGGCCAGCGTGTTCTGCCTGCCCAGCGTCACCGCCGCCAATGGCGACTCGGAGGGCCTGCCCATCTCCATCATGGAAGCCGCCGCCGCAGGCCTGCCCATCGTCTCCACCTGGCACAGCGGCATCCCCGAGGCCGTGACCGATGGCGAGGGCGGCCTGCTGGTGCAGGAGCGCGACCGTGCCGCCCTGGCCGATGCCCTGGTGCAGGTGCTTCAGGACAGCAGCCTGGCCAGCCGGCTGGGCGGCGGCGCCAGGCGACATGTCGAAGCCAACTTCGACCTCGTGGCCCAGGGCCGCAAGCTCGAGCAGATCTATGACGATGCGCGCCGCTGACCGGCCTTTGCACATCCTCGGCCTGAGCCGGACGCTGCCCTTCCACAGCATCGGTGGCATGCAGGCCATCGCCTGGGACGTGTTCCGCGCGCTCGCCCAGCAGGGCCATCGCGTCACCGTGCTCACCACGGCCATCCCCGGCCGGGACGCACCGTTCGAGATGGACGGCGTGCAGGTGCAGCCGCTCGCCGAGGCGGCGCCCGAGCGCTATTCGGCAGCGTGGTGGCGCGCCTCCGACGAGGCGGCGCTGCGCCTGCACAGCCAGGCGCCGGTGAGTGCCGTGCTCAGCATCAGTGCCGCCGCAGCCGAGATGCCGAGATTTCGCGTGGCAGCGCCAGACACGCCTTTCGTGTTCCAGGCGCATGGCACCTCCTGGGGTGAGTTCCAGTCCAAGTGGCGGTCCGGGCAGCCGCTGCAGTGGCTCAAGTCGCTCAAGAACCTGTTCTGGCTGTTCAAGGACGCGCGCATCTATCGGCGCTTCGACCACATTGCGCTGTGCGGCGACGTGCTGGCTCAACAGTTCAGCAGCTGGCCCATGCCCTGGGTCGCCGGGAGCGTGCCGCGCGCCGTCATTCGCAACGGCATCGACCCCCTGCGCTTCAAGCCGGATGCCGCCGCCGCAACGGCGGCTCGAGCGCGCCTGGGCATCCCTGACGCGAGCCCTCTCGTCGTGTTCGCTGCCCGTCTTCATCCGCAGAAGGGAGCGCGCCAGTTGCTCCAGGCTTTTGACAGGCTGGCCGCCCGGGATGCTGCGCCTCACCTGCTCATCATCGGTGGCGGCGAGGACGAGGCAACGCTGCGTGCCGCTGCGCAAGACAGCCCGCATGCGAGCCGCATTCATTTCACCGGGGCCGTGGACCGCGGCGACATGCCGGGCCTGTTGGCCGCCGGTCAGGTGTTCGCCTTCCCCAGCCTGCGGCAGGAAGGATTGCCCATGAACGTGCTGGAAGCGCTTGCCTGCGGCCTGCCGGGCGTGGTCTCTGAAAGCATGCGGCCAGTCTTTCTCCCCTCGCTCGGGCTGACGTACTGCGAGCCGCGCGACCCCGAGGCGCTGGCTGCAGCCCTTGCGGCGGCCCTCGCGAGCCATTCGCCGGGCGCAGCGGCGCGCAGCCGCTTGACGCCGGAGTACGCCTTGCCCGAATGTGCGCAGGCCTATGCGCGGCTGCTCGCGCAGCCCAAGGCCTGAGCATGCAGGGGCTGGTCAAGCGGCTGCTTCTCGGAGGCATCGCCGGCAAGGTGTTGGGGGTGCTGCGCGAGCTGGTTGCCGCGTGGTGCTTCGGCACCGGGCTCGTCGCCAACGCATACCGCCTCGCACAGGCCGCATTCCTGCTGCCGCTGCATGGCTTCGTGTCCGACGTGGTCAGTGGTGCCTTCACGCCACGCTATGCGCGCCTGAGGGTGGATGACCCCGAGGCTGCACAGCGGCTGTTCGCGGCCATGCAGCGCGTGTTGTTGGCAGCAGCTGTGCTGGTAGCCGTCGGGCTGGTGCTGTGGGGCGATCGGCTAGTGGCCATCATGGCGCCGGGCTTTGGCCCGGACGCCCGAGCGCTGTCGGCGCAATTCGTGGCGGTGCTGGCGCCGGCGCTGCCGGCCTATGTGCTGGTGGGGCTGTTCGCAGCTACGGAGCTGGTTCATGGACAGGGGCGGGTGGCGGCGGCGCGCGCCTCGGTCCAAAGCGTCGGGCTGCTTCTAGGCACGGTGGCGGCCTGGGCATGGGATCAGCCGCTGCTGATCGCCTGCGGTTTCGTGGTGGCGTACCTGGTGTTGCTCGTGTGGGCGGCCCGGGTCAATCGCGCGTTGGGGCTGCGCCTGACGGCGCCGGTCGGCGACTGGGCTGCCTGGCGTGCGGCGCTGTCGCCAGTGGCGCGCGTTTTCGGCGTCTTGATGTGGGTGCCGTTGGCGCTGTTGCTGTCGCAGATCGTTGAGAGGCGCGTCGCCTCGGAACTGAATGTGAATGCGGTTGCCGCGCTGGACTATGCGCGCTTCATCACGGAGACGCTGCTGATCTTGATTGCCATGCCATTCGGCGTGGCCGGTCAGGCTGCCATGCCGACGATGCGTGACGACCAGTTCAGGCAGCAGGCCGAGCGGTCGTTCCAATGGTTGGTGGTGGCGGGGCTCCCGTTGTCGGTGTTCATCTGGGCCCATGCCGAGCTGATCGTGACTGTGCTGTTCAAGCGCGGCGCGTTCGATCAGGCCTCGGTTGTCGTGACGGCGGGCATCCTGGGTGCCTATGCGTTGGGCGTGGTGTTCCTGCTGGTGGCCTACGCCGGGCAGAAGTTCTTGAACGCACGGGGGCGCAATGCGGTGGTCTTGCGGTCCACCGTGCTGGGCGTTGTTGCGTCTGTCGCGTGCAACCTGACGCTGGGTGGGTTGCTGGGCGTTCAGGTGTTGGGCTTGGCGGCTGCGCTCTCGGGCGCGGTTGTGATGGTCAATGTGCTCGTTGCGCTCGGCTTGACGGGCGCCTTGTGGCGCAGCACCTGGACGTGGTGGGTCACCGCAGGCCTGCACCTGTCGCTGGTGCTGGCGAGCCGACGGCTGTGGCCGCTGCCATGGTGGGCCGAGTTGCTCTTGGGTGGGCTGGTATGGGCGCTGATGACGCTGCTTGTCCCTAGCCAGCGCCGCGTCGTCACGCAGGCATGGGGCGTGCTTGCGCGTCGACTGCCTTGAGTCTGCTTGGCGTACTGCCAGTTTTTGAATTTTGAGGAGTGATGACTTGAAGGGCACCTACGACATCGTGCTGCTGTCCACCGCCGACTGGGACAACCCTTTCTGGACCAACAAGCAGCATGTGGCCTGCGAGCTGGCGCGCACAGGCAACCGGGTGCTCTATGTGGAGTCCCTCGGCCTGCGTCGCCCGTCCGCGAGTGCCCAGGACCTGGGTCGGATCTGGCGGCGCCTGAAGCGGGGCCTGACGCCGCCGCGCGAGGTGCGGCCCAACCTGTGGGTGTGGTCGCCGCTGGTGGTGCCGTTGCAGCGCTTTGCGCTGGTGCGGGGCCTGAACCGGCTGCTGGTGCGCGGCGGGCTGAAGCTCTGGTCCATGGTGCTGGGCCTCAAGCCCACGCTGCTGTGGACATACAACCCGATGACGGTGCGTTTCGTGTCGCTGGCGAGCTACCCGCAGACGGTCTATCACTGCGTGGACGAGATCAAGGCTCAGCCGGGCATGCCGGTGCAGGAGATCGAGCTGGCCGAAGGTGAGCTGATGGCGCAGGTGGGGCTTTGCTTTGTCACGGCCGAGCACCTGCTGGAGACGCGCCGGCAGCAGAACCCTCGCACCTACTACTTTCCCAACGTGGCGGAGTTCGATCACTTCGCCGCCGCCCGCACCGATGAGCTGGCCGTGCCGGCCGACCTGATGGCATTGCCGGGGCCGCGCATCGGGTTCATCGGTGCCATCAGTGGTTACAAGGTGGACTTTCCGCTGCTGCGCCGCATGGCGGAGGCGCACCCGGAATGGAGCATCGTGCTGATCGGCAAGGTGGGCGAGGGCGACCCGTGGACGGACGTGAGCACGCTGCAGGACCTGAAGAACCTCCACTTCGTGGGCCCGCGCAGCTACGCCACGCTGCCGGCCTATCTGAAGGGTTTCGACGTGGCCATCCTGCCGAGCATGATCAACGAGTACACGCGCGGCATGTTCCCGATGAAGTTCTTCGAGTACCTGGCGGCGGGGCGGCCGGTGGTGTCCACGCAGTTGCATGCTTTGCAGGCCTATGGCCATGTGGCCTGCCTGGCGGACAACCATGACGCCTTCATCGCTGGCATCGAGTCTGCCTTGCGAGGCGAGGCGGCGCCGCTCGAAGCGCGTCTGGATGCTGCGCGGGACCAGACGTATGAGCGCCGCACGGCCCGCATGATGGCTCTGCTGCCCGCAGCGACCAAGCCCTGAACCCTTAACTGCTGAGCCACTTCGACATGACTGAACAAGTTGCTGGCATCCGCGCCCCGCGCGTGGCCATCGTGCACGACTGGCTGACCGTCTACGGCGGCGGCGAGAAGGTGCTCGAGAAGATGCTGGAGGCCTGGCCCGAGGCCGATCTCTTCAGCGTGGTGGACTTCGTGCCGGAAAACCTGCGGTTCTTCCTGCGCGGCCGCACGCCCAAGACGACCTTCATTCAGCGCCTGCCCTGGGCCAAGACGAAGTACCGCTCCTACCTGCCACTGATGCCGCTGGCCATCGAGCAGCTGGATCTGTCGGCTTACGACGTGGTGCTGTCCAGCAGCCACGCGGTGGCCAAGGGTGTGATCACGGGGCCCGACCAGGTGCATGTGAGCTACGTGCATTCGCCCATCCGCTATGCCTGGGACCTGCAGCACCAGTACCTTGCCGAGGCGGGGCTGGCGAAGGGCTTGAAGAGCGGTATTGCGCGGCTGATCCTGCACTACATGCGGCTGTGGGACACGCGCACCGCCAACGGCGTGGATGTGTTCGTGGCGAACTCGCGCTTCGTGGCGCGGCGCCTCGCCAAGGCTTACGGGCGCCAGGCGCAGGTGATTTACCCGCCGGTGGATATCGACCGCTTCACGATGCGCGAGGCCAAGGAAGATTTCTACATGACGGCATCGCGCATGGTGCCGTACAAAAAGATTCCGCTGATCGTGCAGGCCTTCGCCGGCATGCCGGATAAGCGGCTGGTCGTCATCGGCGAGGGCCCAGAGTTCGAGAAGGCCAAGGCGGTGGCAACGCCCAATGTGCAATTGCTTGGCTACAAGTCCACGCCCGAACTGATTGACCACATGCAGCGGGCCAAGGCTTTCGTATTCGCTGCTGAAGAGGATTTCGGCATCACGCCGGTCGAGGCGCAGGCCTGCGGTACGCCGGTGATCGCCTACGGCAAGGGCGGCAGCTTGGAGACGGTGCGCGGCCGGCCGGGCGACCCGGGCCGCACCGGCGCGTTCTTTCACGAGCAGACGGTGGCGGCCATACAGGCTGCGGTGCGCGAGTTCGAGGCTGCGCCTGAAGGCATCACCGCCCAGGCCTGCCGCGCGCATGCGATCAGCTTTGCGCCGCAGCGGTTTCAGGCCGAGCTGCGTCAGGCGGTTGACAACGCATGGGCGCGTTTTTGCGGTGAGACTGCTTAAGACGACACCGAGCCAGTGCCGCCATGCGGCGTGCAAAGGAGGGGCTTCGCTTTTTGGCTAGGGATTGCGCAGGTCGGCGGGTGCCTCAACATCGCGCCACGCCATTCTGCGGAGCGTCTGATGAAGAACATCCTGGTCGCGATCACGGCGGTTGCCCTTTCGGGCGCCGCTTCCGCTGATCTTGCGCTGAGCGCGCATCTTGGCCCGCTGGCGTTGCAGCTGACCGATCTGAAGCTGGATGATGGCGTGCAACCGCTGCTGCAGATCACCGAGGGTGATTCCCAGGGGCGGATCACTGTCACGCTGCCCAATAGGGAACGGCGCGTTGGTGCTGGTTTTTATCCGTTGCTGCTGCCTGGCTCCAGCTCACTGACGGCGGGTGCCGCCAGTGCCACGCTGAGCCACCTGGGCAGTGGCAGCCTCGATTCGTTCAGCATGAGCGCGGATGGGAAAGTGTTGGGAGGCGGGCAGGACTACGGTTTGTGGCTCAGTGCCTTCTCGTGGTCCAACGTCGGCCTCACGCTGTCGGCCCACACCCGGCTCGACGTTGTTGCCACCGCTACGGTGTCGCTGAGTGGCGAGTTGTTTGCAGACCCGCGGTTCCGTCGGAATTTTTCCAGCTACGCGTCACTGGGGCTCGGAGAGGGTGTGCTGGGCAGCCCTGGCGATCTGATTCGCGAAGAATTCGCCGTGGTCTCGGTGGCATCGCCTTTTCCTGCGTTGGACCTGAGCGGGGAGCGCATCTTGCGCGCTTCGTTCGTGAACGACACCGCGTTCGATCGCCAGATCTATCTGGCGTCCACCGTCAGCATCATCTCCGACATGACCTCGCCGGTGCCAGAGCCCTCTAGGCTTGCCATGCTCATGGCCGGCGCTGGTCTGTTCGGCTTGGTGCGTAGCGCTCGATGGCGGCGCCGGTAGCGGCACATCCGGTGTGGCCTCGACGTGGTTGACTTTGGTATCTACACCACCAACACGTTCCGGCAGTGGATCTCTGCGGTTCCTGAGCCCAGCAGCTCGCCATCATGTTGATGGGTACTTCCGCGATCGCATTCAGTCAGGCAAAAAGGCTTGGACCTGCGCCGAAGCTTGCGAGATTGGGCAACACCATTTGCTGTTCCGTGGCGTTGAGGCCCATCCAGCCTGCCAGGCTGCCGGCCAGCTGGCTGACGCCCAGCGTGGGCAGCAGCCGGCCGGAGCCGACGTCTGTCGAGGTGCCCAGGGCCGTGACGGGGAAGTCGCCGTAGATCTTCTTGCCCTTGACGGCGCCGCCCACGACGAAGTGATGGCTGCCCCAGCCGTGGTCGCTGCCATCACCGTTGCTCAGCAAGGTGCGGCCGAAGTCCGATGCCGTGAATAGCGTGACGTTGTTCTGCAGACCCAGGGCGGTCAGCGCGGTCATGAAGTACTGGATCGACTGGGCGACCTGGGCCATCTGCGCGGGCTGGTCGCGCATCTGGTTGTTGTGCGTGTCGAAGCCGCCCATCTGCACCATGAACACTTGGCGACGCATGCCGAGTGTCTGATTGGCCGCGATGACCTGCAGCACCATGCGCAGTTGGCGGGCGAGGCTGAGTTTGTCCAGGGTGGTGGCAACCGAGTTTGGCTGGGCAATGGCGGTGCTGGGGATGGCTGGCACGTTGACGTTGGACAAAGCTGCCTGCAACGTTGTGCTCGCTGTCATGCCGCGCTGCATCACGCGGGCGTATTCCATCTGCAGGCGGTCAGTCGTCTGGGCCGCGTAGGCGCGCTGCAGCGCAGCGCCGGCACTGGCGGAGCCAAAGACGCTGCCGCTGCCCATGGCACTGGCCGCCACCGGGCCTTCCGGGCCGACCTGGTACTGGCTGACGCTCGTGCCGGACAGGAACACGGCGTTGCCGCTCGCGGACACGGCGGTAAAGACAGGCTGGGCGTTGGCGGACATGAGGATGTCTGCCATGCGCCCACCCCAGCCGGACCGTGCACCCTCGGGGGACAGGCTTTGCCAGGTGGAGGCTTGGTCGTTGTGCGAGTACAGCTTGGCGGGGAGCCCTGTGCCCAGCAGATATTCCGCCTTGTTGATTGGCCGAACCAGCGGCCCGACATTGGCGACGATGGCGGCCTGACCGGCTTCGTAGAGTTCGCGCAGCGGTGACAGTTCGGTGGGCATGCCGAAGCTGCGCCCTGCGGCTTGGCCGGTCATGCTCAGCGGCTGCAGGCCGTTGGCGGCCCAGGCCAGCTCGCCTCGCGCCTTGGCGTAGTCGGCGTAGCCGGTGGCATCGGTGGGCACCACCCAGTTGTGGCTGTCGCTGCCGCCGTTCATGTAAAGGCAAACCAGCGCCTTGTAGCCGCCGGTGGTGGCTGCATGGCTGCTCTGGCTGGCCAGTGCGGCCAACCCGGCCAGGCTGGATGCGAGCGGCAAGCCATGCTGTGGGATGGCCGCAGTCGCAGCCAGGCTGCTGACGGCGCGGAGAAAGCTGCGACGCGAGGCGTCAGCGCGATAGGGTCGGGTCATCGTTGCACCAGGTATTCAGGTGAGGCCAGCGCCAGGAACAGGGCGGCGCGGGCGCGGTTGAGGTGGCTGGAGGCGGTGTTGCCGCTCACGCTGAGCATGGCGTCCATGATGTCCTGCTTGAGCGTGCTGCTCATGCGGCCGGCGTACAGCAGGAGGTTCAGGCGTTCAATCACGGCTTCCAACTTGCCGAGGCTCACGAGGTCGGTCAATGGCTGCATCTGGGCGGTGACGTCCAGGCCGTCGCCCGCCATGCGCTGCGCCAGATTCACCCATTGCGCGGTGGTGGCTTCGTTGACGATCTGCATCTCGGGCACCGTGGTGCTGTCCGCGGAGAAGACGGTGTTCGGCGGTACGTAGCCAGGACGGAAGTAGCCGAACACCGAACCCGCGTAGAAAGGCTTCTGGCCGATGCCGTCGAGGTCGTAGACGATGGTGTACTGGCCGCTCTTGGACGTGGCTTGCAGGCTGCGCATCCAGTGCGCTACCCGGGCCACCGGTTCGCGCAACTTGCCCACGCTGGTGGCGGGCGGGTTGACCGCCTCGCTGTCCAGCAGGATGGCGCGGGCCACGGCGGCCAGGTCACCCCGCACGCCCTTGCCGTTGTTGTTGAACACCGCAGCGACGCGGCCCACATAGGCATTGCTCGGGTGGCTGGACACCAGGTGCTGGATCAGCTGGCGGCTGATGAAGGGGCCTACGTTCGGGTGATTGAACAACGCATCCAAAGCAGTTTTCAAGTCGCTTTGCGCGCTGCCACCAGCCGCCATGACGACGGCCTGCGGCTTGCCGCTGAAAAGGCGCTTCTCGGCGGTGGAGTGCTGGCCTGGGTACGCCTTCATCGGCAGCGTGTCGATACGCTGGTCGGCTGCAGCACTGAGGTCGGGGCTGCGGTAGCGGAACACCGATTCGGTCAGTTCCCCGTCGGGGAAGGCCCAGCTCCAGCCGGTGAACACCTTGGACAGGGCCATCACGTCTTCATTGGTGTAACTCTCGACCGGCTGACCGTTGGCGCCCGTCTTGAGGCTGCCATCGGCGTTGAGTTCGTGCAGGCCGATGGTGAAGAGCTGCATCACTTCTCGCGCGAAGTTCTCGTCGGGCATGCGGCCCGAGGTTGCGCTCTCCGGTCGGTTTCGTATGTGCGAGAGATAGACGCCCATGGCCGGGCTCAGCGTGATCGTTTCAAGCAGCGTGCGGTAGTTGCCGAGCGCATGACGGTTGATGTCGTCAACGTACTTCGCATAAGCGCGTGCGTGGAAGGCAAGGCTGGAATCAGCCAGTGACACCATCAGGATTTGGTGCAACGCGAATCCCATGCGCCGGCGCAACTGGTCAGGACTGGTCGCAGCCGAGGCCCAGAAGCGTTGGGGCACCCAGGCGGTTGTGTAGTTGGTGCCTCCGGGGCGGTAGGCATCGCCGAGTGCGAAACGCGATTGCACAGCGTCCACCATGTCTGCGTTGAAAGGAAGGGCGATCTGCTCATCCAGCCAGGCCGAGGCGCCGATCTGGGCGACGCGTTGCACGTCTTCGGGAGTCGGGCCGAAGCTGGCCTGCTGAAGGAAGCGGGACGCTGCCATTTCGCTTGCCCCAGCGCTGGCGGTGGCAACAGGGACGGTGAAGCGGAGCGCGCCATTGCGATGCATCGCGCCGCTGCTGGCAGAAACGGTCGCGCCGTCGAACGCCGCTTCACCGGCGCCTTCATCCAGCGTCACATTGCTGGCAAATGGCACCAAGATGCCGTTGCTCGTTTGAACGTGCTGCACAAACAGGTTGCGGTCCACGCCGTTGACGGCTGCGTCGTTGGTGTAGACGACATCGATGCGGCTGCCTGCGCTCAACTTGGGAACGGCGAGCTTGTAGTCCGCAGGCGTTGCGCTGCGGACTTCGACCGTGCCAACGATCACGCCGTCCACGCGCAGTTGCAGCATGGCACCTACACCTCCCGCCACGGTCGCGTAGGCACGCACGGTCACCGATTCGGTGAGGTTGGCAGCGGGCCATGCGGCCGAGAGGACGCCTGCGGCGTAGGTGGCGCCCTGGGTGGTGGGAGTGAGGAAGGTGGAGCCGGAAACCAGGTAGCCGATGTTGAGCTGGCGCTCGGTGCCGTCAACCGTGCCGGGGTTGGAGATGCCAACGACCACCTTGCTGCCCGGCTTGAGGGGGGTGGTGGGCATGACGAAGTCTGTGGGCGCACTGCTGGTGACGTTCGCGGCGCTGACGGCTACGCCATCGACCCACAGCGTCATCAGGGCGCCCACGCCGCCGGCGGGCACGGCGCTGGCGCGCACGTTGACGGTGCTGGTGATGTTGGGCTCGGACCAGGTGGTGCGCAGTGCGCCACCCCAGACCATGTTGCCGCTGGGCGCAACCACGTCCTGGCCATCGAATGCAGCCACGCCGCTGCCGCGGTCGTACCGGTTGCCGGCGGCGCCCGGAAGCCACACGGTATTGCCCGTGGTGGCGTAGGCGACGTAGAGATTGCGGTCGACACCGTTGACGACGCCGTCGTTGACGAAGGCGATGTCGAGCTTGCGACCGGGGGTCATGGCCGGCACGGCGAAGCGGTAGTCGGCGTGTTCAGTGGAGCGAACCTCCACATTGCCGACGAGGATGCCGTCGACCGTCACCTGCATGGTGGGGCCGACGCCACCGGCCAGGTCGCCGCGGGCGCGCACTAGGAGGGAGTCGGTGAGGTTGGCCTCGGGCCAGGCGGCGGCGAGAGCGTTGTCGGTGGCGCGCAGGAAGGTCTTGCCGGAGATGGCATAGGCCAGTTGCAGATCGCGGCCGGCCTCAGCGTTGGTGTAGACGACTTCGACGCGCTGGCCAGGTTTCACGGGCAGCGTGGGCAGGGTGATGTCGGCGGGGGTGGTGGAGCGCACTTCCACGGTGCCGATGACGACGCCATCGACGAGCACCTTCACGATGGGGCCGACGTTGGCGGCCAGGCGGGCGCTCGCGCGCAGCGTGAACGTATCCGTCATGTTGGCCGCAGGCCATTTGCTGCGCAGCGCGCCGTTGGCGGTGAGCAGGTTCTGCGTGGTGGGCGCGGCGTTGACGCTGTCGAATGCGGCCAGGCCATTGCCGGCATCAAAGGACATGCCGCCGGTGCTGGGCTGCAGCACAGTGGTGCCGGACATCAGGTAGTGCACGCGCAGGCTGCGAGCCTGACCATCGACGGTGCCGGCGTTGGCAAGGGCGACATCGACGCGGCTGTCGGCGGCCAGGGGCGACGACGCGAAGACAAAGTCGGCGGGGTCGGCGGACGAGATCGCTGCGGAGCCCACGACGATGCCGTCGACGCGGGTGACCATCAGTGCTCCATGGGCGCCGCTGGCGCGTACGGTGATG
>Ga0114942_1000456_pt1 | contig 11712 bp, 14 predicted proteins | sample LowerColdCreek_FD_88674 | JGI IMG/M metagenome (GOLD analysis project Ga0114942, IMG submission 88674) | Groundwater microbial communities from Cold Creek, Nevada to study Microbial Dark Matter (Phase II) - Lower Cold Creek | ecosystem: Environmental > Aquatic > Deep subsurface > Groundwater ... | reverse complement strand
TTTTATTTTTTGTTGCGGTTATGGCTTGTTCAAACTTTTGCTTGGCAGCGTTAATATCGCCACCTTCTAAAAGGTCTATTTGTCCCATACCTACTAACAGCAATGCTTCACTACCTACTGATTGTAATGCTTGTTGGTATACTAACTTGGCTGCTGCCACCTCATCCTCTGCAATAAGCACTTGCCCTAACCAATAAGTGGCCGTAACATCATTAGGCTTAGCGGCTAATACTTTTTGAAATGTTGCCTTTGCGGCTTTGTTTCTTTTGTAGTACAAACTTTTAACGCCTTCTTCAACTGATTGTGAAAAACCTGATTGTGCCATGATGAGTAAAGACATGGCTGAGATGATTATTCGCTTCATATGTGCTTTTTTGCTTGTGTAATTTATTGTTTTTGTTCTTTTAACGTGCCGGAACGAATGCCAAAATACATTTTTACCGGTACAATATTTGCTCTACTGAAAATTAATTGTCCACGTTCTAAACTCATGAAATTCATGAAGCCGGTACCAAGCCCTGTATAATTTTCCTTTAGAATATAATACAAACGACGTACCAAAGGATATTTTCTCCACATAATAGTGCTTTGTGCTGGCTTAGCGTAAGTATCTTTTTGCGGACAGTTAATACACTCTACCAAGCAGCTTTTTATATTTTTAGTAAGGCTCACTTGTGCAGTATCTAACTTATTACCTATCCAAGTGCTACTTACAAAGCCCACGGCTTCGGGGTGGTTGGCAATGTACTTAACCACCGCCTCACTACCTGCGGCTGCGGTAACATTTTTACCAAAAGCTGCTTTGTTTAGTAACGTATCTTTTAAATACCTAACTAAGCTAGTAGCATTGTTGCCATCTACTACCGCTGGCTTATTAATGGTTCCATTTAGTATCGCTTTTATTCTATTCAAACTATACACCGTATCTGTGGCGTTATTGCTTACAATTAGCGTAACTGCATCCATGGCTAGCGGTGCAAATAATGGATGGTAAGCAAGCTTACTGTAGTAATAAGCATCTTCTTCTTTAGTTAAGCCTCGCCCTACAATTACCATTCTTGTGCTATCGCTTTGCAAATCTTTCAAGCAGTCGGCCTCGCTTTTATAAGTGGCAATAATGTTGGTATTTGGAAAAGATGATTTATACACCATTAGCTGCTGCTCAATAACCGGTTTAAAACTTTCATCTACACTAATATTAATGGTTCCAGTTTTGGGTGTATCCCTTTTATCTTCAACAACTGCATTGTTACAAGATGAAAAGAGAACAAAGAATATAATAAGGTTAAATATTTTTTTCATTAATACACTTGCTTTATAGCTCTATACAATCTAAACCCACCATACAAAAAACATAGCCCACCAAATAAGTAACGCATTAAGGCATCAAGCTGCACAATTTGTTCTATATGCAACCATTCTGCCGCAAACATGGCAATGCCCATTGAAGTAATCATTAAACCCATGGCAATATCATACACCATACGCATTCTTACATAATTGGTTCTTTGCCTATCTCTAAAAGACGATTGATTCATTCAGCGAAAATTACAGTGAGGCAAAATACAATTTTTAATACTAAATAAGGATAGGTAAACTATATAATTTCCATAAAAAAAGCGACAATGATGTGATAAATCACCGTTAAAAATGTGGTAAATCACCTTTTTAAAAAAAATTAAAATTGAAACTTAGCATAACCATATTTTATTTAAAACTTCAATTAACACAAAAAATGATGTACAATGAAAATATTAATGGTATGTCTTGGAAATATTTGTAGAAGCCCATTAGCACAGGGTATTATGCAACATAAAGTAAATAAGCTAGGGCTTAATTGGCAAATAGATAGTGCTGGTACAAGCAATGAGCATATGGGTGAACCGCCACATATTTTATCTAAAAAAGTGGCTAAGGCAAATGGAATAGACATAACTGAGCAACGTGCAACACAATTTGTAAAAGAGGATATGCTACGCTATGATAAGATATTGGTAATGGATAGCATGAACTATGAGCAGGTGCAGCAAATTGCAAACGATTATTGGGAATCGGAAAAAGTAGACTATTTAATTCATGAAAAGCGATTATATAAAAGCAGAAATATTCCCGACCCTTGGTTTGGCGGTGAAGCACATTTTGAGCACGTATTTTTCTTAATAAATGAAGCTTGTAACGATTTTTTAGAAGGTAAAAACAAGTAGTTTTAAGAATTAGATAGCCCAATAAAATACCGTCAAACTAACATTACAAAAAAGCCTTATTACATTTGCACCCAATAGACGATAATAATGGCTAAAACAAACGCATCATTACCACAAGGTACTAGAGATTTTAACGCAACGGTAGTAAGAAAACGCAACTATATTTTCTCCACCATAAAAAATGTATTTGAACTATATGGCTTTGAGCCGCTAGAAACACCGGCAATGGAAAACCTAGATACCCTAATGGGTAAATATGGGGAGGAAGGCGATAAACTGATATTTAAAATACTAAATAACGGCTTAGATAACGAGCAAAAGCATGCACAAGCAGCCCAAGATTTTCAACAAATTTTAGCTGGCAAAAACAATAAAGGTATAACCGAAAGAGCACTTAAATATGATCTTACTATTCCATTTGCTAGGTATGTAGCCATGAATTATGGACAATTAACCCTGCCATACAAGCGCTACCAAATACAACCTGTATGGCGGGCAGATAGGCCGCAGAAAGGCAGGTACAGAGAATTCTATCAATGCGATGCAGATGTGGTTGGTAGCAAAAGTTTGCTTAACGAAATAGAGTTAGTAAACATTTATGCTACCGTATTTAACCAACTAAAAATTCCGGTTGCTATTAAGATAAATAGCAGAAAAATATTGGCTGCGTTGGCAGAACAATGTGGCGATAAAGAACAATTGGTTACCATTACCACTGCAATTGATAAGCTAGATAAAATTGGCATTGAAAAAGTAGTAGAAGAACTTAAGCAAAAGCAACTTTCTACAACAGCCATTAGCACCATAGAAAATTATTTATTAATAAAAGGAAGTAACCAAGAAAAGCTTGCAGCTATTGCAACATTGCTTACCAACGAAACTGCTAAAATTGGTATTGATGAAATAAATTATTTGTTAGCAGATGCCCCAAACAACGTAGTGGTAGATTTTACGTTGGCACGTGGGTTAAATTATTACACGGGAATTATTTTTGAAATACAAGCATTAAATGTGCAAATGGGCAGCATTGGCGGCGGTGGCCGGTATGATGATTTAACCAATCTTTTTGGAGTACCCAATGTACCTGGCGTGGGCATTTCCTTTGGGGTAGATAGAATTTACGATGTTATGGAGGAGTTGCAACTATTTCCTACCACATTAGGTATAAATACAAAAGTACTTTTCTTTAATATGGGCGAAATTGAAAGCAAAAAAGCATATAAAGTAATGCAACAGCTACGTGAAAGCGGAATAAGCTGCGAAATTTTTTATGAGCAAACCAAGCTAGATAAGCAGTTTAAATATGCAGAGAAAAAACAAATTCCTTACATAGTAATTATAGGAACAGCCGAACTAGAGAATAATACTTGTATTGTAAAAAACTTGCTTACCAGTGAGCAAGTAACCCAACCAATTAGCAATCTTGCTACTTATACCTTTAACTAAAAACGATTATGAAAAAAATTTTCTTCGCACTACTTGTAACAATTGGATTGTGCAATGCAACACATGCACAACAACTAACGCTTACCAATACAAGTTGGAAAGGCATTATCTCTGCACAAAACGATTTTGCTGCCATATTAACCTTTTCAAAAGATACTTTTCAGGTAGCCATGGCTGAGGAGAATGTATTGATAGAAACCATGAGTTATTCCCTAAAAGGCGACACCCTAACAGTAAGGAAAATTGCTGGCGGCAGCCCATGTGATGATACCACAATTGGTACTTACAAAATAGCGATTAAGAACGATATTTTCTACATCACAGTAATTACTGATGAATGTATGGAAAGGTCTATGGCTTTTTCAGCAGCTGGTTACAAAAAATAGTGTTACTAAAATTAAGTGGAATACTTGGGGCAAATGCAATTGCTTTTGCCTCTTTTACCCCTTCTAGATGATAGCCCATTGCATCAATGGTAATGCCTGTAACTTTTTTATCAGCATCTCTTATAAATTTTGCTACGCCACTATAAGCCACAATGGTGTATGTATCTTCGCCTGTTTTCTCCAATGCACTAGTGCCCCTATCCGATATCATTACTAAACTACCTCCCTCATTCGCAACCGTAACTTGCTCAACAATACTACCAGATGGAAAAATATATTTACCCAAAAAAGCATTAGTTGCACTATCTGATTGGCAATTGGCATTAAGGCTTGCTACTATTAAAATTATGGTGGTTAATAGCTGTTTCATTTCTTATTTTTTGGAAAGTTACTGATAACAGGCTTTTGATTATAAAGAGATTAGTTACTTAATTGTTAGTTTCAAATTTTTTTAAAATCTACCTTTCTCTGCCATTTCATTTACACAATACTTAACACACTACTTGTTAATATAATTCATAACTATTAATTATGGTTATAAAGCCTACTATTATGCTTACTAATAAATTCTAATTTTTTATTTTTTTAAGTTCATTAAGCATACTATTTATCCAAGCCCTTTTCCTTTAACCATTTGCTCATTAAATCAGCAATTTCAATATTATTTAAATCTGAAAAAGGGAAATGGGTATTACCATTAATGCCTATTTCGGGTAAATGAACAACAGTAACATCACCGCCATATTTGTTTACAGCATCTCTCCATAATCTTGCCATTGCCAATCGTACCCGCCATCCATCAGCTCCAGAATTATTAGAAGGCTTTTCGGGGATATTATCACCATAATAAATAATGATGGGGATTTTTGTGAGTTTCAAAAAATCTGTCATTGGTACAGCCGTAGCTGTTAGTGCACCACTGGAACTTTCCATTGGCTGCGGCACTTCTCCTTCGGGAAATAAAAAACCACTGCCAGGTTCATAAGAAACAATGGCTTTTACGTTTTGATTTTTGATGGCAGTGAGCCAACCCATTCCGCCAGAGTGGGAATGTGAAACAAGAACAGCCGGGCCAATTTTTGTAAACAAAGCTGATGCTGCATCGGTTGTTACATTTATATCAATTGGGCCAATGTTGGGTACCATTTGGCGGAAATACTGATTCAGGGTATTGGAATCTTTTTCAAATTGTACCCCGTTAAAATAATTAGGCCATACACCAACTCTGAATGTGCCAAACCACATTTGTTCATCTGGCGTTGGGTTAATTGTTGCCTGCACTGTGCTTCTGCCTGCGTTGCCTCTGCGTGGCTGGTCAATCAGATAAACACTATACTTACGCCGTAAGAAAATATTATTAAATCCTTCACGGCCATCCGGCGTTGTCATCCAAGTTTTGGAAAATTGACCGATGCCATGCCAAAATACCAATGGCAATTTCTTTGCATTATTAGGAATTTGATAAGTAATATAGGCATGATCGCCATGAAGCGTTTGCCCCTCAGGGGTTCTTTTTACATTGTTATAAACCCCTTCATTTTTTATAATAGTGCCGCCTACTGCAAAGCTTCCTTGCTCTTTTATTAACAGTAATCCTTTTTTATTAGTAATACAGGATGTTGCAAATAGCATTGCAACAAATGCAAACTTTAGCAAAGGAGTATCATTTTTTATATGCATGCAATAACTCATTTAATATTTCTTTAGTTAAAATACTATTTCATTTTCACCGCCCTCATTAATTTTGAAAAAGTCAGTGACCCCATTATCCATTTACCATTTTCTTTTATATACACTTCTGTTACCATAAATGGATTAACCACTTCATTACCACCTACTACTGCTACCAAATCAATATCATTTAACAGTATTGCTGTATTTCCTATTACATTTAAGATAACTGAATACACTTCCGCTTTTTTATAATGTATGCCGCCACTTTTAATAACATCTAGTTCCTTTGTTTTACCCCAGCTACCGCCCATATGTACAAACATTGAATTATCATGGAATAAATGTGCCAGTGTATCTGCGTTTTTATCTGCCATCCATTGCCATTTCTGTTTACTTAAAGCTTTTATTTCTTCTTCAACCGTATTTTGGGCAGAAGCTTGAACCATGCAAAAAAGTAATATAGCCTGAAGAAGCACTTTTTTCATATTAATCGTAATTAGATAGTAGGTAAAAAAATTACAATAAAGGTCGGCTGTTTCCCTAGCTTATTTGTTATACGAATTACTTATTATTCTACCAATATTGCTGTTTTAAACTCCTAACCGAATTTAAACCGAAAACATAAGGGTAATTTTAAAGCAAATTTTTTTTGAATGGAGAATATAAGGCGGTTTGAAACGGTTAACGACTACAATACCTTTAATAAAAACGAAACATTACATCCCCTTATTGGCATAGTTAAGTTGGCGAAGGCCGACCCAAGAAAAGCGGCTAACATGTATTTTGGTTTCTATACCGTGTTTTTAAAACAAGTTGATTGTGGCAACTTACGCTATGGGCGGCATACTTATGATTACCAAGAAGGAACATTGGTATTCATTGCACCAGGACAAGTGGTTGGTGTTGACAATAATGGTGAGACTTATCAGCCGAAAGGTTATGCTCTTGTATTTCATGCCGACTTAATTCATGGAATTTCTTTAGGCAAACAAATTCAAGAGTATCATTTTTTCGGATATCAATCTAATGAAGCGCTACATCTTTCAGAAAGAGAAAAACGTATTGTGTTAGATTGCTTTTCAAAAATTGAATATGAACTAGAACACTCCATTGATAAACACAGCAAAAAATTACTAGTAGATAACATTGAATTATTATTGAATTACTGTACTCGTTTTTACGACCGGCAATTTATAACCCGAGACAAGGTTAACCTGGGTATTTTGGAGCGTTTTGAAACCCTGTTAAATGCTTATTTCCATACAAACAAGCCGCAGACTATTGGCTTACCCTCCGTAGCCGACTTTGCTAAAGAATTGAGCTTATCAGTTGGTTACTTTGGCGATTTAGTTAAAAAAGAAACTGGCCAATCCGCACAAGAATACTTACAAGCCAAAGTAATTGATGTTGCCAAAGAGCGAATATTTAACGTAAATAAATCTATTAGCGAAGTAGCCTATGAATTAGGCTTTAAATATCCACAGCATTTTACAAGGTTGTTTAAACAGAGAACAGGAATAACCCCCAATGAATATAGGAAAAGGAATTAGCAACTATTTTTCAGTATCAAAAAAATCTAGTATTGTTCTAAGGTATTATTTAGCATTACTATATTTCAACTCTTTGAATAGATTACCTGAAGAAACTTTCTTAATTTATTGTACCAACCTACATTTGGCAAAACTTGCACATACCTTAAAGTGGAAATTTACTGTACCCGCTCAAAAATAATACTAGCACCTTGCCCCACCCCCACACACATAGTTGCAAGCCCTACATTTAATTTTGCCCGCTGCATATGGTGTACCAAAGTTGTGCTAATTCTTGCACCGCTACAGCCTAATGGATGCCCCAAAGCAATGCTGCCACCATTAACATTTACCAAATTAGCATTTAACCCTAGCTCTTGAATGCAGGCCAAACTTTGCGAAGCAAAAGCCTCATTTAATTCTATTATTTGCAAATCGCCTACTTGCAGCTTGGCTCTTTCCAACGCTTTTTTTGTAGCGGCTACGGGGCCAATACCCATAATGCTAGGATGCACACCAGCAACTGCCATACTTACAATTTTAGCTATGGGCTTTAGGTTAAATAATTGCACTGCCTTTTCACTTGCTAATAGTAATGCTGCAGCCCCATCATTAATGCCACTACTATTACCTGCTGTTACGCTGCCATCCTTTGCAAATGCTGGTTTTAATGCAGCTAATTTTTCCAAAGTGGTAAGCCTTGGGTGCTCGTCTGTACTAAATAATACGGCTTCCTTATTTTCTGTAATTTCTACAGGTACAATTTCGTTATTAAATATGCCAGCTGCGGCGGCAGAAGCATATTTTTCTTGAGATGCTAAAGCAAATGCATCTTGAGCCTCACGGGTTATATGCCATTGCCTTGCTACATTTTCCGCTGTTTCACCCATTGAAAATGGATGGTACATTTCGGCAAGTTTAGCATTTGTAAATCGCCATCCAATGGTTGTATCAAATGTTTCCATTTTACGGCTGTAAGCATTTTCGGCTTTTGCTGTTACAAATGGTGCCCTAGTCATGCTTTCTACACCACCGGCTATGTATAACATTCCCTCACCACATTGTATTGCCCTTGCCGCATCCATAATGGCTTGTAAGCCGCTAGCACAAAGCCTATTAACGGTATTTCCCGCTACTGTTACGGGTAGGCCAGCAAGTAAGGCGGCCATTCTTGCTACATCTCTATTGTCCTCGCCACTTTGGTTAGCGGCACCGGCAATAACATCTTCAATAGCAGCCAAATCAATACTTGGGTTACGGGCTATTAATGCTTTTATTACATGTGCCAATAAATCATCAGGGCGAATGTTGCTTAGCTTACCGCCATATCTTGCAATGGGGGTTCTTACGGCGTCAATAATGTATGCAGTATTCATAGTTAATTATTGTATTGATTGCAAAATAATGGGCAAATGATGTAAAAGGAATACTAATTATTATGGCGGTGTTGTAAATAGAAGATAATTATGCTTTGTATAAAAGATTTAAAACCCACAACCGCCCCGTGTTAGGGATTGACGCAAGTAGCCCACAACGTAGCGTAGCGTAGTGAGGACTACTGCAAAAAGCCCGGCACCGTTCTGTATTTTTTAAACGGTGCAACACCCAACTAACAACACAAAAGATCAAAACAAATTATCACTCGTATCTTTACCGCAGATATGGAGAATAATAAAAATATACGTCACCTGAGCCTGCAAGAGCTAGAAACCTTTTTTATAACCTTGGGCGAGCAAAAATTTAGGGCGAAGCAAGTGTATGAGTGGCTTTGGCAAAAGCATGCACATAGCTTTGAGGATATGAGCAATGTAAGCAAGGCGCTGAGAAATACTTTGGCGGAAAACTTTAGCTTGCCCGCTTTAAAAGTTGATACCACCCAGTTTAGTGCAGATGGAACCATTAAAAGTAGATTTACCACTTACGATCACCATAAAATAGAGGGTGTACTAATACCAACAGAGGAGCGAAAAACGGCCTGTGTATCATCGCAAATTGGTTGTAGCCTTAGCTGCAAATTTTGTGCTACGGGCTATATGGATAGAAAGCGTAACCTAACCTATGATGAAATATATGACCAAGTGGTGCTGCTAAACCAACAGAGTGAAAAAGGCTATGGCAAAAAACTAACCAATATTGTATTTATGGGTATGGGTGAGCCACTACTTAATTACAGTAATGTGCTTAAAAGTGTAGAAAGAATAAGCGCCGAAGATGGCTTAGGTATGAGCCCAAGAAGGATAACCGTAAGTACCGCTGGCGTTGCAAAAATGATAAGGAAATTGGGGGATGATAAAGTACGTTTTAAGCTAGCCCTATCCTTACACGCCGCTAACGATAAAAAGCGGAATGAAATAATGCCAATTAATGAAACCAATAATATTAAAGAATTGGTGGAAGCATTAAACTATTTCTACAAGCAAACTGACAATGAAATAACCTTTGAATACATATTATTTAAAGATTTCAACGATAGCCAGGAAGACGCAGATGAATTGGTAAAGATATTTAGGCAGGTGCCGGCAGACTTGGTAAACATTATTGAGTACAACAACATAGAACAATTCAGATTTACCAAGCCCGACGAAGACAAAGTAGACGATTTTATGCGTTACCTTAATAGCAAAAGGGTAAATGCACACTTAAGGCGTAGCCGTGGAAAAGATATTGATGCTGCTTGCGGGCAATTGGCTAATAAAAAACAGGTGAGTTTGTAGCAATATTGGTGGTGAGGAAATGATGGCATGCCTTACTAACTTTACAACAATATTCCAAATCTGTAATTTTATCTCCGGAGTAGATTTAAAATAAATATATGGGACAGCTACTAAACATTAAAGAAATAAAAGCACTTTATCCTAATGAATGGGTTTTGCTTGGAAATCCAACGATGGACGAAAGTAAAATTGATGTTCTTTCGGGTATTCCTCTATTCCATAGCAAGGATAAAAAAGAAGTTTGTTACATTGGTAGAGATAAAACCTCCAACTTTAATAAAATAACAATCATCTATACTGGTAACTTTAAGCCTACAAGAAAAATTACAGGCATTTTTAATCGTATTAAAAAATGACCTATAAATTTAAACGTGAGCCTGAAAGTGGGCTAATACTTGTTAATGTAGAAATTGATAATAAGTATGAATTGAAAATGATTCTAGACACAGGTGCTACAAATACGACTATTGATAGTAACGCCCTGTATTTACTAGGTTATGACTTAAAAGATAATATTGGCACCGTTGAAATTGAAACTGCTAATGGAATTATTGAAACTGAAGTATTCGAAATTTACAACTTCAAATCACTAGGCCTGATAAAAGAGAGGTTTCAGATTCAGGTTTATGACTTCTTAGCCCATGGTATTTTTTCTGACTATAATGGCTTACTTGGATTAGACTTTTTAGAAGGCACGAAATTCTGTATTGATACCAATAAAAGTACAATTGTTCTTTCTTAATGTATGGCTGCTTAATATTAGGAAGTTTTATTTAATTACAATAACAGAAATACGAAATCCAAAGCCATTAATAAAATATCACAAACTCATTAATCGTACTTTCTTAAGCTGAAAGAGCGGTTAACAATTTCTGTTATTAGCTTATCTAGTTTTTGGGCTTCGGAGTTAATTAAGTCAATTACTTTTTTAGATTCTGGTGATGTGCTAGGCTCTAACAAACTTACCAAACCAAGAATATTGGCAAGCGGCGAACGCACAAGGTGCGATTGTATATAAGCAATGTTTTTAAGTTCTTGGTTTTGTAGCTCTATCTTTTGTTCATATTCCTTAAGTTCTGTAATGTCTATGCCATTAAGCATTACTGCTTCTACCTCATTGCTGCTGTTAAATACGGGTTCTAAAGTAAGCCGGAACCAATATTGCTTATCTCTTTTATAGGGGTATGCTTCAATTTTTAGGCCCTTTTTTGTGGTAAAAATCTGTTGTATCATCTGCACAAATGCCTGGGCTTGTTGGGCAGGTAAAAAATCAGCAATATTGCTTCCAACAATTTTATCTACTGGCGCATTTACTATATCGCCGCCGCGGCTATTAGTAAATAAGTAGGTTCCCTCAATATCAAAAATTAAGGTTACCGCGTCAGAATTTTCTACTAACGATCGGTATTTTTCTTCGCTTTTCTTTATTGCATTATCCTTTTCCCAAATTTTCGTAATATCCCTGCTAGAAATAAGAAAACCTGCATGTTCTCCATTTTCATTTAATAGTAGCGTAGCAGCGGACTCTATCATTAACCAATGCCCGTCGGCACATTTATGTCTAAATGCTACTACCTTATTTCCATTGCCTGCAAGCATACTTTTATATACATCCATCACTTTTTGCACATCATCTTGGTGTATAAAGTCGAAGGGGGTTTTACCAATCATTTCACATTGGTTGTAACCAAAATGAGCGTAACAGTTGGGAGTAATAAAAATATATTTAGCATCTAATGTGTGTACCGTAATAATATCT
>Ga0114942_1000455_pt1 | contig 11738 bp, 8 predicted proteins | sample LowerColdCreek_FD_88674 | JGI IMG/M metagenome (GOLD analysis project Ga0114942, IMG submission 88674) | Groundwater microbial communities from Cold Creek, Nevada to study Microbial Dark Matter (Phase II) - Lower Cold Creek | ecosystem: Environmental > Aquatic > Deep subsurface > Groundwater ... | reverse complement strand
CACCTTCGTAAATGGTGTTGGCGCGGAACATAGGGAATACGAAATCGCGGACAAATTCTTCGCGCAAGTCGTCGATATAAATTTGTTTAACACCAAGCGCTTCGGCTTTAGCACGCGCGGGTTCAACTTCTTCGCCCTGACCTATGTCAGCGGTGAAGGTGATGACTTCACAGTTGTAGTTTTCTTGCAGCCATTTGACGATTACTGAGGTATCGAGGCCACCGGAATAGGCCAACACGACTTTCTTGATAGATGACATGGGAAGCTCCCGCTATAACTCGTTGACAATTCACCGGGCACAAGCCACAGACCAGTACCTACTTGGGCGCGGGATTGTACTCGCAAGCCAACCAAATTCCCACAGTTGCTAAGGCTAAATAACGGCTTTTAACTCTAAATGAAAATGGCTCTCAGCCACCAGCCAAACCCTTGACCCAAAAAAACAAAAGCAGCCCTGAGAGCTGCTTTTGTTTTGCGAGCAAACCTGCGGATTATTACAAGCGAAAGGTGGATACCTTATCGTTAAGCGCGCGCGCTAATTCCTGCAAGTTTTGCGCACGCGCATCGCCTTGATGGGCAACATCAGAAGAGTTATCGGCCACTTGCTTAATTGCGTTAATATTATTCAACACCTCTTTTACAACATGGCTTTGCTCTTCGGCTGCGGTGGCAATCTGCACTGCCATGCCGCTAATCGCACCTACAGCTGTATTGATTTTCTCAAGAGAATGAGAGGCATTATCGGCATTATCAACACTGCCGGTGGCCAAACGACGCCCCTCCTCCATGATCGATACCGCATTTTGCGCGGTAGATTGCAGAGAGCCAATCATGGACTGAATCTCTTCCGTACTCGCATGAGTGCGCTGCGACAGCACCCGCACCTCATCAGCCACCACAGCAAAGCCCCTGCCCTGTTCTCCAGCACGCGCCGCTTCGATGGCTGCGTTGAGCGCAAGCAAGTTGGTCTGCTCGGCAATGCCTTTGATCGTAGCGAGAATGCCGCTGATATTTTGCGCATTGGTGTTGAGGGTAGAAATAACACCACCGGCTTGCTCCACTTTTTCAGCGAGCACCACAATCGAGTCGCGAGTTTTATCCACTTGTTGCTTGCCATCACTCGCGCTATTGACCGATTCGCGCACCGAATCAGCAGTGTGCTCCGCATGATGCGCAATCTCTTGGGTAGCATTGGTCATTTCGTTCATGGCCTGTACCACCATGCCGATTTGCTGTTGCTGCACGCCCAACTCGCGCACTGAACTCACTGCCGAGTCAGCCATAGCGCGAGCGTTATCCTGCAAGTCGGTCGCCTGGGCACGAATGTGTTTGACCAGATCATTCATGTGCTCCACAAACGAATTGAAATTAGCAGCCAACAAACCGACTTCATCATTGGATGTCACAGGTAAACGACGTGACAAATCGCCACCACCGGACGCAATGTCCGATAGCGATTGGGATACGTTATGCAGCGGCAACAAGAGCACACCATTAAACCAATTGAGCACCAATATTGTGGCCACCAACAAGATTAAAATCGCCGCTAATTGTCCTAACAACGTTGAGTGGACGGGACCAACCAATAGCTCGCGCTCCAATACCATGATCAGGGTCAAATCAGTTCCGGGGATGGCATCGGCGAAAATTTGCATGGTCTTGCCATCCAACTCAATCAGATACAGACCATCTTTTGCACGCAACAATTGTTCGAGCTTGCTACTGGTTAGATCAGCAGAAATATCCAACAGGGATTTATTGAGCAGCTTTTGGTCAGCATGGGAAAACACCTTGTCACCGCGAGCGATAAACATGTAACCGTTGCCCGGCAAATCGATATCGCGAAGCTGCTGGACGATTGCATCGATAACCACATCGACACCAAGAATGGCTTTGATGCTGCCATCGCCATTGATCACCGCACGCCCGAGCGACACCACATTTTTACCTGTAGCCGAGGCAACCGAGGGATTATCGATAAAGGTCTCGCGCGGATTTTTAACGGCGGCTATGTACCAGCCCCATACACGGGGATCGTCATTGCCCGGCGCCATTACCAGATTATTCGCGTTGTAGAGCTTGCCATCAGCGAAAGCCAAAAAGCTGTTGTCCACATCGGCGGAAATTTTTACCTGAGTGAGGTGCGCGTTGTAACTTTCCTCTGTGGCACTGGCAGGAAACCCCTCAAGAGCCTTACCTTTGAGCGCAAACCAGTCGTTGACGTATTTACTAAAAGTCGCAGAAATACCAGCGATCTGGCGATTAATATTAACCTCCATCGCTGTCATAGCGGAGGAGTAAGAGAGATAGGAAACCGCGCAACCTACCAGTAAAAGCGATACCGCAACTGAAGCACTGATTTTTTTGCGTAATGACCAGCGAGCCGACATTGTTTGACCTCCGACGTAATGGTCCACCCAGTGAAAAGATGGAAAATATAATTATTAATGGAAAGACATTATGGGTACCGGCCAGACCCTTTCCTTATGTGTTCATCTGGCCATTGTTGTATTGATTACTGCTAAGCCCGCCTCTGTAATTTATACATCCGATCCCAAAAGGCTCTGTTTCAGCTTATCGGCATAGGCTGCCAATTGCTTTAACAGATCTTGTTGTGATTCTGTGGTGTTCGCATCCTCCACCAGCAGCTGCACACGTTGATAAAACTCATCCAGAGTCAAACTGGCCTGTGCCTCTTTGGCGGTCAACCGCCAGCGACAAAATGCCAGCCAACGCTGCTGCTCCTCAAGGCTAAGACTAGTTGGGAAATTGCGGGCGCGGTAGCGAAACAACATTTCTTTTAAGCGCGGATCGCGAAAAGCAAATGGTTCATTTGACAGTAACTCAGACGTCGCCTGGCGCACCTGAGCCATCAAACGCTTGTCTTGTTCATCAAAAAAACCGTTGTAGAGCATTTGCTCGGGGTCGGTTTTTTCCGCAAATTCCTGGCTGCTGTAAAGCTGATAAAGCTTCCGTTGCAGCGCCTGTTGCTCACTCACGCTGAGATTGCGCAAGGTTTGCCAGTGTCGCTCACAAGTCGGTTTGTCGATTGTCAAACGCTGCGCTGTCGAGTCGTCCAGCATCGAGGGCGGCAACACCATAGGGGTTTTATTGAAGTGGATTTCCTTGAGCGCCAAACGCTCGACACCTTCAGGCAAATCCTCCGCGCGGGTAAATAATCGCAAACGCAATTCTTCAATCGGTAACGTCAGCAAGGCTTGCGGATCAGTGCCGAGGTTAAATGCGATCACTGAATTCTTGTTAGTGGGATGCATCATCAACGGCAACACCAGCGCCGCATTGCCATTTTCAGCAGGGAAGCGCGACGAAATATGCAGCAGCGGCTTATGGCTATCAATATCAATCAAACTGGCGACAAAGCGTTTATCGCGCAGGCGATACGCATAATCGTAGAGTTTGGGTTGTTTGGTTTTGATCAGTCTGGCCACTGCAATAGTGGCGTAGACATCCGAGAGCGCGTCGTGCGCCGCCTCATGCTTGAGGTGATTGGCTTTGCTTAGCATCTCCAATTTAAAACAGGGGCGGCCATCCTCGTAATTGGGCCACTTGATACCCTCGGGGCGAAGGGCGCGGGTCATGCGCACCATATCGATAATGTCCCAGCGCGAATTGCCGTTGCGCCACTCGCGTTCGTAGGGATCGTAAAAGTTTCGATAGAGCGCATAGCGCGTGACTTCATCATCGAAACGAATGGAGTTGTATCCCACACCGCAGGTGCCGGGGCGGGATAATTCCGCATGGATCGCCGCGACAAATTCACACTCCGGCAAACCGCGCTCCGCTGCCACTTGTGGAAGCAAGCCAGTAATTAAACAAGCTTCCGGTTTGGGCAATAAATCTGGCGACGGTTTGCAATAGATCATGAGCGGTTCACCGAGGATATTTAATTCCTCATCGGTGCGGATACCCGCAAATTGCGAGGGTTTATCCATCGCAGGAATCTCGCCCCAGGTTTCGTAATCGTGCCAGTAGAGTGTGTTTTGTGCGGCAGACTTCATGCGTTTTATCCCTTTAATTCGCCTTGATCAGTAGTAAGAAAACACGCAATGTAACACTCGCCCGCCGCTTTCCCCTATACTGCGGCCTGATTTTTGCGTCTCAAAGTCGCACCTCAATTCTGATTTTTTGTAAGCGTCCACCGGGAGAAAGTAATGAGTGATTTAGATAGCCTGTTTGCCGCCAATGTGAAATGGGCAGAAGACATCAGACGTAAGGAGCCTGACTTTTTTTCTAATCTGGCCAAGCAGCAAGCCCCGGAATATTTATGGATAGGTTGCTCCGACAGCCGTGTACCAGCCAACCAGATTCTCAACCTGGCACCGGGTGAGATCTTCGTGCACCGCAATGTCGCAAACGTGGTTATCCATACCGACTTGAACTGCATGACGGTATTGAATTACGCGGTAGAATTTTTGAAAGTAAAGCACGTGATGGTCACTGGCCACTACGGCTGCGGCGGTGTTAGAGCAGCCTTGGAAAACCGCAAACTGGGGTTGATTGATTACTGGCTGCGCAATATTCGCGATGTGTACTACAACAACAAAGACGTTATCGATCAAATGACCGATATGGATGAGCGCGTTAACCGTTTGTGCGAGCTTAATGTGATCCAGCAAGTCGATAATATTTCGCGCAGCAACATCGTACAAAATGCATGGTCACGCGGACAGGAATTAACTATCCACGGCTGGATTTACGATATTCACGACGGCATCCTGCATAAGCTGACACCGCCCATCGACTCTATTGAACAAATTCCTGAGCAATATCGCCTTTATTAAAAGTCGCCTCTACTAAGCACAAGAGGCGAACTTTGCACTGAATAAGCGTTCTGTTTTAGCCGCCATAATCACATCATTTTCATGCAGACCATGAATCTTATGTGTCCACCAACTCACCTTCACCTTGCCCCACTCGGTTAGCAATGCCGGGTGGTGGCCATACTCTTCCGCCAACTCCCCCACCCCTTGGGTAAACGCCATGGCCTGCACAAAGTTTTTAAAACGATAGGTGCGCGTCAACTGATTTACGCCAGCAACGGCATCCACCGCCCACTCAGGCAACTGCACCAGTGCCGCGCGCAACTCGGCATCGCTGAGCAAAGGTGAATCAGCACGGCATGCGCTGCAGGTTTTTTCGCTTAGCTTATCCATCGGTTACCTCCTGGCAATAATATTTTCAGATTGAATTAATACAAATTAGACGTAAACGGCTATAAAAATCGGTAATTGCTTGTAATGGGTCACACTTGCAAGAACCTATAACATGAACCTGATGCTCAACTAGCAGGCGGCACAAGCTGTTCTATACTCACAGCAGCTTATACCGGTCCGTTACAGCCACTTTGACGGAACTCTCAAACAACATCTTAGCCTTTCATGGAATAGTCAATGCCAGAGAATGCGCTCTTGCACAAACATTTGGAGGAGGAATCGCTCAGCCAGTTCACATTGGCTGATGAACAAATGCGTTCGCTCTACCATAGCCTGCCAGTATCGCTCTTATCATCCATTATTATTGCGCTGATTCTCAGCATCTCACATTGGAAAGTCATTGGTCAGGCGGAAATTATCCTGTGGAATTTATTATTGGGCGGAACATTGCTCGCACGCTTGATCCTGTGGATTTTCTGGCACAACGTGCATCAACTCTATTCAACATTTTTTTGGCTGAACTGTTTTCGCTTCGGCGTCTGGCTAACCGGGGCTGCATGGGGTACCGCAGCGCTTCTATTATTTGCTCACGAAGATACTGTCTATCAAGCACTGCTGGCATTTTCACTGGCGGGTGTCGCCAGCGGCTCAATGACATCCCTGACTGTGGATAAATACTCATCGCTCGGTTTTGTGATTCTCGCCATTTCACCACTGAGTATTGTCATCTATCTGGAAAGCGGCCCCACTGCTATCGCCATGACCAGCATGACGCTGTTATTTATTTTTTTTGTTATCGCCAGTAGTGCACGCGCACGAAACAACATGGAAGAGCAGCTCAATAAAAATTTTCGCCTGCTACAACTCACCAACAAATTGAACCACAAACAAAAACTGGAAAAAATTATTAACAATGCACAGTCTATCTATATTGGTGAAGGCAATATCAAATCTGCATTGGGCACACTCCTGAACGAAACCCTCCCGCTCTGCCATAGTGAATTGGGCTTTATTGGGCGAGTAGATAGAGACGCTGAAAAAAAACCATTAATGCGTGCACTGGTATTTGGTAGCCAAAAAAAAGATGAGCGTCTTTTGGAAAACTTCCGCGCAACCAGCCTGCCGGAAAATGGCGAGTACCGCAATCTGGACAACCTGTTTGGCATGATCATGCAATCTGACAAACCGGTTATCAGTCTTAATTTTTCGCGCGACATGCGCGCCGGCTCGCTCCCACCCGGTCACCCTGCCATTACCAATTTTATCGGAATTCCTATTTTTAGCGGCCGGGAGCAAATTGCCATACTCGGGTTAGCCAACTCACCCACTGGCTATACCAACCAAACTGCCGATGAGCTGGAACCTATACTTAAAAGCATCGCGCAATTTGTGCAAACCATGAACCATGAACAGCAGCACGAGTACGATAAGGCGGCACTCGAAGCTAGCACCCAACATACCCAAACGATCCTCAATGATATTGCCGACGGTATTATCACCATTTCCAAAGATGGCATTATCCAGAGTTTCAACCACGCGGCAGAAACTATTTTTGGCTATCGCGCCAAACAAATTATCGGTAAGAATGTCAGCGAGCTTATGCCAGAACCCCACAGATCACTGCACGATGACTATCTCAAAAACCACCTTAAAACCGGTAAAAAAAATATTATCGGTATTGGACGGGAAGTAAATGGTTTACGCCGTAATGGCAATGAATTTCCGATGGACTTAATGGTATCGCGCGTATTCCAAAATGGTGAACCACTCTTTATTGGTATTGTTCGTGACATCACGGAGAAACGGCGTATTGATGATTTGCGCAACCAATTCATTGCCGCCGCCAGCAAAGAAATCCTTGCCCCCTTAAATGTTATTGCGGAGGCACTTAATCTCCTGCAAACAAACGAGCGCGGCACATTACCAGAATCATTGCAGCACGCTGTCGCAATTGCCCAAAACAACAGTATCAAGTTGCAAAAACTCATGGGTGATTTAATCGAAATGCAAAACTTCTCCAATGGCGACACCCCTTTTAAATTTGAAACCCAATTGGTATTGCCTTTGATTGAGGAAATCCTGCGACGCAATAAATCCTATAGCGATATTTACCAATGTCAGGTTTCGATAAAAGCGGTTGCCACCAACCTCACAATACATATTGATACTGCGCGCTTCTGTCAAGCAATGACGCAATTGTTACAATATGCTTTGAAGTTTTCCGAGCCCAAAAATGAAATCCTGATACGCATCAGTGAAGAACGCAGCAAGATAAAAATAGTTATTAACATCGCAGGAACAATGCTCACCGAAAAAACCCGAAAAAAATTATCAGACTATTTTGGGCAGTACAATATTCCCGTCAACCACGGGCAATATGCTGAAGGAGATTTAGGCTTGGCTATTGCCAAAGAAATTATCGAAAAAATGCACGCGAAAATTAACTTTGAAAACAAGGCGGACGACTGTAATTTTGTTGTAGAGTTTCAACAGGCAGCAAAAAAATTCATTTAATAATATGGCTGATCACAAGCGGTTTCCGCTGCCCATCAGCTTAATTTTTTCCAACAGCGCCGCACCAATTTTATCCAGAGGCAGGATTTGGTCAACGCCACCCAGAGCCACAGCCTCTTTCGGCATGCCGTAAACAACACAGCTCGCTTCATCCTGCGCAAAGGTATAACCACCCTGATTGCGAATATCCAACATGCCCTTGGCGCCATCTTTACCCATGCCGGTAAGCAAAACCCCCAACACATTTTTACCACCCGCCAACGCCACTGACTCCATCATCACGTCCACCGCAGGCCGGTGACGATGTACAGGATCTGCATCAGAGAGCTTCACCATATAATCCGCACCTGAGCGCACTACCACCAAATGATAACCACCGGGTGCTAAAAAAGCGTGTCCGGGTAAAATCCGTTCGCCGCCTTTTGCTTCCACCACATGCAAGCGGGTCACTTTATTCAAACGTTCAGCATAAGTGCGGGTAAATCCCGCGGGCATATGCTGGGTCATAACAATACCAGGCACAGCAGCAGGCAATTGCATCAGCAAATCTTTAATCGCCTCTGTGCCACCAGTAGAAGCGCCAATTGCAATAATTTTTTCTGTGCTTTGCAAACGCCCGGATGTCACCGCTTTTTGGCTAAATGCAATTTCCGGTTCGCTTTTTTTAACACTGGCTCTTACCCGCACTGTTGCTGCCGCGCGAATTTTTTCCACAATTAATTCGGCGTATTCGCGAATACCGCTAGAGACACCCAATTTCGGTTTGGGGATAAAATCCACTGCACCTAATTCCAATGCATGCAGGGTTGCCTCTGCGCCAGCTTCGGTCAGGGTTGAAATCATTACCACAGGCGTGGGGCGAGCCTTCATTAATTTTTCCAAAAATGCCAAACCATCCATACGGGGCATTTCAATATCCAACGTAATCACATCAGGTGAGAATTCATTCACCATGTCACGTGCCACATAAGCATCTGGAGCTGCCCCCACGAGCGTCATATCGGGCGTCTCGCGGATAATTTCAGCCAAGAGGCTGCGCACCAGCGCAGAATCATCCACAACCAATACTTTAATTGTCATGTGCAGTTCCATTCGATCAACTTTCTATTTTAAAAATGGTGCCACTGTTAAAAAATTAATCATCAAACAATTCCACTTCGCCGCTTTTGGGCGTGAATTTGACCTTCATCCGGTACTCGCTTTCTCGATCAACAATAGTTGTGTTGTGTAAAGATTTAATTTTTTTCACCAGTACTTTTCCGGTATCGGGAAAAAAATAGACTTTACGCGGATAATCATCAAGCAAATCCTGTGCGACTATGGGTATTCTCTCGGTTTGCAAATAATCCAATACAAACTCCACATTACGCTGGCCGACATTATTTACCTTAAGACCAGGCAACACATTGCCTCCACCAAACACCTTCGCTTCCATGCGCGCACGCGTTGCACCCATTTTTAACAAATGATTAACAAGCAGCTCCATAGCATAGACACCATAACGCGCCGATTCAGTCAGCAACCCGGTTTCATTAGTGCCGTCATTAGGTAACAAAAAATGATTCATTCCACCAATACCATTTACCTTGTCACGCAGGCACACTGCAACACAGGAACCCAGCACAGTCACAATTAATTTATCGCCGTTGGTAACAAAATATTCACCCGGTAATATTTTTACCGCGTGCCGTTCAAAGTGACGATCATAATAGGTGGTGGGAGCAAGATGAACATTGTTATCAAAGTTCATTGACGCTCACCTTTATGATTGTCAACCAACCTATAGGTTGTCTTAGCGACTAATTTAACCAAATGAGATGCGTTAGAAAAACTTTCAGAATGGCCGGCAATATACAGACCCTCGGGTTTTAGCAGACGCACCATACGCTCCAGCAGCTGTAACTGGGTTGGCTTATCAAAATAAATCATCACATTGCGACAAAAGATCACATCAAAACCCGCCCTTAGTCGCCAGTCATGACCCAGTAAATTGATTTGCCGGAACTCGACCAATTGGCGCAGCTTATCGATCACTTTTGCGCTGCCGTCATTTCTGCCTTTGCCGCGCATAAAAAATTGCTTTTTTTGCTCCAGACTCAAGGCATCCAATCGATCCAGGGAATAAATACCTTGAGCGGCAAACTGTAATACTGAGCTGTCGATATCTGAGGCAATAATTTCTACTGGCGGGGCATAGGTGCCATAAGCTTCTACCAAAGTCATCGCAATAGAATAAGGCTCCTCCCCTGTGCTGGACGCGGCGCACCACACACGTAGCTTGCCTGAAGCAGTTTTTCTATTGCGGACATAGTCGGAGAGAATTGAAAAATGATGGGGCTCACGAAAGAAAGCAGTGAGGTTAGTAGTAAGCGCGTTAATAAATTCTTGTTGCTCACTTTTATTGTGATCAAGATAGGCGAGATATTCGTCAAAATTATTGAGTTGTAAAACCCGCAAGCGCCGCGCCAAGCGGCTGTAAACCAACTGCTTTTTACTATCCCCCAAATTAATTCCCGCTTTGCGGTAGATAATCGCCTTTACCCTGGCAAAGTCAGCGTCGGCATAATCAAATTCACGTTCAGGAATATTGTTCACTGTCGCCATCCATAGGAAGACTATTATTTAACAGCGGCTGGTTGCAGCCGCTGTTACAACAAGGCAGGAATTAAAATTGCTCCCATTCATCGTCCTGTGATGAGGGTGGCGGTGTTAGTTTTTTGCTGGCAGTAGGCGCTTTTTTTGCTGTCGATTTTGATGTTGGCTTTGATGAAGCAATCAAACGTTTTGTGGGAGCAGGCCTGCGCTCCTGATCATCGGATAACCGGAATTGCGCCACGCTTTGTGTCAGCTGATCTGCCTGCGATTGCATACTCTCCGCCGCAGCCGCGGCCTGCTCAACGAGTGCTGCGTTTTGTTGTGTCATCTCATCCATTTGCGAAACTGCAGTAGAGACCTCTTCAATACCGGTGGATTGCTCGGCAGACGCTGCGGCAATTTCCGCCATAATGTCGTTCACCCGCTTAATCGCATTGACGATCTCTTTCATCGTATCGCCAGACTTGCCTACCAACTGATTGCCGTTATCAATTTTTTGCACTGAATCAGAAATGAGCGCTTTAATATCTTTTGCTGCATTCGCTGACCGTTGCGCAAGCGTACGGACTTCTGATGCAACCACCGCAAAACCACGCCCCTGGTCGCCGGCGCGCGCCGCTTCTACTGCAGCATTTAGCGCAAGGATATTGGTTTGGAATGCGATGCCATCGATAACACCGATAATGTCGGAAATTTTGCGCGCGGATTCATTAATGGCATTCATAGTGGTTACCACCTGCTGAATCAATGCCCCTCCGTCAATTGCCACAGTCGATGCCTGCTCTGCCAACACATTCGCTTGTTTGGCATTATCGGCATTGAGTTTTACGGTGGAGGTTAGCTCTTCCATTGAAGACGCCGTCTCTTCCAGATTTGCCGCCTGCTGTTCAGTACGCGATGACAGATCCGCATTACCTTGGGCGATTTCACTTGAGGCAGTAAAAATAGTATCTGCAGCGGTGCGGATATCACCCAGCATACTGGTAAGGCTACCGGTAGTTTCATTGCAGTAATTTTTTAACTCGCCGAATGTCCCTAAATAATCGGCATCAATTCTTTCAGTGAGATCTCCTTTAGCGATGGCACCGAGCACGCGTGCTACATCGTTCAAACCTTTCTCTGCGGTGGTGACCAGCACATTCAAACCATCTGCTAACTTCAAGAAAAAGCCATCCTTGCCTTCGGTTTCAATACGCTCGCTAAAATTACCTGCTGCAGCGGCTTCAACCAAAGTATTCACTTCGACCTCAACACCCACTTCAATAGTTCTGTCTTGCCACTCCACTACCGATCCAAGGCGCGTGCCATCTTTAGAAAAAATAGGATTGGCCACTAAACGGAAATGGCGTTTACCAACCACAATATTGGAAGTGTATGTCGTGGTCAGGTTTTCCAGAAGCTTCATTTGATGAGCAGGATTTTTATGGAATATATCCATACTGCTGCCAACAATTT
>Ga0114942_1000454_pt1 | contig 11738 bp, 7 predicted proteins | sample LowerColdCreek_FD_88674 | JGI IMG/M metagenome (GOLD analysis project Ga0114942, IMG submission 88674) | Groundwater microbial communities from Cold Creek, Nevada to study Microbial Dark Matter (Phase II) - Lower Cold Creek | ecosystem: Environmental > Aquatic > Deep subsurface > Groundwater ... | reverse complement strand
TCGCGATCGCTGCCGTCAGCGTCGTCTTGCCGTGGTCAACGTGACCGATCGTGCCCACATTGACGTGCGGCTTGGTCCGTTCAAACTTGCCTTTTGCCATCTTGCGCTCCTGAGGCGAACCCGTTGAAACGAGTAGAAAAAGAGAAAATCTGTGGTGCCCTTGACGCGGATCGAACGCGTGACCTCTCCCTTACCAAGGGAGTGCTCTACCACTGAGCCACAAGGGCATCGGCACGGGTTTGACGCCAATGAACTGGCCGGCAAACCGGTGTCGACGCTCGCCGACCAAGCCGCCCTGAGTGGAGCGGGAAACGGGAATCGAACCCGTGTCATTAGCTTGGAAGGCTAAGGTTCTACCATTGAACTACTCCCGCCCTGGGAGCTTGCATGCATTGCCTCGACTGCAAAATCTTGGTGGAGGAGGCTGGATTCGAACCAGCGTACGCTATGCGGGCAGATTTACAGTCTGCTGCCTTTAACCACTCGGCCACCCCTCCTGAGGCAAGCCCGCAACTATAGCACAGGGCGCGGCAGGCACAACAGGGGCGACGCGATCAAGTTCTCCGATTGCCCCGCCGCCGAGCCGACAAGCGCCCCTCCCCCAACCGCCGCACGTCTGCGGCCGTTCCACAGCGGACCAATCCAGGACCAGACGGACGCCGCGCAGCCTCCCCTGCCAACCCTCCGAGCCGCACCACCCTGCGCAGCGTCGTCGCGACGCAACGATTTCGCGACGAAGCAATGCCAATCAAATACCAATCAGCGCGGCCGAAGTGCGCGCTCATAGGGCCACGCCCTATGAGCGCAGCGCGCACGCTGCAGGAACACGGGAAATCCCTCATCATAAATTGGTAGCAAAGTGGCTTTATCAATCGTTACAGTGGCATCGCACTGGTTGGGCAGTCTCCTGCAAAAGAAGCGTCAACCGGACCGAAGGTGGTATGCAACAGGACAAGCCAGCGCCACCGCCCCGATTCATAGGCCACAACGAGGATCAATCCATGAAGGTCAAGCAGACCCCCATCTCGCAGGCGGTACTCATCGCGCTGCTTGGCGCCAGCGGCGCCGTGCTGGCGCAGCAGGCCCAGCCGAATCAGCAACTCGAGACGGTCACGGTGACCGGCATCCGCGCGTCCCAGGAGAAGTCGCTAAGCGTCAAGCGCAACGCCGACGCCCACATCGACGTCATCTCGGCCGAGGACATCGGCAAGATGCCGGACAAGAACGTGGCCGACTCGCTGGCCCGCATCCCGGGCGTGACGGTGCTCAACAGCCCCGCCGGTGGCTCTGGCGGCTTCGACGAGCGGGATCGCGTCGGCCTTCGCGGCACGAACCCCAGCCTCACCCAAACCCTGGTGGACGGTCACGGCATTGCCAACGGCGACTGGTTTGTCCTTGACCAGACCGGCGCCGGCGTCGGCCGCAGCGTGAGCTTCTCGCTGCTGCCTTCCGAGCTGGTCAGCCGCGTCGAGGTGCGCAAGAGCTCCGAAGCTTCGCTGGTGGAAGGTGGCACGGCCGGCTCGGTGAACATCATCACGCGTCGCCCGCTGGACTTCACCAAGACGCTGACCGCCGAAGTCGGCGTGGGCGCGGTCTATGCCGATTTGCCGAAGAAGACCGACCCCCAACTGAACGCCCTGCTCAACTTCCGCAACGAAGCCCGCACCTTCGGCGTGATGGTGCAGGCCTTCTCCGAAAAGCGCAGCCTGCGCCGCGACGGCGTGGAAGCACTGGGCTACATCAACAAGCTTGACGCGACCACGGCGCCGGCCTTGGTCGCCGCGCGCCCGGACCTGAACGGCGTCTTCACGCCGGACCTGATCGGCTCCGCCCTCTTCACGCAGGAGCGTGAGCGCAAGGGCGGCCTGATCCGCGCGCAGATCAAGCCCAATGCAGACTTCGATGTCGTGCTCACGGCGTTCTCGTCAAAGATGGATGCGGACAACTACAACCGCAACTACCTGATGGCGCCTCGCGGCGGCTTGCTCAACACCGCGACCATCTCCGACTACGAGATCAAGACCGACAGCAACGGCAACAAGACGCTGACGAAGGCCACGTTCAACTGGGCCGCCCCGTCAACCGCCGGCTACTACGACATGATCAGCCGCAAGGCGTCTGCCGAAACCGGCTTCGTCAGCGTGGACTCCCGCCTCAAGGTGAACGACGCGCTGACGTTCACGGCCAACGCCGGCACATCGAACGGCAAGGGCAAGACGATCAGCCAGGACGTCGTCGAACTGGCGATCGTCAGCTCGCGCGCCAGCTACTCGCTCAATGGCACGGACACCGCGCCATCGTTCAGCTTCACCAACCCGACGACGCGCGCCGACTGGATCTTCGGCGCGCAGAACGTGGTGGTGCACGACAAGGAGTCGTGGGCGCAGATCGACGGCGAGTACGAACTGGATGCCGGCATGCTGAAGACGCTGAAGTTCGGCGTGCGCGGCGCCCAGCACAAGCGCTACACGGACCCCATCGTGGCCCAGGGCCCCGGCTGCGCGACGGGTACGCCGTACCGCGTGTCCGCGTTCGACTGGAGCATGCCCAGTGCCTGCTCGGTGCCCGGCCCGGGCGGCACTGCGGTGGACGCCCCGCAGAACTCCTTCTACACGCTGCCGGCCTTCGGCGGCAGCTATCCGAGCAACTTCGGCAGCGGGCTGGGCAGTGGCTTCCCCACCAACATCCCGTTCATCACGGCCGACGCGCTGGCGGACTACAACCGCCGCGTGACCAACCGGGACCCGGTGGTACGCCGCTGGGCCGAGCAGGAGTACTCCGTGAAGGAAAACACCACGGCGGCCTACGTGCAGGGCGCGCTGGAGGGCAAGGGCTGGAGCGGCAACGTCGGCTTGCGTGCGGTCCGCACCACGCAGAAGTCCAGCTCCTTCCGCGCCAGCCTGGCCGGCGAGACGCCGACCATCACCGGCTCGGCCTTCGGCAACTACACCGTCACCTCGTCTGACCTGACCTACACCGACTGGCTGCCCAGCGCCAGCGTGCGCATCGATGTGCAAAAGGACGTCGTCGCGCGCCTGGCGGTGAACCGCACCGTGACGCGGGCCGACTACACCGCGCTGTCCGGCTACACCGCCCTCAACACCACGGGCATGTTCCTGGACAACAACGTGGTGGGCGGCGGCACTGCAGGCAATCCGAAGCTCAAGCCGGTGCGCTCGACCAACTTCGACGGCAACATCGAGTGGTACTTCGCGCCGCGCGCCTTCGTCTCGGCGGGCGCGTTCCTGATGGACATGAGCAGCTACATCACCGATGGCACTTTCCGTGCGAACTACCCGGCGCTGCTGACGAACACCAACCAGGTCGGTGGCAACCCGCAGCTCGTGAACCGCGACTTCCTCGTGACCGGCCCGACCAACCGCAAGGCGACCGTCAAGGGCGTGGAGTTCGCGTTCGAAACACCGATCGCCGCGAACTTCGGCGTGATGGCCAACTACACCTACGCCGATGGCGAGGACGAGACCGGCGACGTGCTGCGCGGCAACGTGCAGAACTCGTTCACCCTGGGCGGCTTCTTCGAGAACGATCGCTTCTCGGCGCGCGTGAACTACAGCTACACCGACGACATCTTCGTGGGCAGCGATCGCGGCACCAAGTACTTCCAGAAGGGCACGGGCGTGCTGTCCGCCTCGCTGGGCTACAAGTTCAGCGACAACTTCAGCTTGAGCCTGGACGGTCAGAACCTGAACGATCCCAAGCTGAAGTACTACGCCTCGGAAGTGCAGCCGCGCGCCATCTACCGCAACGGCAGCCAGTACTACCTGACCGCCCGCGTCAAGTTCTGAGGGCCGCCGGCACCACGGAACCCTCGGGTTTTCGTGGTGCCTGTCGCTGAACAGAATCCCGAGGGAGCGTGGCGTGCACGCTCCCTTTTTTCATGGCCCACGATGCGCGAGACCGCCCCGTCATCGCCCCCGCAGCGCGACCGACTTCCCGGACCAGACATTCCGCCGGGCACGGCAGACAGGGCGCTGCAGATCTACGCCTGGTGATTCAGGACTTGAGCCTGTCGACGATGTCGGCGCGTACGGCCGCATCGGCTGCGGCGTCGATGTCGCCGAACAGATGGCGCTGACCCTCGGGGATGTGAGACAACTGCTCACCCCGCGCACCGAACACATAGTGCCCGAACAAGGCGCGCCAACCCTCACGCTCGCCATCGGGCAGATGCCGCAGCGCCAGCATGGCCAGGCGCATCGCCGCCTGGTGCAGGTCATCGGGGCGCCCCGGCGCCGCCAGCGGACGCCACCAGTAGTTCATCAGCACGTTCAGGTGCGGCACCAACGCCTCGACCTGGTGAAACCACAGCGGCGGAATGTAGATCGCATCGCCCGGCGCCAGCTCCGCCACCACGGCCTGCTGCAATGCCTCGGCCAGCAACGGGAACCGGGCCGGATCGGCGCGGTGCAGGTCGGGCACGACCGACATGGGTGCCGGCGTCGGCGCGTAGTCCGGTGGGCCGAGGTAGAGCAGCGGCGCGCAGTGCGGCGGCAGCAGCGTGAAGCGGCGCCGCCCGGCCGCCACGCAGGCGATGTTGTGCGAATCGTCGAAGTGCGCGGGCACCGTGGCGCGGTTGCCGATCCAGATGCGCGGCGGCACGGCGGCATCCAGCAGCGGCAGGGCGTTGGCCTGCTCCAGGCCCGGCAAGGCCTGCGACACCAGCGCGCTCTGCGCCGCCAGGCTGGGCGGGTCGGGGAAGTGGCTGTAGCGCCAGAGCTGCTCGAACAACACGGCATAGGGCCGCTTGTCTCGCGTGAAGTTGAAGCCGTCCAGGTGGGGCGTGTAGCTGAAGGCCCGCGTCGGATCGGGCTTGGCCAGCACGGCGTCCACCGGCTGGCCGCCATCAAAGCCCATCAGGTATTGCAGGCAGGGCTCCAGGCCCGCGCGGCCTTGCATCACGAGCGGCCAATGCGCGACGACGCCGCGCAGCACCACCGGTTCATAGGCCGGCACCACCTCGCGCTCGAAATGCTCGCGCGTGACACCGTGGAGTTCCTTCATCGGCAGCATCGCCCCCTTCAATGCCGGCGCGCCACCGCGGCACGCTGCACCGGCACATGCGCATCACTCGATGGAACCCGGGCAGGCCGCACAGCGATGAGGCTACCGAGCAGCAGCGGCTCGGCACGGTGCCCCAGACGCCGCCTGCGTAATCGCTCGTCGGCCAAAAACCAGGTGTCGATGGGGCCCATCTGGCGATCAGACTTTCCAGTACCAGCCGCGCCGGTCCAGCACCCAGACGATGGCGGCCCACACGGCAACGAAGGCGACGGCAAACGCCAGCGACTGCGCCTGCGGGCCGAGCGCTGCGCCGATCGGTGAGAAACCCTCTCCGTACAGCGGCCCCATCGAGCCGGTGGCCGCCAGCACGACGGTGCTGACCCAGCCGCCGGCAAACGCCCCGATCGCATTCAGCCCGAAGGCACGGCCGATGGCGCGGTGGCCGAGGCGGTCCACCCAGACATGCGCGGCCGCCAGCGCCACAGCGGCAAGGCCGCCGGTGAACAGAACGAACGACGGCGTCCACAGCGCCTTGTTGAGCGGCAGCCAGGTGGACCACCACCAGCCCACGAGCGCCGCCGCCACGCCCGTCAGCAGCACGGCACGCGGCTGCTCGCGGTGCAGCAGGCCGCCGCAGAGCAGGCCGAACAGCGTCGTGGCGATGGCGCCCAGCGTGGACAGCAGGCCCTCGGGGTCGAAGGCGATGCCGGTGGCCGGGTCCCATTCGTAGGCGAAGCGGCCCAGCACGGCGGTGTCGATGCGCTGCTGCAGGCTGCCCAGCTTTTCCAAGTTGCCGCCGCCGAACTGCAGCAGCGCGCCATACCCGGCGAGCAGCACGAGGAGCAGCGCCCACTGCCCCCTGGCACGCAGGTGCAAGGCCACCAGTCCGACAGCGATGAAGCAGAGGCCGATGCGCTGCAGCACACCGAACACGCGGAACTCCGGTTTGTTGAGCAGCCACCAGGCCAGCGCATGCAGCGCCAGCCCCAGCGCGACGATGCGCAGACCGCGCCAGATCACGGCGGCGCGCACCGGCCCAAGGGGAGCGCTCTGGCCGACGCGCGGCCCGATAGCCAGCGCCGTGGACACGCCGACGATGAACAGGAAGAACGGAAAAATCAGGTCCGTCGGCGTGCAGCCATGCCAGGGCGCGTGCAGCAGCGGCGCGTACACATGGCCCCAGTCCCCCGGGTGGTTGACGAGCAACATCGCGGCCACCGTGAGGCCGCGCAGGGCGTCGACCGACGCAATTCGCCGAATGCTGGTGTTCACGGCCTCATCGTGTTCATTGCGTCAAGGATCTCGCCGTTGTCCTGGCTCAGCTCCCAGGCGAACACGCCCGCCATGCCGGCCTTCTTGGCGAACGCCACCTTGGCGCGCACGGCGCGCGGGTCGTCGTAGCCGACGAACTTCCCCGCGCCCACCATGGCCCAGGACTGCGTGGCCGGGTCGAACACCGGCTTCAAGCCCTGGCTGCGCAGCGCGGCAATGTCCTTGAACGCGACCGAGCCATCGGCATTGGGCCAGGGCTTGGCATAGGTGCCGTCCGCCTTCACGCCGTCGAAGCCACGTGCATACATCGCGACGCCGGCCACCAATTTCTCCACCGGCACGCCTTGCGCCTTCAGGTTGGCGACGTGCAGCTCCAGGCTCTCCGCGCCCGGCCTGGTGCTGCGCAGTGCCGTGTGGTTACCGACATGTTGGGTCCACGGGCCTGTGAAGTCGTAGGTCATCATGAAGACAAGGTCCAGCGACTTCGCCGCAGGCCCCATGGGCATGCGCACCAGCTGCTCCTGGGTCGTGTTGATGGCCACGGTCAGCGCGTAGTGGCGCTTGTTCTCCAGACCCAGGGCATCCAGGCCCTTGCGCAAGTCTTGCAGCAGTTGCACGAAGCGTTCGCCGTCCGCCGGGCTGCCGAGCTGCACGCCGTTGGACGCGCCGTTGTTGCCGGGATGCTCCCAGTCGATGTCGAGGCCGTCGAAACCGGGATGGGTGCGCAGCCACTCGACGGCCGATTTCACGAAGGCGGCGCGCCCGTCGGGCGTGGCCGCGAGATGGAAGAACGGGTCCGACCCGCCCCAGCCACCGACGGAGGCCAGCACCTGCACCTTGGGGTCGCGCGCCTTCAGCCGCTGGAAGGCGGCGGAGAACGTGTCCTGGTCGGCATGCGGCGCGATGCTGAAGCCGGGCTTGCCGGCGCAGGCGGCGGCCTCCTCCTTGCGCTGGCCTTCGCCGCAGATCAGCAGGAAGGCGTAGAGGATGTGCGTGACGCGGCCGGGCTTGAGCTGCTCGACGACTTCGACGCCACGCTCGGCCAGGATGTACGTGCCGACGACGGGCGCAGGAGCAGCTGCCTGCGCCTGCACGACGGCGGCGGCCAGCGCCAGGGCGGCGATCAGGGTCTTCTTCATAGGTTGCACTCGCTGGTCAGGCCCAGGTCGGGCACGGTGTCGTGGCGGGCCAGGCCCTGCTTTCGCAGGTGCTCGGCACGGGCCTGCATGGCGTCGGGGCTCAGCGTCTGGCCCGCGGCGTGCAGCACCCAGTCGACATCGAACTGGTACTCGCGCGGCGCGCCGGCCACGGCGCCGAGGGCCAGCCAGTGGTTGAAGCTGATCGCCATCGGCTTGCTTGGCACATTGCGGCCGGTATGCACGCCCATCAGCTTGCCATTGACGAAATGGCGCGTCAGCGTGGCCTCGACCTGCACGGTCAACAGCTGCCAGCCGTCGTGCGAGCCGGGCACGATGGACGACTGGTTGAACGACTGCCAGGGCTCGACGCGCACGGTCTGCCAGCTGACACCGTACAGCCGCGTATCCGGGCTGCCCCAACCGCCGTGGGGCAGGTATTCGAAGTCGACCTCGCTGAAGTCGGGGTCGTAGTCGTGCTTGAGCGGGCTGGCCAGATAGAAGGCCTGGACGATGGGGTCGCGCGAACCGGGCGTGTCGCGCAAGCGCACACGCGCCGTCGTCGTGCCGATGAGGAACTTGCGCGCCGCGCAGAGCTGGGCCAGCGCCGTGTTGGGCGGCGTGCCGTCGGTGGAGAGCTGGAGCTTCAGCAGGCCGCCGTCCAGCGCGAGCTGGCCGGACGAGAAGCGTGCGCCGGGCAAGGCCGGGTGGCCGGTGCCGTCGCGCAGGACCCAGCCGCTGGTGCGCAGCGCGGCCAGGTCCTTCTGCGAGAAGTCGTCGAAGAACTCGCCGCCGGCAAAGGCGGGCGCGGCGACCAAGGCGAGCAGTAGCGCCCTCATGCCGGCACCCCCTCCGCAGCCAGGCTCGCGCGCTTCATCGGCACCCACAGCAGCAGCGCCAGGGCGGGCACGCCGCAGACCAGCGTCCACAGGAAGAAGTGCTGGTAGCCCATCGCGACCTGGATGTCGCCGCTGATGGTCTTGCTGAGGATGAAGCCCAGCTGCATGACGCCCGAACCCAGCGCGTAATGGGCCGTCTGGAAGCGGCCCGGGGCCACGACTTGCATGATGTACAGGATCATGCCGACGAAGCCGAAGCCATAACCCGCCATCTCCAGGCCAATGGCTGCGCCGATGGTCCAGATCGAGGTGGGCATGGCCAGGCTCAGGCCCCAGAACACCGCATTGGGAATCGCCATCGCCAGCACCAGCACCGGCATCGCGCGCTTCAGGCCCAGCCAGGACGTGAAATAGCCGCCGACGATGGAGCCGACGAGGAAGGCCGCCGTGCCCACCGTGCCGTAAACGCCGCCGACCTGCTCGCCGGTCAGGCCCAGGCCGCCCTTGTCGCGCGCCTCGATGAGAAAGAGCGGGCCGATGGTCTGCACCTGGCCTTCGGCGAGGCGGAACAGCACGATGAAGATCACCATCTTCCAGATGCCGGGCTTCTTCAGGAAGTCGGCCACGATCTCGGGCAGCTTGATCGGCTCGCTGGACACGCGTTGCGGGTTGGGCAGGGCCTTGGCGTTCCACGCGGCCAGCAGCGCCAGCAGGCCGGCCAGCAAGGCGAAGATGACGCTCCAGGCGTTGAACACGCCCATGCGCGTCTCCAGCCGCCCGGCCAGCACCATCAGGCCGCCCAGCGTCAGGAACTTGGAGGCATTGAAGAAGGCGCCCTGCCAGCCCGCGTAGGCGGCCTGCCGCTTCTCGTCCAGCGCGCCCATGTAGAGGCCGTCGCAGGCGATGTCGTGCGTGGCCGAGGCATAGGCCAGGAAGAACAGCACCGCGATGCTCAGCGCGAAGAAGTGGCTGGCCTGCAGCGCCAGCGCCAGCAGGCCCAGGCCGACAGCGCCGCTGAACTGCATGGCCACGACGACCATCTTCTTGCTGCGCGCCAGCTCCACCAGCGGGCTCCACAGCGGCTTGAAGGCCCAGGCCAGGCCGATCAGGCCGGTCCAGCGGGCGATCTGGTCGTTGGCCACGCCCATCTGCTTGAACATCAGGCCGGCGATCAGCATGACGACGAAGAACTGCAGCCCCTGCACGAAATACAGGCTGGGGATCCACCTCATCGGCGATGGGGTTGCCATCACTGCAGCCCTTGCGGCGCACGGCCGGTGGCTTGGGAGCGGCCTTCGAGCCACGACTTCAAGCCCGCCAAAGCACCGGCTGAGAAGCCCCAGGTCAGCACGGTCGGGCCGGCGACATCCAGCGCCTGATACGGGTTCCACAGCGACAGATGCAGGTCGGGCCGCCACTCGCTCGCCGCCAGGCCATAACGCGCTCGCCGCGTGGACACCAGCACGTTGACGCGGCCGTCCTGGGGCACGCGCGCCCAGTCGAGCTTGGCGATGTCGTCGACCATCTGCACCTGGGCGTCCGTGAAGCCGTCGAACAGCGCGACCGCCTGGCGGCCGGTGGGGCCGGCCTCGGACACCATGTCGGTGGGCACGTCGCCCTGCACGATGACGCGGATGGGCTGGTTCAGCGCTGGTGGCCTGGCGCCGCGCAAAGCGGTCAGGCCGGCGGCCCAGGCCTCGGCCATCAGCGAGTGGTCGGCAGCGCGTGCAGCGGCATCGTCCCCCACACGCGCCGGGTAGGCGGCGGCCAGCGTGTCCAGCCGGCGGTTGGCTGTCTCGCCCTGCGCCGACGTCAGGCGGCCGCTGGCGAAGGCCTCGCGCAACGCATTGATGGCCACCAGCTGCTCGTCCAGCGAACCCTGCGCCAGCACCATGTCCGCACCGGCCTCGATGGCCATCACGGCGCTCTTGGCGTAGCCGAAGCGCTCGGCCACGGCCTTCATCATCAGCGCGTCGGTGATGACGACGCCGTCATAGCCCCAGTCGTCGCGCAGGATGCCTTTGAGCAGCTGCGGCGACAACGTGGCCGGCCGGTCGGGGTCGATCTGCGGGTAGACGATGTGGGCCGTCATCATGGCCGGCGCCTGCGATGCCAGTGCCTTGAACGGCGCCAGCTCCAGCGCGTTCAGCTCGGCGCGCGACTTGTCGACGGTGGGCAGTGCATGGTGCGAGTCCACATGCGTGTCGCCATGGCCGGGGAAGTGCTTCACGCAGCAGGCCACGCCCTCTTTCAAAGAGCCGCGCATCCACGCGGCCGCGAGGCGGCTGACCTCCACCGGGTCGTTGGAGAAGCTGCGCTCGCCGATGACCGGGTTGGCCGGGTTGTTGTTGACGTCCAGCACCGGCGCGAAGTTCCAGTTGATGCCGAGCGACTTCAGGCCGCGCGCCACCGCCGCACCCACGGCTTCGGCGCGGTCCGCGTCGCCGCTGGCGCCCAGCGCCATCGCCGATGGCGGCTGGGGCAGGAAGGTCACACGAACGACGGCGCCGCCCTCCTGGTCGATGCCGATCAGCGCCTCGGGGCCGAGCACCTCGATGAGGTCCTGCATCAGCGCCCTCACCTCGTCTTCAGTGCCGATGTTCTTGCGGAACAGGCAGACGGAGCGGATCTTCTGCGCGCGCAGGAAGCTCGCCGTTTCCGCGTCCAGGGACTTGCCTGGAATGTCGACCATCACGAGACGGCCAGGGTCAAAGGTGCTCATGGTTGTCGCGCTCAATGGGTTTTGGTGACCTTGGCCAGGTTGGGCGGCACATCGGGGTTGAAACCCCGTGCGTGCGCCAGCGCCTCGACCATGGGATAGAAGCTCTGCACCAGGGCGATGGGGTCGAGGTCCTCATTGCCCGTCGTCACCAGCGGCAGCTCGGCACCCGGCGTGCCGATGGGGGCGGCCAGCAGCACGCGACCGCCGCGCGAACGCATCTCGTCGGCAATCGCCAGCAGGCCGGCCTGGGCCGGGCCGCGCGGCGCGAAGACGAGCAGCGGGTAGCCGTCGCGCACCAGCGCCATCGGGCCGTGCTTGACCTCGGCGCCCGAGAAGGCCTCGGCCTGGATGCCGCAGGTCTCCTTCAGCTTCAATGCCGCTTCCATCGCCACGGCCAGGCCCGTGCCACGGCCCAGCACGAACAGGCGCTCGGCGTTCTGCAGCACCGGCAGCGCGGCGGTCCAGTCGAGCTTGCTCGCCTGCTCCAGCGCGGTGGGCAGCACGTTGATCGCGGCGCGCAAGGCGTCGTCCTGCTGCCAGGCGGCCACGACGCGCGCGCCGGCCACCAGCTGGGCGATGTAGCTCTTGGTCGCGGCCACGCTCTTCTCAGGGCCGGCGTGCAGTTCGAACACATGCTCGGCCGCCGCAGCCAACGGCGAGCCGCTGGCGTTGACGAAGGCCACGGTGCGCGCGCCGCCGTCACGGAAGAAGGTGGTCGGCGCGATCAGGTCCGGGCTCTGGCCCGAC
>Ga0114942_1000453_pt1 | contig 11742 bp, 12 predicted proteins | sample LowerColdCreek_FD_88674 | JGI IMG/M metagenome (GOLD analysis project Ga0114942, IMG submission 88674) | Groundwater microbial communities from Cold Creek, Nevada to study Microbial Dark Matter (Phase II) - Lower Cold Creek | ecosystem: Environmental > Aquatic > Deep subsurface > Groundwater ... | reverse complement strand
TCTCAATGGTGCCACACCAATTATGTCAGGCGGCAACAATGTCGCAGATATCAGTCACTACCGTTGGGAAAAGCGTTTTCGCGGACTATTTCAGCTCCCGGTGGCGGCTTGAATTAAGATTTCGCCACGGACAGGCCCCATAACCGACAAGATACATACATCGGGTAAATACTTAATAGATGCGGCACATTGCTAAATTGCTTTGGCTAATAGTATTGCTAACGTTTGTCACAAACGTTTTTGCGCTATCCCAAATTCCCTCAGTCTCACTGGAACCAGGTGCAGAATTTCCATCCCGCTGGCGCACTTCAATGGTGCACGAAACGGTATTCAATGGTCAGGTATTTGTAGTGGAAGCGGGGGAGACTTCCAGCCCAACTGTCATCTTGGTTCACGGTATGGGGGAAGCCGGCCTGACAGATTGGCTAACCGTTATACCCGCGCTAGAAAATCAGTACCATGTTATCGCAATGGATTTACCTGGCTTTGGCCGCTCCGACGCACCAGTCGGCAAATACTCGCCCACAAACTACGCCAGGGTACTTCAACAAATCAAGCAACGGTTTAGTCCTAACCCGGTTCACGTTGTGGGACATTCAATGGGCGGGGCGGCCGCATTGCGTTACTCCATGTTATATCCCAATGACATTGAAGATGTTGTCTTAGTGGATGTTGCGGGCATTCTTTCACGGACTGCGCTTCTAAAGCAAAGAGCTAGAGGAATAATTGAAGCCGAGCAAATGCCAACGATCCTTCAAGCTGCAACAACACGGGCCAGTTACTTAGTGCAAAAAATATTGGAAAAACTCGGGCAATTGCCCGATCCGATGGCAGCGCGGGCAATGTATCAGGATTTATCGGGCAGACTGATGGGCGATCAGGCCAACTCCAATGCCGGACTGGCTTTGGTGGATGAGGACTTTACTGATGCGATTTACAACAACCCGCATCGTGTTCACGTCATTTGGGGGAGAGACGATACTATCGCACCCATGCGAACCGCTAAGTTGTTACAGGGCCAGCTACCAAACGGATCTCTGGAAATTATTGATGATGCCGGGCATGTGCCGATGAAAAGCCAGCCACAACTATTTAACAATCTATTGCTCGATGCCCTGAGCGATAATAGATTCGGCAAAAAATCAACTCAAGTTTCCACACAATCATCTGCGCAATCACTCAACTGTAATGGAAAAAGAGACCAGAAATACTCGGGGGTATACAAGAATGTGATTATCGAGCGCTGTCGATCTGTGGTACTGAAGAATATTGTAGCTGAGAGCCTAGTAATCAAGGACTCCAAAGTCGAGATGGAGAACATTCATGTCGTCTCGAATGATGTCGCAGCTGTAATCGAGCACTCAGTAGTTGTTGCTACCAATATCCGGCTTATTGGTCAGATCGGTATTCTTGTGTCTAGAAGTCGCCTGGATATTGCCGGAGCGCAGATCGAAGCCAGCGAGATGGGTGTTGACGCCACCTCTCACTCACAACTAATTTTTTCGATCAGCAAGGTTGACAGCCCAAACTTTACGGGGAATTTGCATGGCCAGTTTACTAATGGACTAGGAGAACTGATACAAAAGTAGTAGGCTGCATGCGCATCTAATACCAATAAAGGGTAGGTTATGAGGGGCATATATACATCCTTGATCATCATTTTGCTGTGCATGTCGAACACGGGGCATGCGAGGGACGACCATAATTTGTATTCGATTGAAGCGGCAATGAACACCTCCTTCGCAAAGGAAAAGTTATCCAAAGGGTATTTGTTTGCATTTGGGGATCAGGCCCATGGAAACATTGTCGCTAATCACGGCGAATTTAGCTCCAATAAGAAGACAAATGCTTTCGGTAAAACAGATGAGTATGCCTGTCAGTGGGCCTTTCTTTCTGCAATGCTGAGCTTTCAAGATCGTATTGCAAAAGCTGGTGGAAATGCGGTTGTGAATATCCGTAGCTACTACAAAAAGAATGAGATCAAAAGTGCGACCGAATTTGAATGCGGCAATGGCGCAATAATGGCCGGCGTAACATTCATCGGCGACGTTGTTACACTTGAAAACTAAGATCTAGTGGTAAGTACTTTCCAGAAAATATGAATTTTCTCTTTACCAGATAGAGTCTTTTGACATACTAATTCCGACACTCTTTTTCGCCATTTGGCTTCGGGGCTTGCCGGTGTAAATATTTTTCGTGACCACTAACCCCCCCATTTATTTACGGATTTCACTATGAAAAACCGCTTAGCTCTCATCCCGCTTCTCTTGATATCAATTTCTGGTTGTTCAACGCACATGACGAAGGTTGACTACGAGGGAGCGGGAAGCACTTATCACGACAATCCTTCATCGATAAACAACGTGGTCGTTACGGACCAGAGAGGTACGGATAGCAATTGGCTCGGTGCGATTCGAGGCGGTTATGGCAATGTCCTTAAAACACTTAAAACTGAACAATCTACAGATATTGTAGTAGACAAAATGTACACAGATGCTTTGAGTAAAAGTGGAATTTTGTCTGATTCGAAGGATGCCCCTTATGAACTTCGCGTAGTAATTACAAAATATGACTGTAGCTACTACTTTAACCGAGAAGCTCATGCACATGTAGATATATCATTGGTTGACAATAGGAGTTCAGTATCCAAGTTTTCAAAAGTATACAAAAGTGATGAGACAGAGGGTGGGGTCGGTGCCGGAATATTTGGAGATGTCGATACTCTTAGGCTTCTCGCCGAGGCGACAATGAGTAAAACAATCGATAAAATGTTAGACGATCCAGAGTTTATCAAAGCGCTTAATTCTGGAGTCTCTGTAGGCGTGAGTGACCGACTGAATCAACTGGAATCCCTATACAAGGACGGTCATATTTCTGAGAAAGAATACAAAGAAAAGAGAGAAGAGATACTTACTGAACTGTAAAAGAGGCGTTTTTCTTTGAATGTAGATCTGTATGACGTACTAATAATTGGCGCAGGACCAGCTGGCTCGATTTCCGCTGCGATTCTTCATAAAGCGGGTCATCGTATATTGGTGCTGGAGCGAGAGCTATTTCCACGCTTTTCGATAGGAGAGAGCCTTCTGCCACAGTGTATGGAATATATTGAGGAAGCCGGTATGTTGGAAGCAGTAAACGCCGCTGGATTTCAACGCAAAAACGGAGCTATGTTCCAACATCGAGGCGTCTACTGTGGATTTGACTTTGGTGAGCAGTTTTCCTCTGGATGGAGTGAGACCTATCAGGTGCAGCGCGCACCTTTCGACAAATTACTTGCTGACGAGGCTGAGCGGGCAGGCGTAGACATACGTTATGAACATGAGATTTTGGAAATAGACATAGCACAAGAGTTCCTGAAGGTAACCTGTAAGCTCCCGGATGGCTCCATCAAAACATTTAGCGGTAAGTTCCTGCTTGATGCCAGTGGGTTCGGCCGGGTCCTCGCTCGCCTGTTAAAACTCGAGTCTCCGTCAAACTTTCCCGTCAGAGCAGCTCTTTTTACGCATATTGAGGACAATATTTCCGATGCTGCATACGATCGCAATAAAATTCTGGTTACGGTACATCCGAACCACAATGATGTTTGGTACTGGCTAATCCCTTTTCCCGATGGACGCTGTTCGATTGGTGTTGTCGCAGAGCCTGATTTTTTTGCAAACTACCAATCGGATGAAACATCTGCCTTGAGGGAAATAGTCTCAGAGGACCCTGCACTGAGGCAATTACTCGCAAATGCCAATTGGGATACGCCGACTCGAAAAATTATGGGCTATTCGGCAAATGTAAAGAAAATCTGTAGCAGTCAATACGCACTCCTAGGGAATGCTGGGGAATTCCTGGACCCTGTGTTTTCCTCAGGCGTCACCATTGCCATGCGCTCTGCGAGCATTGCCGCGAAATTGCTAGACCGACAGTTGCGAGGTAATTCAGTAGATTGGGATACGGAATATGCCATTCCGTTAAAAAGGGGAGTAGATACTTTTCGCACATTCGTGACTGCCTGGTACGATGGTCGCTTCCAGGACATTATTTTTCAGGACAGGCAGTCGCCGGAAATCCGCAGAATGATCTGCTCGATACTAGCTGGCTACGCTTGGGACGAAACAAATCCTTACGTTAGTGGCCATAAACGGCGTCTCAATGCACTCTGGCAGTACTGCACGACAACCCAATAGAAATCAGTCACACTTGGTGGTGAGCGTATCCCGTCATTCGTATATGTTTAGCTAGGGCAAGGAGAATATTCACTACTATGAAAGCAACAATTGCCTCTCTTCTAATGCTGTTATTTTTTTCTGCATGTAGTACTCAACAGCCGATCCACAGTATTTCGGCTTCCCCGGTTCCGCTGAGAATCAATGGCTCAATACTGACTCAAGACGAAGTAAAGAAGGCAATATTTTCAGCTGCCAAAATCAAGGGCTGGACGCCTACCAGCATTGACGATGATACAGTTGAGGCACAAATTACAGTTCGTCAGAGGCATAAGGCTACTATAGATATTAATTATTCGGATCGTAGCTACAGTTTCACTCTCAAGAATAGTGAGGATTTAGATCAAAAGGCAGGCATGATCCATCGCAACTACAACAAGTGGATTATATTGCTCGACCAGCAGATTCAGGCTGAGCTTTTAGAGATAGCTACAAAGTAAACAGGCACTTCAATACTTTCTAAAGATTAGTGAAGTATTGATCCCGCCAAAAGCAAAATTGTTGGACATGGCAATTTCGCAATCCAGTCTACGACCCTCGCCCGTTATGTAGTCAATTTCCGCACACCGGGGATCTACGTTTTGCAAGTTTAAGGTTGGGTGAAACCAACCATCTTTCATCATTTGGATTGTAACCAACGCTTCGAGCCCGCCGCAGGCTCCTAATGTATGCCCTGTGTAGCTTTTGAGCGCGCTGAAGGGAACTCTATCACCCAAGATTTTCAAGGTAGCGTGGCTCTCCGCTATATCTCCCCTTTCGGTCGCGGTACCATGAGCACTAACGTAACCAATATCGGTCGCTGCTATGCCGGCGTCCGCGAGAGACAGTTCTAGCACATTGCAAATCGAGTCCATATCCGGCTGCGTGATATGTGCTCCATCACTGTTTGTGCCAAAACCGATAACCTCCGCAAGAATTTTAGCGCCTCGAGCCCTTGCGTGTTCCAACTCCTCAAGCACAAGTGTGCATGCCCCTTCTCCTATTACGAGACCATCGCGATCCTTGTCAAAAGGACGCGGTGTAAGCTCAGGAGTAGCATTCTTCGTTGAAGTAGCAAACAGCGTGTCGAACACGGCTGCCTGGGTGGGACACAGCTCTTCCGCCCCGCCACAGAGCATCACCGTTTGGGTACCATTGCGAATAGCTTCAAAGCCAAAGCCGATACCTTGGCTGGCAGAAGTACACGCACTGGATGTGGTATAGATCCGGCCCTTGAGGCCAAAAAATACGCCGATATTAACTGCAGCGGTATGACTCATCATCCGAATATAGCTGGTAGCGGTAAGGCCAACCATTTTCTTGTTCAGCAGCATGTTAGCAAATTCGACTGTTGCGTCTGTACTCCCGGTTGAGGAGCCATAGGCTATGCCCGCTTGTCCACTTAGCAATATCGGGTCATCTCGCAGTTCTGAATCTTCTAGGGCAAGATCCGTTGCACGTACAGCCATAAGTGCCACTCTCCCCATGGATCTTGTTGCCTTGCGGGAGTAGTGCGCGGGCTTTTCAAAATCCAATACCGGGCCGCCGAGACGAGTGAGCAGTCCTTCATATTCATCCCATTTCTGAATATAACGAATGGCATTCCTACCTCGCTGCAAACTGGCCTTGATTTCCGTCCAGTCGCTACCCAAAGAAGAGATGCAGCCCATGCCGGTTACAACTACTCTCTTCATTTAGCACAAACCGCCATTGACTGATATCACCTGTCTTGTCACATAACTGGCAGCATCGCTGACAAGAAAGCGTACTACCGCAGCTACCTCTTCTGGCCGGCCTAAACGCCGCATCGGAATAGCTGAAACAATAGTCTCGAGCGGAATATTTTCCAGCATTTCTGTCTCGATCAGCCCGGGCGCCACACAGTTTACTGTAATTTTGCGTTTGGCCATTTCCAGAGCCAGCGCCTTTGTGGCGCCTATGATACCCGCCTTGGCGGCAGAATAGTTAACCTGCCCACGATTACCCATCAATCCAGATACCGACGCCAGGGTTACGATCCGGCCTGGACTACGGCGCCGGACCATGGGCATTATGAGCGGGTTAAGTACATTGTAAAAACCATCCAGATTGGTACGTATAACAGCATCCCATTCTTCTCCACTCATGGCCGGAAAAGCGTTGTGCTTCGCCAACCCCGCGTTGCAGATTAGGCCGTAATATGGGCCATGTGTCTCGATGTCGGTCAAGAGTTTGTGCGCCACTTCAGCTCTATTTGCTATGTCAAATTGCAAGATACGGGCACTAACACCGCACTGTAGAACCTCTCTGCCGACCTGTTCAGCCTCATCGCAACGACTATTGTAGTGCAGCACCAGATTATAACCGGCTGCAGCTAAATCCAGCGCTATTGCTCTACCTATGCCTCTACTCGAGCCTGTCACAAGAATCGTTTTATCAGTCACTGTCTAATCGTTCTCCTAAAGCTTTCCTGATCTGCGAGTTCATAGACCGTAAGAATGGCCACCTGCTTCGTCTGATACCCTTCTACAGCGCATTCGAAAGCGCCCATGCCAGAGCTTCCGTGTACTAGTCGCTTCGCAGTCACCCGCAATGTATCACCGCAAGCAAAGTCTGCAACGTTGGTTTCAAAACGCCGACTTCCCAAAAGGAAACCTAGCTTGACTGACTCCCCCCGCTGGTATGCCTGTAGACCCGAGTAGGCAGCAACGGTCTGCCCCATGTACTCAATACCCAGCCATGCCGGTACACGTTCCACGGTATCGAATAATCCATCGCTGCGCACCTTAAGCTCACAAACAATGTAATCGTCGCCGCTCTCTACTAATTTGTCCAACAACAGCATTGGGGTGGCATGGGGAACCAGTTTCTCTATCGCAGGCAGATCAATCATCGGTCGTTCCAATCACCAGAGATACATTGCTCCCGCCGAACGCAAATGAGTTGCTCATGCAGATGCGGGGGCGGCGTCCTGCATAATCATCTGGCGTCGTAAGGAGCACGGATGCGAGCTGAGGATCTAACTCTTCCAGATGCAAAGATGGCGGTAAGCGCCAATTGTCACCACAGTTCAATAATAACCAGCAAAAGGATAGCTCCAGGGCGGCGGCTGCTCCCAGTGTATGCCCGGTCATCGACTTGGTAGAACTACAGGGCGTACCATTACCAAACAAGCGATTTACGGCTATACACTCCATAGAATCATTCTGGGGAGTGCCTGTCCCATGCAGGCTAAGATAGTCAATATCTTTGGCCTGCAGGCCACTATCCCTCAGCGCATCATGCATAGCCCGGAACGCTCCATCGCCCTCCGGGTGCGGTGCCGAGATGTGGTACGCATCAGAACTGCCGGCACCACCGAGTAGGCACACCGTGCCAACATCCCTGCTCATCAGAAAAATCGCCGCTCCTTCCCCTATGTTGATGCCATCTCTTGCGGCTGTGAGCGGTTTACAATAATCGAACGCCAACGCATCCAGGGAGGCAAATCCCTGCACCGTCATTCTGCACAAGCTGTCGATTCCACCGACTACGACAGCATCACATAATCCCAAATTAAGCAAACGTCTGGCACCAAGGATGGCGTTACCACTAGACGAGCATGCCGTGGAAACAGTGTAAACCGGCCCACTGGTTTCCAGATAAGCAGCTACAAATTCGCCCAAGCCGCCTAAGGCCCCTCTGATTGCATGATACCCTTCTGGGTATTTCTCCTCGACCATAAACGAACTGACAGCATTTTCGGTTTCCGCGATCCCTGAGGTACTCGTACCCATAACCACACCGATTCGATTCGTTCCGTAACGCTGCACAGCAACGTCGATAGCGGGGCGTATTTGCTCTAGTGCGGCAACGGCAATACGGTTATTTCGGCAATCAAACCGCGACAAGTAAGCCGGAACAGATGGAAATTCCTGATGAATTCTACCTACCTGATGACCCCACTGCGAAGAAAAAAGACTATCTTGTGTGGGTGCGCTCTCTCCTCGTGTCAGCAATCTTGCCACAATATCTCTCTTGCTATTACCTAGGGTGCAAAGCACACCCACATCATTCAGGTAAATCAAGAGGACCCCCCAAGGTGACTAACACCAGTGTCGTTCCGTGCTGGGAATCCTCCAGTTTGACCTCTTTAAACCAAGGAGCGTCACCAAGATAGGCGATCTGGATCTCGGACACCACTTGACCATCAACAGAATATTTGGCCAGCAACCGCCTATCTTCATGTGCTTCTAGAGTCCATTGCGGTTTTAGCAGCTTGCGCAGATCATCCTCGCTCAAAAAAATCATTTCAAGATAAGACAGCATCAGCTCTGGTTGTACGCCTCCGGTCAGTCGTGCCTGTGAGGAGACATCAGTGCCTGTAACGGAGCAATGAATACTGTATACGGGTATCCCCTGAGGGGCTAAGATTGCGATATCAGTGAGATTTTGCGCAGCACGAATAGCCAAAAAATATTCTTCGATACGACCAGCAGTTTGCAGGGAAAGGGTCGCTCGAACCTCTCTATTTTCTGCAGAACTATATGGACAGACCTGACGTGTCAGAGGTAGGTCGTCGTCCGAAGTTGATAATGATGCACAGGCCGCTAACTCTATCGCCACAATTATGATTACCAAGCTTGATAGAAGAGCAGCTCTCACATTAGACCTTCAAATCGAACCTAACCCAGGATAGGCAGTAGGTGACTATTAGGCCGAAGACAATAGACTGACCGAAAGCGCTGATTACAGGTGTTTGTGAAAACGCAAGTATACCGAAAGCCAAAATAGTAGTGAGTGCCGACAATGTTATGGCCAGACTGGTGGCCGGTTGATCCACGGAGTCTGTTGATACTCGGAAGATTGCGGTGTCCAGACTCACACCAATAAGCAGTAGTAGCGCGAGAAGATTTACGATGGAATAACTACTGTGGATATAGCCGATAAGGGCCAAGCTACCCAAACAGGACACCGTGGGTATTAGTAAGATCTGCAACGCTAGGCGCCACCCCAAAATGACCATCAAGTGCATAGCTGTGGCAACCCCTCCAGCAATGAGCAATTTAGAAATTCCGACGCGATAGTGTGCAAGGAGACCGTTAATATCTGCTATGGGGTCAACCAAGATAACCGATGGATCATTACCTATTAGCTCTGCCAACGCCTGAGAAGAACTTGAGCCCGATACCCGCACCCAACTAGCGCATTCCCCGCCCTCACAGCCGAGAAAACCTCCTGTGCCTAAGGGCATTGCAATATCCTTGAGCACATCCAACCCCATTGCTCGGAACTCTTTCGGCACACTCGCAAGCAAATCCATTTGAAAACTGGAATCCATATCTAGCGCATTAAGGTACGTTCCCAGATATCCGCTTTCAACCAGCCTTCGCATTAAGCTAAAATTCTGCTGCTGGGTCGCAGTGGACGGGATTAGGCGAGTTACACCACTGAGCCCGATCGCCTGTCCACGCTCCACAAGCTCATCAGCGGCATTCATCAACCTCTCTTCAGTTTCCAGCAGATCTTCTATCCCATGTCCACGTACCAGCAGATATCGACTATTAGGGGTCACCGACAGAGTACTAGAAATTGCTACCTGATCATCCTTAAGCATGTTAGATACGGCGTAGAATTCTCGCACGTCATCCTGGCTTTGGAGCATCATCAATCCTGGTATCACGACTGCGCATAGCAGAAGTAAGGTCGGTATAACCGTTCGGATCGTAAATTGCTGCCTCACAAAGAACCGGGGAAGTCTCGCACCAGTCCCCGCACCGCGATACATGACCGGAAATAGTATGCAAACCGTTGCGAAGCTGCATAGAATGCCACCAGCCATAAAAATCCCAATCTGGCGAATACCAGGAAAGGGCAATAGCGTCAACCCGAGGAACGCCACAACACTGGACAGCGCGGCAAGGCTCAACCCCCGCCACACTTTTTTTAGCGCATCTTTTCTGGTCCAGTCGGGTGCAAGAGAATGCGAAAGGTAATGGAACCCGTAGTCGTCGGCAACACCGATGATCGTTGAACCAAATACTAATGTGATTATATGAATCTGTTGCAGTATCGAAACTGTGATTAGCAGGCCTCCTGCGACCCCGATAGCGGCACAGAATATGGTCAGGAAAATTGCGGCAGTGGAGCGCAGGACCACTATCAATAACAGCATACTAAGTACTAGAGACGCCGTGCCAATAGTTGATATTTCCGACGCCGCACTGTGCACACCAAAGGCAGAGTAAAGTGGGACACCCGTGGCATGCAGTTTCAGTCCAGCTTCCTCGGCTTCCGCCCTAAGAGAAAGATAGGTAGCGTAGAGATCATTCGTGCCCCCGAAGCCCTGCTGCTGCGGCGAAACCAGGTAAGCAGCGAACTCAACAGCCTTATCACCATTGGCAGCTGCCCGTGACGCCGTAGCTTCCGACGGCATGGCCGCTTCGAGATAGTTTCGATAGAATCCCGCCGGATCGGATTGCAATTTGCCAATCAGCGCAATTCCAAGCGGCGAATACAGCTGACGGCGGAATTGCTCAAGATGAGCCACAGGATTTTTTTGTAAACTTTCGCGGTCGCCTACATATAGGAGATTCCAGCGGTGGGGATAAAGCCTTTCAGATAAGATGCGCCACTTCTTAGTCTCGCTTTCTTCCAATCGAGAATATACATACCCTTCCCTTAAAAGCCTATCACCCGCTGCCTCCAAAAACTGACTTACCTCGGCACCATCATTGCCTTCCACCATGAGCAACAGCTGACTCTCGTAAGCAGAAGCCGCTAACGCACTTGCTCGGACCAACCACGTATTGTCTGAACCACTAGGCAACAATGAATAAAAATCAGTCTTCAGCCACTGTCCCTGCGGCCATCGATTGATGATCAGTAACATCACACCAGCTACAATAATGATCCACAACGATACTGCGGAAATTTTACTACGGCGCCGCACTATCTGGACCTGTAGCGCCAACACCAATCGAGCGCACTTCAGTAAATAGAATAACCGTGCGGTTGTCACCGTGCTCGTAGATTACGATCTCTCTCAAATAATTGTCTCCCTGGAGATCAATGTGATCCACTATCGATTTGAGTCTCGATGAGACGGGTTCAAGCGAAAGATGCCAAACTCGCTCCGACAGTTCCCCGGTAACTGTGAAATACTTACTGATACTGGTCAGCTGCCCTTCCATTAAATCTAGCATCATCATCGCCATCAGACTTCCGATCCCATGATCCTGTACGGGCTTGCCGTCAAGTAGTACATTTTGGCCGCGCACCAACATCACCGATTCAACCGGTGATACCACCTTCCACCAGAGCCCGGACGAGCGATCAAGACTGAACTGGCCAGATGAGGTAAATGGCTTCTGGAGAAATGCCAGATTTTTCTCCTGCTGGAAATTCCCTTGCAACCCAGAAGCTCCTACCAATCGTTGCGACAGTTCTTCAAGCAAAGTTTGAGATGGCTCAGCAAAGGTGCATACAGCAATCGAATACAGCAAGATGCAAAAACACGTTCGCATGTAGCTCATGATTCGAATTTTCTTAGCAATGCCGGCGGACTCGCAAATAACATCTCACCACTTTC
>Ga0114942_1000452_pt1 | contig 11778 bp, 12 predicted proteins | sample LowerColdCreek_FD_88674 | JGI IMG/M metagenome (GOLD analysis project Ga0114942, IMG submission 88674) | Groundwater microbial communities from Cold Creek, Nevada to study Microbial Dark Matter (Phase II) - Lower Cold Creek | ecosystem: Environmental > Aquatic > Deep subsurface > Groundwater ... | reverse complement strand
GCGCGCGGCCCAGGGATGACCTGCTGAACCTGATCGCGCACGCCACGATCGAAGGTCGCCCGTTGACCATCGAGGAACAACTGGGACACTGTACGCAATTTCTGGTCGCTGGCAATGAAACGACTACGGCGACGCTGGCCGAAGGAATCCGGCAGCTGTGTCTCAATCCGGAGCAGGAAGCAGCGGTACGCAATGACCGCTCGCTTATTCCCAACCTGGTGGAGGAGACACTGCGCCTGGCGACCCCAACGTCCAACATGTGGCGCGTGACGAAGAAGGACCACACACTTGGCGGCGTGGAAATACCCGGGGGCAGCATGGTGTTGCTGAAATACTTCTCGTCCAACCACGACGAAGCGATGTTCGAAGCGCCCATGGAGTTCGATGTGACGCGCGACAACGCGAAGCGACAAATCGCCTTCGGATTTGGTACGCATGTGTGTATCGGCCAGCACCTGTCCAAGCTTGAAATGACGGTCGCGTGGGAAAAATTGTTCGCTGGTACCCGCGGCATGCGACTGAACTGTGCGCCGGAGGAGCTTGAGTATATGCCCAATATCCTTTTGCGCGGGCTGGAGGAACTTCCCGTCATTTTTGAAAAGTAGCGTCATGCGGGCATGAAGGAGGCGGCGTGCCAGCGCCTTCTCGTACAGAGTGTAAGAATTCAGGAGGCAAATTGGAGTCGGGTATGGGCAGATTCAAAGGCCAGTGTGTGGTGGTCACCGGCGGCGCCAGTGGCATAGGTGGGGCGACCGTACGCGGCATAGTCGCGGAGGGGGGTGCCGTCCTGATCGCTGACCTGCAGGAAGAACGCGGCCGCGCGCTGGTCGCGGAACTGGGCAGCGCCGCGCTGTTTCACCACACCGATGTCACCCGGGAGGATGAGATCGCCGGCGCCATTGCGCTGGCCGAGAAGTGCTTGGGACCGATCACTGGCATGGTCAATAACGCGGGTATCGTTGGTGCAGTTGGTTCGATCATGGAAACCACCGCTGAGGCTTTTGATCACACGATGGCCATTCTGTCACGGGCCGTATTTTTGGGGATTAAACATGCCGCCAGGGCGATGAAGCCCCGGCGCAGTGGCGCCATCGTCTCCCTTGCCAGTACCGCAGGTATCGTAGGTGGGCAGGGCCCACATGTTTACACCATGGCCAAGCATGCCGTGGTGGGCCTGACCAAGTCCGCAGCCTGCGAGCTGGCGGGCCTGGGGATTCGGGTCAATGCAGTGGCACCGGGGGGGACGGCGACGCCGATGATCGACGCGCTCGCTGGCACTGATTCGCAGGCGACGGCCGCCTTTATTGCACAGTCATCGCCGCTCGGGATCGCCTGCATGCCGCAGGACATTGCCCGGGCGATACTGTTCTTGCTCTGCGACGATGCGCGCTATGTCACGGGGCATACGCTGGTGATCGACGCCGGCCTGACCACCGGCGGCACGCCGCCGCCTTTTTATTCCCAGGATGCGGATATCCTGCTGCATGCGGGACTGCGCGGGATAGCGGCGACCACGTAGGCGGAAGTGACCGGCAGCACGCGCCGGATACCGACGCGATTCATTGGGATGCTTACTTGCGCCGCCGATTTTCCCTGTCGTACACGAAATCATCCTGGCGACCGCCGCGCAGGCAGTCAGGGGCAAGCGCAAAGTAGCTGTCGTTGGTGGGCTGCGTGCGACTCCAGTCGACGCGTTCGCTGCGGTAGGCAAACTTCCAGACACCCTCGCGCCTTTCGTAACGGTCGAGGTAGCGTCCCGCAATAATGATATCCTCGAACCCCGTCTCTCCCATCACCTTGTGGTAGGCGTGGAAATAGACTTCGCCAAAAGCTTCATCGCCCTCCAGCTCGATCAACACATTGCCGATCATATGCTGGTTGGCGGTGTGTGACTGCAGCGCCGCGATGCAAAAGCGGGCAAACTGGGCAGGTGATCCGCTGGTGAAGCCGTAATCGCACCAGGCGTCGTCAAAGAACACCGAGACCAACAGCTTCTCATCCAGCCGGTCCAGTCCGCGCATGTAGTTACAGGACAGTTCATAGATGTCCTGTTTATCGAGCAGCGCTTGCAGTTTGTCATTCACGATTGGAGTACTCGTTATCATTCGCCGCGCAGAAAAGGATAGAGGGGATCGATGCCGACATGGGCGCCCTTGGCCAGATCCGCAAAGGCCTCCCCATTGCGCTCGTCCTGCACCGGCAGTCGCTTGCTCCAGTCCATGACGACTTGCCGGTGCAGGATTTTCCACTGTCCCTGGCGCTTTTCCAGTCGATCCAGGTAGCGGCCGTAAAACAGTAGCTCTTCCCGTGCTCCCACCAGCAGGTGGGCGGCATGAACGCTGCATTCACTGCGGGCGAGATGCCCCGTGAGGTTTACCAGCGTATTGCTGATGCTGTGCCGGGTTAGCTCGTAGGCCTGGCCCAGGGCGCCCACCACCAAATCGGCAAAGATCTGTGCACTGCCCTTGTAACTGCCATAGTCCACCTCGGCCTCCGACCAGTACGCACATTGGATTACCTCCTTGTCGAGGCGATCCAAACCGCGGCAGTGCAGGTGTAACACGTCCTGAATCGCGATTCGATCGGCGAGCTGTGTAGGGGTGGACGTTATTCCAGTGTCAGCGGTCATATCGACGGTTCCGTTGAGTGGCAGGCAATGCAGCAATACTTGCAATCCCGCAATGAAGAAGTACATACTTTAAAAAAACAGTCGATCCTGATTGTATTATTACGCGGGATCGGAAGTCCATCGAATTAACCACGCAGACGAGGCCTTGGATGTCCATAACAGGAAGTAAAAGTCAGCCGCCTGGCGCGGCCCGGCTTGGCGCGGCCCGAGCCAGTGGCCCGTCGGTAGCGGACACCCTGGCCAGTGACGATTTTCCGCCGCCGCCACCGTTACTCGAGAGCCGCTATGTGTTCCTCGGTGACGAGGATATCGCCTTCGAGCGCTACACGTCACCCGAGTTCTTCCAGCGCGAGCTGCGTGAGCTGTGGCCGCGCGCATGGCAGTGGGCCTGTCGCGAGGAACACCTGCCCGAGGTCGGTGACACGTATGTTTACGATATCGGACCCTATTCCGTGATCGTCGTGCGCTCCGCAGCGGATACCATCCAGGCGTTCCTCAATAGCTGCACCCACAGGGGCACTCGACTCCTGGCGGGGGAGGGCAGTGGCTACAGTCCGGCATTTACCTGCCCATTCCACGGCTGGTCATGGGAGATCAGTGGTTCGATCAGGAATGTTCCGGGGCGTTGGGATTTTCCTCATGTGGATCACGCCACGCATGACCTACAGTCGGTCAGGTGCGAGCGCTGGGGTGGGTTTGTTTTTATCAACATTGATCCGAACGCGAAACCGCTGGCGCAGTACCTGGATGTATTACCTGAGCATTTCCAGCACTTTCCTCTGGAGCGCCGCCGTATCAGGCTACACGTGCAAAAGACCTTACCCTGCAATTGGAAAGCGGCGCAGGAAGCTTTTATGGAGGCATATCACAACTTCGAGACGCACGACTCACCCAACGGCGGCAACACGCAGTACGATATCTTCGGCAAGTACGTCAGCCGCTTCATTCACAATATAGGCAACTACAGTCCCGAGTCGCTCGACGATTATCCCGGTGAGAAATGGCGCAAGCCGCCCATGACCGATGCTGAAATGGTGGCCTTCCTCGCCGTGTACGGGCTCGATCCCGGCAGCGTGCCGCAGGGCCGGACAGCCCGCGCCCATATTGCGCAGGCGTTGCGCAGATATTTCGGCGAAACGCTGGGCATGGATTTTTCCACTGTCAGCGACTGCCTGATGCTGGACTCGATCGAGTACCACCTGTTTCCCAATATGTTTTTCTTTCCTGGCATCAATATCCCCATGGCCTATCGCTTCCGCCCGAACGGCATGGACGTGGACAGCAGTATCTTCGATGTGCTGATCCTGGAACCGGTGCCCGACGGCGCGGAACATCCCGTGCCGCCAGAACCGGTAAAGCTGGTCGTGGAGCAATCCTACACCGAGGTCGAGGGCATCGGCTGGCTGGGGCCGGTCTATGACCAGGACACCGGCAATCTCGCCCTGCAACAACAGGGGTTCAAGACCAGTCGTAAGCAGGGGCTGACGCTGGGAAACTACCAGGAGTCGCGCATCCGACGCGTACACCTGACGCTGGACGAGTTTATGTCCGGCGCCGCGGCGATGGAGTAAGCCAGTGACCGGACAGCAGTGGCATCGCATCGCCAGCGCGCTGGATATCGCCAAAGGTAAAACACTCTGTGTCGAAGTGAACGGCAGGGAAATCCTGCTCTGTCACATCGCCGACGGCGTCTTTGCGGTGGACAATTTGTGTACCCATGCAGCGGCGCGCCTGTGCGAGGGCAAACTCAAGGGCCATCGCATACTGTGCCCCTTACACGGAGCTGCGTTCGATGTGCGCAACGGCAGCGCCCTGACTCGCCCGGCATCTGTCCCACTGGCCACCTATCCGGTGCGGGTCGATGAGGACGGTATCAGCCTGCTGCTCACTGTGTCGGGAGATGACTGATGCCTCAGGTAACTGTCGAGGAATCCGTCAAAGGAGGAATTGCGGCGCGCACAGCGCACAGGTCGCGCCTCAACAAACACGACTACATCTCTCCAGATACATTGGCTGAGGAGTGGGAGGGTATCTGGAGCCGCTGCTGGTTGTTCGCCGGCCTCGTGTCCGACCTGCCTGATCCGGGAGACTACTTCGTCTACGCACTCGGCCGCGAATCGATTGTGGTGCTGCGGGATGACGAGGGGCATATCCGCGCGTTTTATAATGTCTGCCAGCACCGCGGCAACCGCATCTTCACCAGTGAGAGTGGCTGTGTGCAACAGGTCGCCTGCCCCTATCATGGCTGGCGTTACGCGCTGGACGGCCGGCTGGTTGAAGTCCCCGATGCGCAGCGGTTCTGTCCCGCAGTGAACCACAGCGAGCGCTCGCTGAAACCGGTGCGACTGGCCCTTTGGGCGGGCACTGTATGGGTCAACATGGACCCCACCGCGCCGCCGCTGGAAGACTACCTGGGCCCGATCATCGACAACCTCGCGCCCTACCATTTTGAGAATATGCTGCTCGCCAAGCACCAGACTGTCGCGCTCGATGCCAACTGGAAAACGGTGCGCGATAATTTTCTCGAACAGTACCATGTCGACTTCATCCACCCGCAGCACGCCAGTTTCGTCGATTGTTGCAATTCCACCAACGTCCTCTGGCCCTATGGACACTCTGCGACCATGGTCGAGGGCTTCGTCACCAATCCACGCTATCCGGTGCCCGAGCGTACTCCCGATCACCTGGCGCCACTGTTGCGGGGGCTGGGATTGGACCCCGAGGATTTCAATGGCCGCGTGCCGCAGATTCGCCAGGTGGTGCAGCAGCGCAAGCGCCAGGTCGGCAAAGAGCTGGGATTTGATTATGCCGAATTTACGGAGGCGCAGGTCTCCGATGTCTGGCAGTACGATATCTTCCCCAACACCTTCATGACCATACAGGCGGAGGAGGTGTGGATTTACGGCCCCAGGCCGCATCCCACTGACGTCGACAAATGTTTTTTCGACAAGTGGACGCTGCAAATTCCGCTGGAAACGGGTTGTGACGCTGCGCAGGGTCTGACGCTGAACCCGCGCCTGATGGTGTCGCGCGGCGACGAAAGGCCGCCGCACGAGCGGTTCAGCGCGGCGGATGTGATCGCGGGCGAGCACTCTCTGACCATTACGCTGGACCAGGACATCTACTACCTCGCGGATATGCAGGCCGGTATGCACTCGCGCGGCTTCGACTGTGCGGTGTTGAATCAGGACGAGGTGCGCGTACAGCACTTTCACGATTGGGTGGCTGAGTATAAAAGATTAAATGCCCCGTCATCCGCTGCACCGGTTGTAAGTTAGTTCATGGCGTCACGATGTTGAACCAGAACTTGAAGGTATCCAGGGAAGCAAGGAAATCCTTGACTGTAGCTTGGTTGCCGTCGATCTTTACTTTGCCGTCGGCCATAGCTTTGTCTAAGGTGGTGCCGCCGAGTTGGATTTCATCCAACGTCAGCTTACTCAACGTCATGGTGGCATCGGCCCCGGTTACGGCTTTTGGCCCGTGATTCAACACCGAATTTTCCACGCGAAGCCCCCGCGTTTCATTGATGTCGGTCAGATTAACGTTGATGGCATATTTCTTACCGTCCACTTTTTCCGGATTCAGCCGCACCGCAAAAAAATCAAATAGCATGCTGGGCGACATCGCCCGGATGGTATCCGACGAAGCAGTGTTGGGCGCGCCGACCTGGGGCACGCCGTTACGAAGTTCAAACGCGCCCTGCAGATAGACCGAACGCCATGGACCAGACTCAGACTGGTAGCCGAGCTGCTCATAGGCGTCGGCCAACAGGTTCTTGGCTTCGGTGTTATTGGGGTTTGCGAATACCACATGCTTCATCATTTCCGCTACCCAGCGATAATCGCTTTTTTCGAAGGCTTCATGTCCTTTGCGGAGGACTTCTGCTTCTCCGCCCATGGCTTCCACATAGCGCGGCGCGACCATTTCCGGCGGCAGGTTGTTCAGGTCGGAAGGATTGCCGTTGTACCAGCCCATGTAGCGCTGGTACACGGCTCGGCTGTTGTGGCGCACGGTGCCGTAGTAGCCGCGCACGCTCCATTCTTTTTCCAGGGAGGCCGGTAGTTTTATCATCTCGGAGATTTCTTCGCCGTTGTAGCCCATATTCATCAGGCGCACAGATTGGTCGTGCGTGTATTTATAGATATCACGCTGTTTGCCGAAATATTCGACGATGCCAGCATTACCCCATACCGGCCAATGGTGGCTCTGGAACTTGACCTGCACGTCGTCGCCCCACAGATCGATGGTTTCATCGATATAGTTTGCCCATTTGAGCGGGTCGCGGACCTGTGCACCGCGTAGGGTCAGCACGTTGTGCATGGTATTGGTGGTGTTTTCGGCCATCCACAGCGCCTTGGACTGTGGAAACCAGGTGTTCATTTCAGCCGGTGCTTCGGTGCCCGGCGTCATCTGGAACACCATTTTGACGCCATCAATATCGACTTCCTGCCCGGTTTTGGTGATGTCGAGGGTAGGCAGAATTAAAGTCGGGCTACCCGCCGAGGTGGTCTGGCCGAGCCCGCCGTTGACACCGCCGCGGGCGTCGCGGGGCAGTACCGCACCGTACATGTACACGGCGCGCCGGCCCATGGCATTGCCGGCGATCACGTTTTCGCTGACCGCGTGTTCGGTAAAGCCTTCAGGCGCGATGATTTGCACTTTGCCGCTCTTGACGTCAGCTTCGTCGACGATGCCACGGACACCGCCGTAATGGTCGACATGGCTATGGCTGTAGATGACGGCGTGGATGGGGCGCTTGCCGAGATGCTGGCTGACGAGGTCGTAGGCCGCCCTGGCGGTTTCCGGGGAAATCAGCGGGTCGAACACGATCCAGCCGGTTTTGGTCTTCACAAACGTGATATTGGACAGGTCGTAGCCGCGCACCTGGTAGATGCCATCGGTGACTTCGAACAGACCGTTCAGCATATTCAGCTGGGCATTTCGCCACAGGCTGGGGTTCACCGTGTCCGGCGCGGGCTTGTCGAGTCCGATGAAGGTTTTATAGGCTTCCAGATCCCAGATCACGTTGCCTTTGGCGCCCTTGATCGTCAGTACGTCTGGTGCGCCGATGAAACCCTTTTGTGCATTCGCGAAATCGTCTTTATTGTTGAACGGGAGCGTTTGCTGGACCATCTGGTTAGCGGCTTGGGTTGCGGCGGTAGCGGGCTTGCCGAGCAAGGGTTGGGGTGCGCTCTGCTGAGCGACTGCGACAGGGATACTGAGCATCGCTGTAAGCAGCAACATGGCGGCGCGATGAGCGTTATGGTGAGTTCTTACGGGAAGTTTTTTCATGATTGGTTCCGTTAGTGAATTCAGTAAACTGGTTCGATTATTGGTGAGCCAACAGCCAAATTTTACGAACCCGACCCTATAACATTTCGACAGCTGGTGCCAGCAGGAAGTGCGCAGGTGTACCTGGATGTCGTCAGGTATGCTACAGCTTAACTCCCAGCTTGTTATCGAGTCAGAATCGTCAACCCTCGGCGTAAAACACATCTCTCCATCGCTGCTCGTCTTTGCTCAGATGCGCCCCTGTGGGCGTGGGCTGCGTTGATGTGATGGGATTATATATTGTATGAGCAGAGCCTGAATTACCTATCATATGTGCGTTTTTCGATCTTAGCTACTTAGACTCATCACGGACCGCTGTTGAGTAAGAAAGCGGACCTACGCTGGTGAGTTTTCGATGCTCAATTTTTTTCTCTAAACATCTCGGACTGTGTGAAAACTCTTCGGCGAGAAGTAATCTGACTTTCTCTCTGAAGTACTGCCGCCATGAGTGGATTCATCAAGGGCGAAAGTCGATCACAGGCCACGCTGTTTCCCGAATGTATCGACGATTATGTAACTGAAGAAAACGCTGTCCGCGTTGTCGATGTGTTTGTCGATGTGTTTGTGGATGAACTGGACCGCTCTGGTCTCGGGTTCAAAACCCTTCCCGAAGCAACTGGCCGACTCGCGTACCACCCGGCCATGATGTTGAAGCTCTACATCTAAGGCTATCTCAATCGTATCCAATCCGCCCGCCATTTGGAGCGTGAAGCCGGGCGCAACGTGGAGCTGATGTGGCTGCGGGGCAGACTGGCTCCTGACTTCAAGACCATTGCCGACTTTCGCCAGAATAATGGTAAGGCCATTCGCCTGGTGTGTCGGGAATTCGTCATGCTGTGCCGCAAGCTGAACCTGTTCAGCGATGCCTTCGTGGCGATTGATGGTAGCAAGTTCCGTGCGGCGAACAACTGCAATCGCAACTTCAGCAAAGCAAAGCTCAGGAAACGCCTGGAGCAGATCGACGACAGCATTGCGCGCTACCCGGGAGAGATCGCCAGCGCAGACCGGCGGGAAGGGGACGCCATAAAAACCAGGACGGACCGACTTGAACACAAGATTGTGGCACTCAAGGAGGAGATTCAGGCACTAAAAAAGCTGGAAGTCCGGATGCTGGAAAGCCCGGACCAACAACTCTCACTGACGGACCTGGAAGCCCGAGTCATGTCGACCGCTGCTCGCAGCAAGGCTATCGTAGTTTACAACGTACAGGCCGCTGTCGATACCAAACATCACTTGATTGTTGCACACGAGGTAACCAATGTCGGACACGATCGTGCACAGCTGTCCAACATGCCCCGCAGGCGAAGGAGACAATCAACTGCGATGAGCTGACGGTCGTGGCGGATCGCGGTTACTTCAGTGGCGAGGAAATACTGTCATGCGATCAGGCGGATATCACGGCGTATGTTCCCAAGACACAGACATCGAACAATCAGGCCAGGGGATTATTCGGCAAGCGGGACTTTATCTACCACCCTGATGACAATGAATATGAGTTGGGCCACTGATAGCGGCGATAAGGGGCTAGGAAGCCCGTTATTGCGCCAAGAATCAGCAGCCTGAGATCGCCAATGTGTGATTCTCAGCGACACCTGTTTGGAAAGCAGAACATTAACTGGGGCAAATTGACGTGGGTACATGTTGCTGTCAGTGCGAGCTGAGCAGCGATACAGGGCGACTATTCGAAGAGAAAAACTGCAAACCGGGTTTTGACACAGTCTGACCTCTTTGCGGTCCTTGCCACCAATGCTCCGCGACCGGGTCCACGAGGGCGTGCAGGGAGAACGCGTTGGCCTTGGGCCACCCGCTCCAACCCTAGGTCCGGGCGATTCAGTGGCCGGATAGTGCAGATCATGAACGCTTTTTGGCCTTGGTGTGAGCCGACAGCAACCCGATACGACTGCATGGATGCAGGAGGTAGAGCAACGCAGGAGCAGTTGCCGAGGATATGGAATATCAAGTTCGCTATAGCTGAAGTTGTTCTGCATGAAGCGCAACGCCGGAGCATCCGGGTAGTGGAGCGAGTGGTCATGGCGCAAACGGTCTCCTGTGCAACCGCAACCGTGCGCTACTTATACAGGTAATCAGCAGACAGGCCCAGCCTCGTACATGCTAGCGCCGGCGGCGCCGCGCGCAGTACGACGCGATCGGCCAAGCCACCGCTGAGCTGTATCAACCGGCGCTGCCAGCTATTAAGACCGTAGCCTTTTTCCAATTGCAGGCGCGCACAGACGGGTGCGGGGAGAAGTGACACAGCGGCGCGCAGGTAGAGCGACTGTAGAGGTTGCAACGGCAAAGGCAGGGCGCGGGTGCGCCGCATGATGTCCAGGAATTCGAAGACGATCGCAGAGGCCTCTAGTTGCGGGAGCATGGCATCGAACAGGGCCTGCTGCTGCGCCTCGTCGGCGGGCGCATCTGGTGCGCCGTACAAGCGTGCGCTCGGCCCGGCCTCGGCGTAAAAGCGGTCCCGGTCAGCAGCGGACAGGGGCGCCACGAATTGGTGGTAGCCCTGCAGAAAACCGTAAGAAGCTGTGACCTGCACCCATGTCATGAGCTCTGGTTCGAGCGCCCGGTAGCTGCGCCCGTCTGGCGTCTCACCGCTCACCCGCGCGTGCATTTTGGTGATGCCCCGGATCATCTGTTCGGCCACGCTGCGCGCGCCGTAGACCGTTACCATGGCTGCCAGGCCGGTGCGCTTCATGCGCGTCAGCGGATCGATGCGAAATGTAGTGTAATCCCATACGCCAGAGCGCACGCGCGGCTCCGCCAGCTCCAACAACACAGCGGCAATGCCACCGATGTACAGGGCCACCGGATTCTTGAACACCCGCCAAGACACGGACTCGGGCGCAGCCAGCGCCGGTTCGCCTGCCGGGTGCATGAAATCGACCGTGGGTAGTGCGGAATTGTCCGATGCGGTTGTAATCTTTGTCATAGCGCTGTGCCCGTGCTCAGAAACGGTACGTCAGGGAAGCGCCATAAGTGCGCGTTTTGCCCGCGAACCGGATGATCGTATTGGCATTCTGCGTGACCGCCAACCAGTAGTATTCGTCGGTGAGGTTATTGCCCCAGAAGGTCAGGTCCCAGCGCCCATCCAATGTGTGGACACCGATGGATCCGTTGAGCACCGAGTAGCTGTCAATCTCGGCGGCCTTCGAGCCCACTAAATCTCCATTGGACGTCGACTGGTAATGCCCGTTGAGGGTCGCCGTAAAACCCAGCTTGTCGGCGATTGGCCGGTCATAGAACAGCGTCGCACTGCCGGATTGCTCCGGGCTGTAGAGGAAATCGGCGCCGTTGAAGTCCGTCGGCTCTGCCAGGGCATTGATACCTTCGTAGTTCTTGACTTCTGTGTGCAGCAGCGTTCCGGCGAGGATTGCGGTGAGATGCGTGGTCATGCGCCATGTCAGTTGGGTGTCGAGCCCGTACGCCTCGGACTCGGGGATATTGTCCAGCCTGGCCAGAACAGTAAAAATGGGATCGGCAAAAAATACGGCGAGCTGCTTGTCCGTGTAGTCGTAGTAGAACGTGGACGCGTTGAACTGCATCCGCTGCTCCAGCAGGGTGGCCTTGATACCCAGTTCATAGGCCAGCACCTGCTCCTGTTTCACCGACGAGTTCTGCACCGCCAGGTTGGCGGCATTGACGGGTGTAACGCCCGATTTGAAACCCTCGGTCACCGAGGTGTACAACAGCGTGTCGACGTCGTACTGCCAGTTCAGCGCCAGCCGCCAGGGCACGTTGTCCTCGTCCAGGTGCGACACCACCTCGCCGAACTCACCCGTGTCCTGGTCGAAGGTGATGCAGTCGCCTTGCGC
>Ga0114942_1000451_pt1 | contig 11794 bp, 10 predicted proteins | sample LowerColdCreek_FD_88674 | JGI IMG/M metagenome (GOLD analysis project Ga0114942, IMG submission 88674) | Groundwater microbial communities from Cold Creek, Nevada to study Microbial Dark Matter (Phase II) - Lower Cold Creek | ecosystem: Environmental > Aquatic > Deep subsurface > Groundwater ... | reverse complement strand
CTATAAATTCTTTAGTATCAACTGTTTTTCCTTTACCTTTTACTCCGAAGTAATTATTACTTCCTGATTTAGATGTTCCCCAACCACTTTCTAATGCAAATTGAGCAGCGGTTACGTCTGGATGAGGGTCTCCATATTTAGTTGCTATACCCCTAATATAATCAAATATTTCTTTACGCCCATCTCTAGTTTTACGTAATGAGTGAAAATCTAATTCCTTTCTAACTTCAGAATTAGGGATAGGAAGCGTAGGTAAATCTGTATTAGATCTAGCAGCCATTCTACGTACTTCGTATTTAGAAGCATCATATGTTTGTATAGGTTCTACATCTCTAAACAAACCTCTTTCATATACATCTCTGTTAGGCAACATTATGTTAGATAATTGTTTACCTATAAAGTTTGGATCTCCTAAATCTGGCACATACCCGCCATCTTGATATTGTTCATATGGATTACCTTGTTGTGTAAAATTTGTAGGATCTTTTTGATTATTTTTATCTGCCATTTTATATATTTCCATTCCTGCAGATAATGCTGCAGTATAAGGATTAGTCATACCTAAAGCTGCTAATCCAGCTTGTTTTCCTACTTCCATTAAAGCTTTACCTTGACCCATTCCTTGTCTCTCCATAGATGTAGGTAATTCAGGTAAAGGTTGGGGTATTTCATTGCGCTTTGGTAACATAGTCATAGGTTCCTGATGTCGTGCCCAACCTTGCTCAAATGTCATGTTAGGATCTATACTTAAGTCAGTTACTTTCGGTATAGTATTTTTTAAACTATTGAATATAGTTTCATCAGAAGTAGTAGGAGTGTAAAAAGGAAGTGGTAATGAGCCACTTCCTATACTACCTCCTTTTTGGTAATTTTTTATTTTAGTATTTCTCATATTAAACCGAAGGGTTTGTTATAGCATAAGCTAAATCTATATTTACATTGTGTGTAATATTGTTAACATCTTCTATATTATATAGATCTATAGCAAAATTAGGATCATAAATAAAACGCATATTCATATAATCATCTCTTAATAGAGCATCATTCATAAATGAATTATCTGAAGCAGCTACATTATTTAAAAAGTATTTATCTACATAATTATAAGCTGAGCCTAATATAGAATTTATCGTCATTCTATCCTCTATTATATTCCAATCTAAGAACTTCTTATTTATTCCATTTTCTCTACCTAATGCTATATTAAACCTATTTTCTGAAAATTGTAAATTAGCCGTATCAAATATAGAGTATTTTAATTGTAATGGTATTACTCCTGTAGATTGAATATCATTATACGCTACATAATGTGTAAAAGTATTTATAACTTTTTTACTATTAAGTAGTAAAACATTATAATCTAAGTATTCAGTATTAGACATATTTTGTCTATATACTATATTAGACCACTTTTCAATTCCTTTAGTTCTCAATGCTAATTCTACGTGCATAGGATATAATACATCATAATAAGTAAGTTTACTTTTATTATGATTTACAGATAAGTGTTTATATAACTTTTGATTTAAAGTACTGTAAAAGCCTCTAGAATCAAACATTGTATAATCTGGTATCCAACTATGGAAACTAATAAAAGTCTTACTAGAGAGGTTGTAGGATACATTAAATGAAGTATCTATAAAGTATTTAGGATCTGTTAATTTAATAGGAATTTTAGCAGTACCTTCATTATAATAATATTGTTTTTCAATTAATTCTATTTTAGATGCTACATTAGGCAAAGCTACGTATTCTTTTTTACTAATGAATATTCTACTATTTAAATAATCATATACAATATTATATAATCGGTTAGGATTATAGAAAGATTTATATTCCTTATATGCATTATTAGCATTGACTATACTAAAGGGTAATAAGTTATTACGTAAAAAATTACGTAAACCATCTTCTATATTTTCGAACGCTTGTCCTATATGCGCAATATGGTTAGTTATCATAAAGGCACCTTGTTCAGTTACTATATTATCTAACTTCTGTTCCGATCCACCGTAAGTATAGTCTACACTAGCTATTCGTTTAGGTGGAATACTTAACAATGAAGCTGTGCCTATATAAACATTAGACTGATTAGTACTTATTTCCACCGGCCTAGTAGGAATTCCATAAATATACTTACTAGTTCTTGCGTATAACTCATCCCTCGATTTAAACAATAGATTGACTGGCGTGTCTAAATCAGTATAATTATTAACCTTTATAGTGCGTTTATTATTTACAGAATTTTCTATTGCTCCTCCTTCGCTATAATAGATTCTATTAGGATATTCATTATTACATTCGCTACAGTACCTATAATTTATAGGTAGCTTAGTGTAAGGTTTAGGGCTATAATTAATACTATAGTCTTTACTATATTTATTATAATCTGGTTTATAATCCCATATAGTATCTTCTTCTGCTTCTCCACCTATATTTTGCTTATCATTATTTAAGAATGAAGTAAATTTATTGCTTTGTACTCTACACACAGTTTCCCAAGGTTCTTGCCCTTCAAATCTATACTCCATATTATAGTCATGTTCTATATACATACGTACTAACATTTTACTATAAACTTCTCTTTCTATATTCGATCCTAAACCGTCATTTATCCATTGAGATATTACTAATAAGCCGCCGGTAACAACTTTACCTAATTGAGTTTGATCGAATAAGAAACTAGGAACCTTTATAGAGAATATAAAAGGAGCTATCCATGCATCGGGGTTTATTTCATGATAGATAGTATTAGTAAATGTATAAGGTTCATTATAATTTATAATATCTATGTAGTAATTTCTGTCTATAGGTAAGTGATGATTATCTGTTGTATCAAATTTATATACTCCTACATTGTTACTATACAGCATATTCCTAACACCTTTACTATCTACATTTTGTTCTATACCTAAGTATTCTCCTCCATCTCCTTCCTGTGTATGTTTTACAGGAGCTATAATAGCTTTAGATTTGATCTTAGAATAGAATACGCCCGTAGGAATAAACGTTTTTGGATTTATCCCATTAGGATATCCACCTGTTATAAGATTATGTATATATGTAGTATCTACTTTAACCTGATTAACAGCACTTATGCCAGTATTGGCAGTTTTTACTGCAGACATTGTATCTAAACTATAATTAGGCATGCTATTATTATAGTATGAGTTTATATACATGTAACCAGAAGTAATAGAGTTATCTATTAAAGTCTTAGGACTAAAAAACATTCTATATTGCCAACTAGGATTTAAACGTTCTCCATATATAAACTTACCAGTAATAGTTGTATCATTTTCATGACCTATAGGGAATGTACATAAAATGTCATCTTCAGGTATACCTATCTTAGATAGAGGTCCTTGTTCAGAGATTTTATTATTAGCAAAGGTATTGAACATTATACCACTATCTTTTACTATAGGATTATTACGTTCTCCAAATACTATTTTCCATTCTTTAATATCTTCCACTAATTCTGGATATGTAATTGTTAGTTCCTGTACAAAATCATCTACGTCTATAACAGGTTCTATACTATATAAACCATCAAATCTCTGTATAGGTTCTAATACTTGGTCAGGAAATCTATGATATCTAATTCTATCCATTTTATATACTGTAGTATTATTGACTACAGTACTAGTATGTGGGTATATAGGTACTCCGTTGCAATCTAAATCATCTGGATAGCGTTCACATGATTCATAATAGGAAAATATACCACTACTATAGTAGTTAGAGAGCGGATATTTATGTCTAATTGCAGTGTTATATATTTGCCATTTAGGTAATTCATTAGGAGTAGCATTTGAAGGTACTACTTCTAATATTGCTTTTTTTCTAGTTCCCTTATTATTAATAACGTAACTACATATAGATCCCTCTTGTGTAGTTACAAAGAACTCTACATATACTAAATCTGTACTTTGATAATCAAAGTCACAATTTATTGCTACGTCCGATCCCTTTAAACCTGTAAACTTTTGTTCTTGTCCACCGTATCTAACTATAACCTCTACGTTAGGTGAAGCAGAATTGTAAATTTTAAAATTTATAATATAGGCTATTTTATTAGAACTAACTGAATTACTAATACTATAATCAAATTTAATAGGATTACAATCACTACAAGTATCTCTGAATTTAGAAGTTCCCCCATTAATAAGATTAGAAACTAAATCTTTATCGAAATCTAGTATAGCACCTGTGTTCATAGTCGGATGTACTAAGTTATCGTAACCACTAGTAAAGGGACTTCCTAAGTAACTAGCTCTTCCTGGTATGTGAAATACTGGAGTAGTTTTACCATTATTAAAAGTTCCCATAATACCAAAGTCATAAACATCGCTATGTCTATATGTTCTAACGCTATCTACTTTAGCATGTTTAACTACACCGTAATAAGTCTTTATATTATTTGCTTGTCTTTGTACTTTAGCCCAGTCGTATTCTTTATTACTTACATTACCTATGAATAATCTATTTAAATGTTCTGTTATAGTATTAACTTTTTCTACTATTAAATTGTCTACTACTAATTCATTTAGAGTAGAGATACTTGAATAGTTAGTGCCTGTAAAGTATGTAGCGTTTTCACTTAAAATGTATACCTTACTAATTGCTTTATTTAAGTTAGAGTATTCTATAATTCCTATCTGAAATGAGTAACCTGGAGGAACATCTAGAACATTAAATTCTATAGCTAAATTTGTACGAACTTTATCTATATTTGAATATCGAGAATCGTCTGCTTGTACATATACAGGATTGTAGAAGGTAGACCAATTAGAAGGAGTACCACTATCATCTAATGTGCGAATAGTATACCAGTAAGAACCTGCATTAAGTTCTCCTCCTGTTACTACATTAGTAGTTATTTGTGCAGGGTATAGATTAACATTAAAATTGAAGTCTTCTACAGGAGTATTATTAGTTACTCTAGTGAGATTGATTACTCTCAATATATTCTTATTATCTGTAAAATATACTAACTCTTCGCAACCTCTATGTATAGTATAGACACATTCTATCCAATTTCCAAAATTAAGTTCGTTATTTCTGTATATTACAGTATATTCACATTTATCTGGAAAGAATCTAACTATAGAGTTATTCGATAAGAATACAATATAATTAGAATCTTTATCTATACAATGTCCTATTACGTCTGCATAAAAATCTACACAAAATTCATTAGAGAAATCTGTACTTAGTATAGGTAAATCTTTATCCATTACGGTGTTCAAAGCATAGTTATAATACTCAGTATTATATCTAGGATGAACATCTTGATTTATTCCTTTAAACATTGTTATTATTTTAATCGCTCAATTGAGCTATTTTATATTTAATTTGCGATATGTCATCTTCTTCTAACTTAAACCATTCACCTTGTATTTTTTTAGGTTTAGCTAAATATAATAAAAAATTCTCTATATCTCCGACCACTACTAGTTCTATCTCGATAGAATCAAATTCGGGATTATGTGTTCTGTACTGAGCTAATCTCACATTTAAGTTAGTTGTCTTACCAATCTTATAGTTAGCTCCTAATTTTAATATATAAGTTAGACATAGGCTCATGTTATATATGTTTAAGTTTAAGATGATTTTGTCTAAATCCCTCTTTATACTTATCTGTACCTATAATATTATGATAAGAAAGACGTATATTCTCGAGAGTATTTTCATCAGGTAAATTCATTTTACCTTTTATTTTGCCCATTAAAGTATTGCTCTCTTTCTCTAAACCTTTAGCTAATTCTAAAAGCTTATAGTCAGAAGCCATATATGCTTTTCTAAGCATAATGTGAGATATAACATACTTAATTAAACATTGCTTTAATTCCTCATCGTCTTCCATTTGATCATCATATTCTAACATACTCATAAGAAGCACTCCTTCTTTTACATTAGTATATATAATCAAATTATCTACGCCATTTATAGTCTTACGTACTAGTTTAAAACTAGGAACACAAGTGTGAATATCTAAGCATGTTTCACTAGTGATAGTTAGATTATTATCCATATACATTACACTATATGTACTATCCACTGTATTAGATACAGTGTTAGCTACAGGTTTTAACATATTAGTCCATAAAGAAGTAGGTAAATCTTCTTGTAAAACACTATTAGGAAATTCTTCTGTCGATATAGATATATCTATATCGTTGGTATCGGTATTAATAGCTGTAGATGCTAAAGGTTTTATGAAGCATTGTTTAAGTTTATAGAAGCTACTATTTTTTATAATATACATATGATCTCGCACCATACCTTTCTCATAGGTAGATACAAACATATTTTCATGTCCTATTTGTCTATAACAAGACATAGCAAGTTCATCTATTATAGAATTGTCTAGCTCTTCTTCTGGTAGATATAGACTCAACTGATATTTTATTGAATCTATAGGTATTTTATTATACATAGTTATTTATTTTTATGTACTAAATGGAAAAATCTAGAAGAGTCTATACCATTTAAAATAGCGTACCTAAGCCCATATCTAGCCTTTCTAGATGGAACCCATCTATAAAACCTACTAGGTATTTTATTTCCCCAATAAGTAAATTTGTCTGCTTTCCACGTCCATTTGCAAATATAGGGATCATGTAAGTTTCTTTGCCAATTTTCAAATTTAGATATGTATTCAGCTTTACTTCCGGGCTTAGGTTTAAACTTTCCTATTATTAATATACCTGCACCATAAGGAAATTGAATTCCTTCTTGAGTAACTATGCATCTTTCTAAAGCTAATAGAAAAAATGTTTTTATTATGTACTCTATCTCTGCTTCAGTATATCGTTCTAATAGTTTAGTATTAGTTGCTATTCTATCTCGTATTACTCTCTTTAAGGTTCGTTTACTTCTTCCTATAGTCTTAATTAGACTTCGGTTGCGTTTCTTTATTAGCATAAGTTGCTATAATTCGTTTTATTACTAAAGTGTATAACGTATCAATTAAGCTAGAATCAATTATAAAATCATACTCTTCTATACACGCATTACAATCGCAATCTACATCTAGTATACTTTTTAAATTATTAGAAAAGTATAAGGCTAAAACTGAAACTTTTTCTAGACTAACATTATTATACACATATAAATAGTTGTCCTGAATATAAAAGCCTATTTGGTCTTTTTTATGTAAAGATTTTTTTGCGTTTTTTATAGTAAATATGTTCAAATTAGATATTTGAGTGTTGCCTACTCTAACAATAGGTTTACCTATGTATTTAGGTAATTTATATTTGCTACGAAGTATATAACAATCAGGGTTACAGTCATCCACTTTAGTTAATTCTAACTCTACACACAAGGTACTATAATTAAGGGATGATATTGCAATTTTTCTTCTCTGCATATCGCCTAGTAGATTAGATCTTTCTACATTTAAAAAATGCTCTATAAGAGAGTTAGTTAAAGAATTTCTATCTGGGATATCATATCTACTTATGATTTCTTTAATAGCATATATATGATGTTGTATATTCATTTTAAGATATTTTAATAAATACTTTTTCTTTTTTCATTGTCTTCAATAATTGAGTTTCGAATAATTTAATAGCTGCTTTACTGCTTAAAATAGAATTTGTAGTTCTAGTTAAACCCAATAATAAACATCCATCTGTATCTACTTCTTTATTACCTACATGAATACGTATACCTCCAAATCCGGGAACATTCAGTAGTTCAGGCATAAATCGTTGAAAGCGATTACTAAATGTCCAAGCTATTTCATATGTACCTGTAGGTATAGCAGTTTCACTTTTTACTTTTATACTTTTTATAGTAAGCAAGGACATAGTAGAAGTTAATCCTCTATCCTTATCCTCTAAAGTATAAAATATATTATCGCCCATAGTTAATATCCCTATAGTACGGGCATCTTGTCGATCAATTCTTTTTAATTCTATTGTCATAATACAAAAAAAGCCGTTCTTCCAAAGAAGTAACGGCTTATCTTTTAAGGTTTTTTATTAACTTTAGACTTACCTATCTGAATACCTTTACTATCTATGTGTATGTATTCTGATAAATCTACTGATAATATAAGTTCAATAAGGTCTTTTCCAACAAGTCCTGTGATAAAGGCTACTGCTGCTTGTTGTTCAGGTTGAAGTCCATAATACTTTACTATAAATGGAGTAAACAAATAAGCGCATGTAGTACCACTAAGGACAGTAAGAGTTGAAAATATAAACGAAAACGTCTTTTTACCTATATAATCTTTAAGTACTCTTATAGCGGCGGCTAAAAATCCCCACAGCAATGTTTCTAAGTTTGGCATTTTAGTTATTTACTTCTGCTGCTAAAGCAACTGTTTTATCATACAATTCATTATATGTAGAATCATATACTGCTTGTACAGTAGTTCCATTTTCAGTAGCGTTAACGGCTTCTGTGTATAATTGAGAAGCCAATGTTTCTAAAGTCTTTACTTTAGCTAAGATAACTTCTGTAACATCTGCAGGTTTAGTTTTAGCTACGTTTTTAACGTCTATTAGCATAGGTGAAACAATATTAGTAATATCTACTGCCATATTTTGTAGTAAATTTTGATCGTTTGTATTAAAAGTAGTAATTTGGATTAAATCTTGAAATTTGTTTGTTGCGCTCATTTTATTTAAATTTTTTTATACTATTAAGTCACCGTAAGCTTGCCACTCATCAGTGCCTATTTTAATAAGATGTGCAATAGAATACTGCACATTGAGTTTTAGTTTTGCTCCGGCACTTCGTATAGTTACACCTGCGCCAGGAGTTAATGTAGTTTGACCAGCACCATACTGTCCAGTTACTATTCTAGTTCCTATTGGAAATGCTACCGAAGAATTAGGGGGAATAGTAAGTGTGTTAGCAGAAGCATTGTTTACATAAACTAGCTTACTACAATCAGTTAAAGCTAATGTGTAAGAATTAGTTTGTGTGTTAACTAATGTCACCGTTGTTTCTAATGTACTAGTGTACGTAGGAAAAGTAAATATATTTGTACCTGTGCCAGTTAAAGTTACGTCAGCACCTGTAACTTTTAATTTCCTTTTTGTAGTTCCTCCGGCCAATTCAAAACCATCTGCAACATTAGCATACTCACTATTTATACTATTATTTGTCATTAGAATTGTATCGTTGAAATATTATTTATTGAAAATATACCTTGTATAGTAGATACATAGGTTACGCCATTTAGTTCATGATTACCTATAGTAAAGAATGATGCAGGCGAATTTTGATTTTTATATTCCGTAGACATCCATGTAGTACTGCGTACTACATCAGATATTCTAACTTCATCAATCCAACCTGCTATTCTATCCGTAGCCGTATATGTACCTGCACCTATTCTTAATACTCCATTTGTAGTACTTAATGTAACTCCTGTTTTAGTTCCGCCAGATACAGTATTAACATAAGAGATTAAATTACCCGCTGCGCCACTATAAGTATGGTAAGTATGGAACAGAGTATTTAGTGTTGCTGCTGCACCTTGAGCTAAATTATCATTACCTGTACCATTCCAGTGTACCCACATTTTACTAGTGTGAAATAAAATATCGAAATGGTTATTAGTGGAGTTACTTCCCCAACCTATTACATTTTTATTACTACTAGTTGGTTTATGCCAAAAACTTACTGTTCTTGCGGTAGATCCTCCTATTCCAAGAGAGCTTTGACTTGTTAAAACATCGTTAGATCCATCAAAATCAATACCCTTGCCTAGTTTAACATCTACTAAGTCTGCGCTTGTCATAGAACCAGCCATAACTAAATGATTAGCATTAGAAGTAGAGTCTTTTACCGCAGGAGAAGTTCCACTAGGGTCTTGCTGCATATGGTAAACTACTTTATAGTTACTATCCCATACATTTTGTGCGCCATAAGTTGCATTAGTCGCATAATCAGATGCTGCTGCATTGCCATAATAAATATAGAAATCTACATCGGTTGCGTCTAAGATATCTCCTTTAAAGTGTAGTTCACCTTTGTCTAATGCAGCGTCATAAAATACGATTTCTCTGGGAACTTCAGTTACTTCATCTGCTTTAGTTACTCTTATGTCTCCTCCGTCTGATTTAACGTTAGTGTGAAATCCAGCGGGCAATAAACTTAAATCAACATAGATGGGAAAATTAGTTAAATCCGCATCTACTTGAGTAGCTAGTACAGTTATCTTAACTCTACTAGACCAATTTGAATCATACCACATATTAATTAATATCTATATTGCCTGTTGAACTTATAACATGCCATTCGCTATTAGCAGTTACACAAACCAATTCTACTGCATCTCTAAAATGAGTTGAAGCTATATAGCCTGTTGTACCTGCTGTTGAGGCAGTACTACCAAAATATATTAAGTCACTAGCAGGCAAAGAAATTCTCCAACCTCCTGTACCTTTACCTACAACCTTTACAATACTACCAACTGCTGCTGTAGCAGGTAATGTCACAACTACTTGTGCAGCATTATTTACTATATAACCTCTATTTACTGCCGCTGTCTGTGTAGTTCCAGTAACTGTAGACCATATTAAACCTGCACTATATTGAGGTATATTTAATGTATTTGATACTAACGTTGCTGCACCAGATGTTCCTGTAGTAGTTAAAGTTATTGTTCCCTGTTTAGCGTCTAAAGCTGCTTGTAAGTCGGTCTGAGTACTTAATGTTCCTGTAACACTTCCCCAAGAAGCGGCTCCTCCTACACTTAAATCACCTGAACCTAATATACTAGAACCATTAATAGTTTTAATATTAGTTGCTGACACTAATGTAGCTTGTTTACCATCTAATGAACTGATCAAATCTGTTTGATCAGCTATATTGCCTGTTATATCTCCCCAAGCAGAACTACCATCACCAGAACCAATACCAAGTATCCCATTTTCATCCGCTACAACTATTCTAGTTCCTGTTCCTGATAAGGTGCTTATTTTTACATTACCATCTACGTCTAATGCTACTGTTGGATTAGATTTTATTGTGCCATTTGCATAAGTATATTCATCGGTATTAGTATCAAATGTAACTAATCTTTCATCTGCATTAGTTGAAAATAAACCTGAAAGGTTTGTACCATAAAAACCTTCTCCTGCTAAAATTACACCCCCGCCGCTAGCCTTTTTGACAACTAAAAATTTACTAGTATCATCATAGTAAAACTCACTACTACTTGTCATTTCATTACTAGAATCTCCAAAAGCTATTTGATTCTCTGTAAGTGTAGTAGTACCTCCTACCTCTATGTCACCAGAACCTTCTAAGGAGGTACCATTGACTGTTTTAAGAGGTCTTTTAGTTTGTATTGAACTAGTTGTCTCGTCTCCTGTATTTACCCCTGAAACATTATCTAGTGCAGTTTGATTAGTGTGACTATGTTTCTTAGTCACTGAATCAGCTAAATTAGCTTCTGTTTGAGTATAAGTATCTAATAAAGCTTTATTACTATGTGTATGCTGATTAGTTACAGCAGCAGTAGTATCTATATTAGGTACATTACTTAATCCCACTTGTGTCTTAGTGACATTATGAGGATTAGATGTATTACTTATATGGGAATCTATTTGCGCATGTGTATTAGTACCTATATTGGATAATCCTGTATGATCCGTAATAACTGTCGGTATAGTAGGCTTGTTCAATATTTGAGCATCTCCACTTACTGCATTCCAATCAGCATTTACATTAACTTCTGCACCTGCTGCAATACCGGCTAACTTAGATTCTTGTGCAGCAGTAAAGCTAGCTGTTGTAGCATTCAATACGCTTATATTACTAT
>Ga0114942_1000450_pt1 | contig 11799 bp, 10 predicted proteins | sample LowerColdCreek_FD_88674 | JGI IMG/M metagenome (GOLD analysis project Ga0114942, IMG submission 88674) | Groundwater microbial communities from Cold Creek, Nevada to study Microbial Dark Matter (Phase II) - Lower Cold Creek | ecosystem: Environmental > Aquatic > Deep subsurface > Groundwater ... | reverse complement strand
GCGGCCAGCGTCACGCCCTTGGGCGAGACCGCCGTGCCGAGCTTGAGGTGGCCGGTCTGCGGCGCGGGCACGGCGGCGCGCGCGTCGAGCTTGAGGACGGTGTCGGCGCCGGCCGTGGGGGCGAGTGCGCCCACCAGCAGCGCCGCGGTCAGCGAGCGGATGCGGTTCATGGTTGTCTCCGGTGTCTTGTTTTTTAGAGCGCGCGCCAGGCCTGCACGAAGGCGCGCGCGCGCTGGCCGACGTCGGCGGCCGACAGACCCGGGCTGTACAGCGCCGAGCCCAGGCCGAAGCCGGCGGCGCCGGCCTTGACGTAAGGCGTCATGTTGTCGGGCGTGATGCCGCCCACCGGCAGCAGGCGCAGCTCCTTGGGCAGCACGGCGCGCATGGCCTTGACGATGGTGGGCGTCACCAGCTCGGCCGGGAACAGCTTGACCGCATCGGCACCGGCATGCACGGCCCCGAAGGCCTCGGTGGGCGTGGCCGCGCCGGGCACGCAGTACAGGCCGCGTGCCTTGGCCGCGCGGATCACCTCCACGTCGGCATGCGGCATGACGATGACCTTGCCGCCGGCCGCCGCCACATCGGCCACCGCCTGCACGCTCAGCACGGTGCCGGCGCCGATGACGGCATCCGCCGGCATGCGGCGGGCCAGCCGGGCGATGGAGTCCAGCGCGTTGGGCGAGTTCAGCGGCACCTCGATGACGCGAAAGCCTTCGGCGTAGAGCGCATCGGCAATCGCCTCGACCTCCTCGGGCTTGACGCCGCGCAGGATGGCGACGAGGGGGAGGTGTTTCAGGGCGGCGTCGAGCATGTCAGGTCAGGTTCATGGTTAGCGCCAGCCGCCAGAGGCCGGCGGGCGCGGTGTTGTCCAGCAGCAGCGGCTGCGGCTGGCCGAGGTGCATCAGCGCCTGTGCATAACGCGCGCACAGGGCCGGGTCGCCGACAAGGGCGATGCGCCCCGGCATCACGGCTCGCAACTCGCTGGCGATCTCATGGCCGATCAGCAGGCCGGAGAGGTAGTCGGGCAGCTGCTCGGCGCTGAGCTGCTTGAACAGCCCCAGCGTGCGCACGGCGAACAGCTGGTGGGCCAGGCCGCCGTCTTTCCGCGCGGCGTCGACACCCTTCAGGAAGGCCTCGGGCGACGCGGGGGAGCTGCCGTCGGCTGGCATCAGGCGGTTCAGCACCGAGTGCTGGCGCAGCAGCGCAAACAGCTCGCCGGTCATGTGGGTCGCGAAACCCGTGACCTTGCCGCCGCTCACACGCGCCCACTTGGAGTGCGTGCCCGGCAGCACCAGGCAGGACTCGTCCGCCAGCTCGGGGTGCAGCGCCAGCGCACCGACGATCTGCGTCTCCTCGCCGCGCATGACATCGGGCTGGGCCGCGTCGTCCACCAGGCCCGGAATGATGCTCAAGGCGTCATCGACCTTCAGCATCTGCCCGGCCAACGCGGACGCATCGGCCGGGCAGCGCACATAAGCTGCCTCGCGCCAGCCGTACTGGCTGCCGACCATGCCGCAGGCCAGCAGCTTGAGTTGCGGCTGATCGGCACGCCAGTCACCCACCAGGTCGGCCAGCGCACGGGCGTACTTCTCGGCCCCCTGCAGCGTGGCCGCGCCGTCGTTGGACTGGCGCGTATGCAGCACTTCGCCGCCGTCGCCCAGCAGGAAGGCCCGCAGCCTCGTGCTGCCCCAGTCCAGCGCGATCAGTCGGGCTTGCGACATCACCACTCGGCCACGGAACCGTCGGCATGGCGCCAGACGGGATTGCGCCAGTCGGACGCGGTCTTGCTCGCCTCGATGACGCGCTCCTCGTCGATCTCGACGCCCAGGCCCGGCTTGCGCAGCGGGTTGATGAAGCCGTTCTCGATGCGGAAGTCGTCTGCGTTCTTGACGAAGTCCAGCAGCTCGGCACCCTTGTTGTAGTGGATGCCCATGCTCTGCTCCTGCAGCACGGCGTTGTGGGACACGAAGTCCACCGCCAGGCAGGATGCCAGCGCCACCGGGCCCAGCGGGCAATGCGGCGCAAAGGCGACATCGTGCGCCTCGGCCATGCCGGCGATCTTGAAGCACTCGGTGATGCCGCCGGCATGCGACAGGTCGGGCTGCACGATGGAGATGCCACCGGCCTGGAAGACGCGCTTGAAGTCGAAGCGGGAGAACATGCGCTCGCCGGCCGCCAGCGGGATGCTGGTGTACTCGGCCAGGCGCGGGTACTGCTCGGCCTGCTCGGCCAGCACCGGCTCCTCGACGAACAACGGGCGGTAGGGCTCCAGCGCGCGCAGCAGCGGCTTGGCCATCGGCGCAGCCACGCGGCCGTGGAAGTCGATGCCGAACTCGATGTCGTGGCCGAAGGCCTCGCGGATCTCGGCGATGCGGGCCACGGCCTCATCCACCTTGCGGGCGCTGTCGACGATGGCCAGCTCCTCGGTGCCGTTCATCTTGAAGGTGTCGAAGCCGCCTTCGCGCAGCCGCTTGATGTCGCGGATGACATCGGCCGGGCGGTCACCGCCGACCCAGGAATAGACCTTCATCTTGTCGCGCACCAGGCCGCCCAGCAGCTCGTACACGGGCTGGCCCATGACCTTGCCCTTGATGTCCCACAGCGCCTGGTCGATGCCGGCGATGGCGCTCATCAGGATGGGGCCGCCTCGGTAGAAGCCGGCGCGGTACATGACCTGCCAGAGGTCGTTGATGCGCGACGGGTCCTGGCCGACCAGGTACTCCGACAGCTCGTGCACCGCCGCCTCGACGGTGCGCGCGCGACCTTCGATGACCGGCTCGCCCCAGCCGACGACTCCTTCGTCGGTCTCGATCTTCAGGAACATCCACCGCGGCGGAACGCGATAGGTCGTCAGCTTCGTGATTCGCATGGCTCTTGGCTCGTTCAGGAACGACCGCGAGCTTAGGAGGGGCTGCTAGTTCTGAAATATTGTTTCTTTCGCTTGTCCTATGCCCAGTTCGTATAGAACACCGGCCCAGCTCCCCATGACAGGCCCATGTCACCCCTTTCGACTACAGGGTTAACCCGATGCAACATGGTGAAAACCCTTACAATTGCGGCCTCAACAAGGAAAGAAAGGGAAACAAATGGAACTGCTCATCATCACGCTCGCGTTCTCGGTCATTGCCATCGTCGGCCAGTTCGGCGACGCGCTGTACCGCCGCCTGACCGGCCGCATCCTGGCGGTCTGAACCCCCGCAGCGCCTGAGCCCGCCGTCACCGTGACGGTCGGCCGGCGCGGATCTCGTCGACAAGTCGGCGCAGATCCGCGAAGTCGAAAGGCTTCAACAGCGCCCGCACGTGCGGGCCAAAGTCGGTCAGGTCGTTGCCCATGGCATAGCCTGACGAGAACACCACCCAGGCCTGCGGCGCTCGCAGCAGGATGGCACGCGCCAGATCCACGCCCGACATGCCGATGAGGCTCACGTCCGTCACGACGACATCGACCTCGGCGGGATCGTAGGCCGCCAGCGCCGCCTCGGCGCGGGCGAAGGCCTGCACCGCCAACCCCTCCTCCTCCAGCATCCAGGTGATCTGCTCGCGCAGGTCGTCGTTGTCTTCTATGAAGAAGGCGCGCAACGGCCGGTCTGCGGGCGGCCGCGCGCCGAGGCGAGCCACCGCCCGCACGAACTGCACCGGCGACACCGGCTTCTGCAGGCAGCTCTGGTAGCCGGCCTCGAGCGCCGCGTCGCGGTCTTCCGAGCGCACGAAGGCGGTGACGGCGATGGCCGGCAGCGCCTGCGCATCCAGGCCCAGGTCGCCCCGCACGTGCCGGATCAGGCCGTAGCCATCCAGCCCCGGCATGCCCAGGTCGCTGAGCAGGATGTCGAAGCGATGCGCCGCCAGCAAGGCGAGCGCCGCCCGGGCGGACTGCGCCGTCGTGACGACGGCGCCCTGCTCGGCCAGCAGGCGTGCATGCGCCTCCAGCACGTCGGCATGGTCGTCCACCAGAAGCACCTTCAGGTCTGCGACCGAGCGTTCGCCGGCTTGGTCTGCCAGATCGGCGGCAGCGCCGCACGACGCCTGGCCGGCCCGGGGCAGCCGCACGACGAAGACGGCGCCCTGGCCCACCCCCGCGCTGCAGGCCGAGACCTCGCCGCCATGCAGCTCCGCCAGGTTCTTGACGATGGACAGGCCCAGGCCCAGACCGCCGTGCGTGCGCGCGGCGATGTCGTCGGCCTGGCTGAAGCGGTCGAACAGCTGCGGGATGAAGGCAGCGTCTATGCCCTGGCCGGTGTCGCTGACACGCAGCTCCACCGCCTCGTCGACCACGGTCGTCGCGATCGTCACGCGGCCACCGGCCGGCGTGAACTTCATCGCGTTGGTGACCAGGTTCATGGCGATCTGCATGAGCCGGCCCGGGTCGCCGGTCACGGCAGCCGGCTGCGGCGACATCTGCAGCTCGATGACCAGCTGGCGTGACTCGGCCGTGGGCCGCGCCGTGTCGGCGGCGCCGGCGACGATGTCGTTCAGGTCCACCGGCTGCATGTCGATGCGCAGCTTGCCGGTGATCAGACGGCTCATCTCCAGCAGGTCGGAGACGAGCACCGACTGGGCCTGGGCATTGCGCGCGATGGCCTGGATGCCGCGCTGCACGGTCGCCGGCTCGACGCCGGGCTGGGCCAGCACGTTGGCCCAGCCGACGATGGCCGCCAGCGGCGTGCGCAGCTCGTGGCTGACGGCGGCAATGAACTGCTCCTTGGCATGCGCCGCGCGCTCCAGCGCACTGCGCGCGGCCTGCTCGGCGGCCAGCAACTGCTCGCGGCGCAATTGCAATTCCTCGGTGCGCTCGCTGACGCGGCGCTCCAGCGTCTCGTTGAGCTCGCGCAGAAGCTCCTCGGCGCGGCGGCGCTCCTCCACCTCGGCCAGCAGCGCGGTGTTGGCGCGCTGGATCTCGCGCGTCTTGCGGTGCAGTTCGGCGAACACCGCCACCTTGGAGCGCAGGATGGTGGCGTTGAACGGCTTGCTGAGATAGTCCACCGCGCCGGTGCCGTAGCCCTTCAGGCGGTGCTGGTCCTCGTAGGAATGGGCGGTCAGGAAGATGATGGGCAGGTGTGCCGTCTCCTGGCGCTCCTTGATCAACTGCGCCAGCTCGATGCCGTTCATGTCGGGCAGCTGGATGTCCAGCACCAGCACGGCGAACTCGTCGTCCATCAGCGCGCGCAGCGCCTGTTGCGCAGACAGCGCGCGCACGATGCGGTAGCCCGGGTCCTCCAGCACCGCCTCCAGCAAGACCAGGTTGGCCGGCTCGTCGTCGACGATGAGGATGTTGATGGGCACAGCGTCCTCGTCCGCAGCCTGCGGCGGTTGGGTGATCGATTGCGTAACCAGGTGAGACGTGTCAGCGGCGACGTCAGACCCGCAGCAGACGGACCGCACGGGGCGTCGCCGCCACCGACAAGCCCCGGGCACTCTAGCAGCTCCATCGCACGGCTCGAGGACGGCCAGCCCTCCCTAAAAGCTGCCCCGCCGGGGCTGATCGCCAGCTGCGGAGCCATTGCACAACCGCTCGGTCAGGCCCCGCGATTCGCACTGCCGTGAACCTGCATCGCGCCCGAAATCGCCGCGAGCCGCCCCCCACCCGGGCCGGCTCTGCACCGCCTGTGTGCACGCCGGGCTGGCTTCCCGGGGCAACCGGGCTGGCACGCCCCCTGCTTGTATACCGGTCAGAACACCGCTCGGAACTCAACCGGGCGACCCTTGTTGGCCGAGCAACTTCAGGAGAGCCGAGATGACGCGATCGCAATGGAACCGCCGGGATTGGCTGGGCAGCGCAGGCGCTGCCGGGGCAGGCTTGATGACCGCCGGCTGGAGCGGCCTGGCGCTGGCCCAGAAGCCCTTGACGCTGGGCTTCATCTACGTGGGCCCGCGCGACGACTATGGCTACAACCAGGCGCACGCCGAGTCCGTCGCGCTGCTGAAGAAGATGCCGGGCCTGAAGGTCGTGGAGGAGGAGAACGTTCCCGAGACCAACGCGGTGCAGAAGACCATGCAAGGCATGATCGCGCAGGACGGCGCGGGCCTGCTGTTCCCGACCTCGTTCGGCTACTTCGACCCGCACATCCTGGCGCTGGCGCCCAAGTACCCCAACGTGCGGTTCGCGCATTGCGGCGGGCTCTGGAACGAGGCCAAGCATCCGAAGAACGCCGGTAGCTTCTTCGGCTACATCGACGAGGCCCAGTACCTGAACGGCGTCGTCGCAGCGCATGTCACCAAGAGCAAGAAGCTCGGCTTCATCGCCGCCAAGCCCATCCCGCAGGTGCTGCGCAACATCAACGCCTTCACGATGGGCGCGCGCAGCGTCAACCCGGCCATCACGACGACGGCCATCTTCACCGGCGACTGGAGCATGCCGGTCAAGGAGGCCGAGGCCACCAACAGCCTGTCCGACCAGGGTGTGGACGTGTTCACCATGCATGTGGACGGGCCCAAGGTCATCGTCGAGACGGCAGCCAAACGCGGCAAGTTCGTCTGCGGCTATCACGCCAGCCAGGCCAAGCTCGCGCCGCAGGCCTACCTGACGGGCGCCGAGTGGAACTGGATCACGGCCTACAAGCAGATCATCGACGCCGCGCAGACCGGCAAGCCCCACCCCAACTTCGTGCGCGGCGGGCTGAAGGACGGCTTCGTCAAGAGCAGCCCCTACGGCAGCTCGGTGCCCGAGGGCGCGCGCAAGCAGGCCGAGGCCATCCGCGCGCAGATGCTCAAGGGCAGCTTCGACATCTTCAAGGGCGAGTTGAAGGACAACACCGGCAAGGTGGTCATCCCGGCCGGCAAGGTGCTGAAGCAGACCGACATGGAGCTGGAGAGCATGGCCTACCTCGTGGAAGGCGTCATCGGCAAGGTCTGACCCCGCCCTTCTTCCCGCACCAGGAGCCGCCGTCATGGTCGCCACCTCAAGAGCCCAGGGCTTCGCCGAGGCCTTGCTGCTGCCCGTCTTCGCGCTGACGGCCGCGCTGCTGCTGTTCGGTGTCTTCGTGTGGCTGGGCGGCACCGACCCGGTCGAGGCCTGGAAGCTGCTGTTCCTCGGCGCCTTCGGCGACGCCTTCTCCTGGCAGAACACGCTGCTGCGCGCCGCGCCGCTGATGCTCACCGCGCTGGCCGTGGCGCTGCCGGCGCAGGCCGGGCTGACGATGATCGGCGGCGAGGGCGCGCTGGTGCTGGGCGCGCTGGCCTGCGCCGGCCTGCCCTATCTGTTCGCGCTGCCGGACGGCATGGTCGGCAGCGTCCTGGTGCTGGCAGCCGGCGCGCTGCTGGGCGGCGGCTGGGTGATGCTGTCGGGCTGGCTGCGCCAGTGGCGCGGCGTCAACGAGACCATCTCCAGCCTGCTGCTGGCCTACATCGCCATCGCGCTGTTCAAGCATTTCGTCGAAGGGCCCATGCGCGACCCGGCGAGCCTGAACAAGCCGTCCACCCACCCGCTGGCCGAGAGCCTGCGCATCGGCCCCATCATGGGCGATGCGGCGATGGAGTCCTGGCTGGGTGACGTGCACTGGGGCCTGGTCATCGGCGTCGTGCTGTGCCTGGCCTGCGGCGCCTGGCTGAGCTTCAGCGCCTCGGGCTTCGCGATGCGCGTGGTGGGCGGCAATGCCCGCACCGCGCGGCTCGTGGGCCTGCCCACCAACCGCATCGTCCTGGCCGCCTGCGCGCTGGGCGGCGCGGCGGCAGGGCTGGCCGGCGCCATCGAGGTGGCGGCCGTGCACACGGCGGCCAATGCTTCGGTGATCGCGGGCCTGGGCTACACGGGCATCCTGGTCAGCTTCGTGGCCCGCCACAACCCCTGGGCCATCCCGCCGGTGGCCGTGCTGTTCGGCGGCTTCGCGGCGGCCGGCAGCCTGCTGCAGCGCCGGCTCGATTTGCCGGACGCATCCGTGCTGGTGCTGCAGGGCTTCGCCTTCGTCTTCATCCTCGCGGCCGAGGCGTTGCGCGGGCGGCTGTTCGCGCCGCGTGCGGCGGCCAAGCGGCCCGCTCCCGCAGCGCCAGCGGCAACTCTCAGGGGGTCGCATGAGCCTTGAACTGGCTTCCATTCCCGACCTGCTGCTCGCGGTCATCGGCGGCGCGCTGCGCGTCGGCACGCCCTTCCTGTTCGTCAGCCTGGGCGAGTGCCTGACGGAGAAGAGCGGCCGCATCAACCTCGGCCTGGAGGGCGTGCTGGTGTTCGGCGCCATGGCCGGCTTCGGCGGCGCCTACCTGGGGGGCTCGCCCTGGGTGGGCGTGCTGGCCGCCTGCGGTGCCGGCGCGCTGCTGGCCTTGCTGCACGGCCTGCTGTGCTCGCTGCCGCGCGTGTCCGACATCGCCACCGGCATCGCGCTGATGCTGCTCGGCACCGGCCTGGCCTTCTACCTCGGCAAGCCGCTGATCCAGCCGCAAGCGCCGCAGATCCCGTCGCTGCAGCTGGGCGCCTGGAGCGATTCACCCGCCGTGCAGCAGGCCTTGTCCGTCAACGCCCTCTTCCCCATCGGCGTGGCGCTGGCGGCGCTGCTGGCCTGGGGCTTCAGGAACACGCGCTGGGGCCTGGTGGTGCGCATGGCCGGCGACAGCAGTGATGCCGCGCGGGCGCTGGGCTATTCGGTCAACGCGGTGCGCATCGCGGCCACCACGGCGGGCGGCGCGATCGCCGGCCTGGGCGGTGCGTCGCTGTCGCTGTACTACCCGGGCAGCTGGAACGAAGGCCTGTCCAGCGGCCAGGGCCTGATCGCCGTGGCGCTGGTCATCTTCGCGCGCTGGCACCCCTGGCGCTGCCTGGGCGCGGCGCTGCTGTTCGGCGGCGCGGTCGCCATCGGCCCGGCACTGCAGAGCGTGGGCGTCAGCGGCGGCTACTACCTGTTCAACGCCATGCCCTATGTGTTGACGCTGGTGATCCTCGTGGCCACCTGCTCGACCAGCCAGTCGCTCAAGGGCGCGCCCGCTGAACTCGGCGTATCCCGCTGACATGAAGCCCCTCGCCCAGTCTCGCCTCGCTGAACGCGGGCTCGCCCGGTCGGTCCCCCGCGGGGACGGCGATGCACGCGGCATCAAGCCGCGAGCACATCGCCAGACGGGCCGGCTTGGGAGCGGCCCGGCGCTCGGCCCCCAAGAACACGCCATGGATCACTGAGAAGGAACCACCATGCCGACCCTTCGCTCCAAACCCTATGCCTGGCCCTTCGACGGCAACATCACGCCGCAGAACACGGCGCTGGTCATCATCGACATGCAGACCGACTTTTGCGGCATCGGTGGCTATGTCGACAAGATGGGCTACGACCTGGCCATGACGCGCGCGCCCATCGAGCCGCTGAAGGTGCTGCTCGCTGCCGCGCGCCGTGTCGGCATGCACGTCATCCACACCCGCGAGGGCCACCGCCCGGACCTGTCGGACCTGCCCGCCAACAAGCTGTGGCGCTCGCGCCAGATCGGCACCGAGGGCCGCGGCATCGGCGATGCCGGCCCCTGCGGCCGCATCCTGGTGCGCGGCGAACCGGGCTGGGACATCATTCCCGAGCTGTACCCCATCGCCGGCGAGCCCATCATCGACAAGCCCGGCAAGGGCAGCTTCTGCGCGACCGACCTGGAGCTGGTGCTGCACACGCGCGGCATTCGCAACCTGATCCTGACCGGCATCACGACCGACGTGTGCGTGCACACGACCATGCGCGAGGCCAACGACCGCGGCTTCGAGTGCCTGATGCTGTCGGACTGCACCGGCGCCACCGACGCCGGCAACCACGCCGCCGCGCTCAACATGATCCTGATGCAGGGCGGCGTGTTCGGCGCCGTGGCCGACTCGGCCGCCGTGCTGGACCTGCTGGCCCAACTCTGAGCGCGGAGCATCATGATTCCGCAGACCTCGCCGCCGTCCACCTCGTCGTCCGACACGCCGCACGCGCTGCACCTCGAGACCTACCGCCTCACCAAGCGCTTCGGCAGCTTCACGGCGCTGGACGACGTCTCCATCACCGTGCGGCCCGGCACCGTGCATGCGCTGCTGGGCGAGAACGGCGCGGGCAAGAGCACGCTGGTGAAGGCCATCGTCGGCTATCACCGGCCCGATGAAGGCAGCGTTCTGGTGGACGGCCGCGAGCACGACATCGCCTCGCCCGTCGTGGCGCGCGACCTGGGCCTGGGCATGGTCTACCAGCACTTCACCGTCGTACCCGGCATGACCGTGGCCGAGAACCTGCTGCTGGCGCGCGGCAAGCTGCCCATGGTGGTGGACTGGAAGGCCGCACGCGCCGAGCTGGACGCCTTCATGGCCACCGCGCCCTTCCGCCTGCCGCTGGACGCGCAGCCCGGCGAGCTGTCGGCCGGTGAGAAGCAGAAGCTGGAGATCCTCAAGCAGCTGTTCCTGAAGCCGCGCCTGCTGATCCTGGACGAGCCCACGTCGGTGCTGACACCGCAGGAGGCCGACGAGGTGCTCGGCGCGCTGCGCGACCAGGCGCATGCCATGGCCTGCTCGGTGCTGATGATCACGCACAAGTTCCGCGAGGTCATGGCCTATGCCGACGACGTCAGCGTGCTGCGCAAGGGCGCGCTGGCCGCCACCGGTGCGGTGGCCGACTGCACGCCCGACAGCCTGGCCGCCGCCATGGTGGGCGAAAGCCGCAGCGATGCGGTGACCGAGAACAAGTGGGTGCGCGAGGCGCGCGCGCCGGGTGAGGTCAAGCTGGCCATCGATGGCCTGGACGTCTTGGGCGACCGCGGCGAGCCCGCCGTGCGCGCGCTCTCCTTGAGCGTGCGGCGCGGCGAGATCGTCGGCATTGCCGGCGTCAGCGGCAACGGCCAGCGCGAGCTGATGCAGGCGCTGGTCGGCCAGCGGGCGCGCCTGGGTGGCCAGGTCAAGGTGGACGGCGAGACCTTTCTCGCCCGGCGCGCCGAGAACCGCGCGCGCAAGGTGCGCAGCCTGCCCGAGGAGCCCCTGGCCAATGCCTGCGTCGGCCCGCTGAGCGTGGCGCAGAACATGGCGCTGCGCAGCTTCGACGAAGCGCCCTGGGCGCGCGGTGGACTGGTGCGCTGGGGCGCGCTGCGCGAGCGGGCGCGGGCGTGGATCGCCGAGTACGGCGTCAAGACCCAGGGCGAGCGCGCCGCCATCCGCACGCTGTCGGGCGGCAATGTGCAGCGCGCCGTGCTGGCCCGCGAGCTGGCCGGCGAGGCCGAGCTGCTGCTGGTCAGCAACCCCGTCTTCGGGCTGGACTTCGCCGCCGTCGCCGAGATCCACGGCCGCCTGATGGCCGCCCGCAACCGCGGCGCGGCCGTGCTGCTGGTCAGCGAGGACCTGGACGAGCTGCTGGCGCTGGCCGACCGCATCGTCGTCATGAGCGAGGGCCGCATCGTGCACGACGTGGCGGCGGCCGAGGCGACACGCCAGTCGCTCGGCGAATACATGGGCGGCAAAGGGCATTGATGATGAACAAGCCTCTCACGCTCGCCACCGCCACGCCCTTTCCCTACACCTTCAACCCGGCGCATACCGCCCTGGTAGTCATCGACATGCAGCGCGACTTCATCGAGGCCGGCGGCTTCGGTGCCAGCCTGGGCAATGACGTGACGCTGCTGCAGGCCATCGTGCCGACCGTGCGCCGCATGCTGGATGCTTGGCGATCCGTCGGCGGCGTCGTGCTGCACACCCGCGAAGCGCACCTGCCGGACCTCAGCGACTGCCCCCCGGCCAAGCGGCTGCGCGGCCAGCCCTCGCTGCGCATCGGCGACGTCGGGCGCATGGGCCGCGTCCTCATTGCCGGCGAGCCGGGCGCCGAGATCATTCCCGAGCTGGCGCCGCTGCCGGGCGAGCTGGTGGTCGACAAGCCGGGCAAGGGCATG
>Ga0114942_1000449_pt1 | contig 11802 bp, 11 predicted proteins | sample LowerColdCreek_FD_88674 | JGI IMG/M metagenome (GOLD analysis project Ga0114942, IMG submission 88674) | Groundwater microbial communities from Cold Creek, Nevada to study Microbial Dark Matter (Phase II) - Lower Cold Creek | ecosystem: Environmental > Aquatic > Deep subsurface > Groundwater ... | reverse complement strand
GGCCTGGCGGCGGGCGATCAGCTGACGCAGCGCGGCCACGCGCAGTTCGGCCTCGCGCAGCGCCTCGCGGGCGCGCACCTGGCGCTGGTCGGCGTGGTTGGCGACATGGCCTTGCGTGCAGACGGCCTGGTCCAGCCGCTGGCCGAAGCTCTGGTAGCAGCCGACGATGCTCATCGTCGTGCCGCGGGCGAAGCTCTGCGTCCAGCGCTGCTGGTAGTCCTGGCGATAGCCCGACAGCTCGCCGTGCTGGGCGTGGGCGGCCTGGGCCTGCAGGCCTGCGGTGTGCAGCGCGCGTGCGGCGGCATCCCGCTCGCCTTCGGCGCGTTCGAGCAGCAGGCTCAGGGTATCGGTCGCGGATTCACTCATGAACAACTCCAGCGCAGCGCCTGGCACGGTGGTCAGGCGCTCAGGTCGATATCGGCGGCCCGACCGGAAAGGTTAGGCGCCCTGGACCACGGCCTGCAGCTGGCTGACGCTGGCGTGAAGAAGTGCCGGGCTGTGCATGTCCTGCTGCAGCAGCCGCGTCATGTCGGCATGCAGGCGTACGGCCAGGTCCAGCTCGAGGTCGGCCCCCGGGGCATAGGCGCCGAGCTGGATCAGGTCGCGGGCCTTGTTGTATTTCGCCAGAAGTTGGCGAAAGCGACGCGCGGAATCGACCTGGTTTTGCGGTGCAACACTGGTCATCACCCGGGAGATGGAGCGTTCGATGTCGATGGCCGGGTAGTGGCCGGCCTCGGCCAGGTCGCGGCTCAGCACGATGTGACCGTCCAGGATGCCGCGCGCCGCGTCGGCGATCGGGTCCTGCGGGTCGTCGCCCTCGGTCAGCACGGTGTAGAAGGCGGTGATGGAACCTTCGCCCGGCAGGCCGTTGCCGCTGCGCTCCACCAGCTGCGGCAGCTTGGCAAAGCAGCTCGGCGGATAGCCCTTGGTGGCGGGCGGCTCGCCGATGGCCAGCGCGATCTCGCGCTGCGCCATCGCGTAGCGGGTCAGTGAGTCCATCAGCAGCAGCACATGGCGGCCCTGGTCGCGGAAGTGCTCGGCGATGGCCGTCGCGTAATGCGCGCCCTGCATGCGCATCAGTGGCGGCGCGTCGGCCGGTGCCGCGACGACCACGCTGCGCTGGCGGCCCTCGTCGCCCAGGATGTCCTCGATGAATTCCTTCACCTCGCGGCCGCGCTCGCCGATCAGGCCAACGACGATGACGTCGGCCCGCGTGTAGCGCGCCATCATGCCCAGCAGCACCGACTTGCCGACGCCGGTGCCGGCAAACAGGCCCAGGCGCTGGCCGCGGCCGACCGTCAGCAGCGCGTTGATGGCACGCACGCCGGTGTCCAGCGGCGTGCGCACCGGATCGCGGTCCATCGCGTTGATGGGGCGCCGCACCATGGGCTCGTTGTGGATGTCGCCCAGCTCGCCGCCCCGGTCCAGCGGGTGGCCGTGCGGGTCGATGACGCGGCCCAGCAGCCCGTCGCCCATGGGCAGGTGCAGGCCGCGGTCCTCGCCACGGCGCCAGGGGTGCAGCGGCTGGCCCAGCCTGGGCGCCAGCGGCGGCAGGTGGCGCGGCACGACCGTGGCGCCGCTGGACAGGCCTTGCACCTCGTCGGTGGGCATCAGGTAGGCGCGGTCGCCCGAGAAGCCGACGACCTCGGCATTGACCGGCGGTGAGCCCCGCCGCGGGTTGTTGCCGCTGCTGGGCATCTGGATGCGGCAGACCGAGCCCAGCGGCACCTTGATGCCGGTGGCCTCCAGCACCAGGCCGGCCACGCGCACCAGCTTGCCCTGGCATTCCAGCGGCGCGGCGTTCGTGGCCAGCGTCTCCAGGTCGGCGAGGTATTGCTGCCAGCGGGCGGTTCTGGCGGTGGTCATTGGGGCTCCCTTCGGCCTGCGGCCTTGCCTGTCCGACGGATCAGCCAGGCGTTCGCCAGGCTTGAGATGCCCTCAGGGCATCCCAAGTCCGGGCTTACTCCCGCCAAGCGGGAGCGAGCTTGCTCGGGGCGGCCCGGCGCAGCGCTCATTCGTCCTGCCTGCGGTCTTCCCAGATGGAGGTCTGGCCGACGGCCGAGACGGTCTGCTGCCAGCGCGTGGCGATGGTCGCGTCGACGCTGGCGACGTCGGCATCGACCTTGACGCCGCCGCGCGCCACCTCGGCGTCGGGGATGAGCTGGGCCTCGCGCGCCTGCAGCTCGGCGCCGGCGCCTTCCTGCACGAGGGCGAAGTCGTCAGGGTGCACGCGCACGCGCACATGGCGGGCCGACAGCTGCAGCGCCTCGACGGCGTCGTGCGCCACGCGCGCGATCAGCTCGGGGCGCTGCTGCAGCTCGCTGCGCACCACCTGGCGGGCCAGCTCCACGGCGATGCGGGCGATGGACTGGGCCATGTCGCCCTCCAGCGCCTGCATCTCGGCATCGAAGTTCTTCACCACCTGGCCGACCTGGGCGCTGATCTGCTGCGCGAAGCTGTGCTTGAACGCATCCAGCGCGGCCATGCCGTCGCGGTAGCCGTCCTGGTAGCCGCCTTGCCGGGCGGCATGCAGCAGCTCCTGCACGCTGGGCTCGGGCGGGGGCGGCGGCTGGGCCGGCGCGGCGGCCGGTGCGGGGGCGGCGGGCTTGGCCGGGCTGAACGGTGCGGGTGGGGAGCCGCCCAGGTTGTCCATGCTCCAGGCCTTGGCGCCCTGCAATTCCTCGCCGGGGATGAAGCGGGCGTAGGTGCTGCGGCGATCGGTCTCGCGGCGGTCGGGCGGCGGGACTTGGCGGGGTGGGGGACGGGTGGCCATGTCAGCTACTTTGACGCATTTCGGGCCGAGCGCCGGGCCGCTCCCAAGCCGGCCCGCCACGGCGATGTGCTTGCCGGTCAATCCGGCGAGCATCGCCGTCCCGTAGGGGGACCGACTGGGCACGCCTGCGTTCAGCGGGGCGGGACTGGGCGAGGGGTTTCATGTTCTAGACGAACTGATCGTCGCCGCCGCCGGCCAGCACGATCTGGCCTTCGTCCACCAGGCGGCGCACGACCTTGAGCATTTCCTTCTGCTCGGCCTCCACCTCCGACAGCCGCACCGGGCCGCGGGTGTCGAGGTCTTCGCGCAGCGTCTCTGCGGCGCGGGAGGACATGTTGCGGAAGATCTTCTCGCGCAGGTCGGCACTGGCACCCTTGAGGGCCACAACCAGGCTCTCGCTCTGCACTTCCTTGAGCATGGCCTGGATGCCCTTGTCGTCGATCTTGCTCACGTCGTCGAACGTGAACATGTTGTCCATGATCTTCTGCGCCAGGTCGGCATCAGCCTCGCGGATGTAGTCCAGCACCGAGGCCTCCACGCTGGAGCCCATCATGTTGATGATCTCGGCCGCCGTCTTGGCGCCGCCCAGCGAGCTCTTCTTCATGCGCTCGCCGCCGGCCAGGATCTGGCTCATGACCTCGTTGAGGTCCTTCAGCGCCGTCGGCTGGATGCCGTCCAGCGTGGCGATGCGGATCAGCACCTCGTTGCGGCCGCGCTCGGTGAACGACTTCAGCACCTGGCTGGTCTGGTCGAAGTCCAGGTGGGCGAGGATGGCCGCGATGATCTGCGGGTGCTCGTTGCGCAGCAGCTCGGCCACGCTGGCCGCGTCCATCCACTTCAGGCTTTCGATGCTTGAGACATCGCTGCCCTGCAGGATGCGGTCCAGCAGCAGGTTGGCCTTGTCTTCGCCCAGGGCCTTGCGCAGCACGGCGCGCACGTATTCGTCGGTGTCGGTGACGAGCGTGCTCTGTGTCTCGGCGACGGCGTCGAACTTGTCCAGCACCGTCTCGACCTGGGCGCGCTTGATGACCTTGAGCTTGGCAATGGTCTCGCCCAGCGCCTGCACTTCCTTGGGCGACAGATGCTTGAAGACCTCGCTGGCTTCTTCCTCGCCCAGCGACATCAACAGGATTGCAGCGTTCTCTATGCCCTTGTCGTCCATGCCTAAACCTCAAACACTCCGAAGCGTAGTGTCTTGCCTTTCGGGCCGAGCGCCGGGCCGCTCCCAAGCCGGTCCCTTGGGCGATGGGCACCAGTTCACGCCGCTTCGCCAGACATCCAGTCGCGCATGATGTTCGCGACTGCGACCGGATTGTCGCGGGCGAGCGCGCGGGCCCGCTCGAGTTTCTCGTTGTGCAGTGGGGCCTCCAGCTTGGGCATGCCGTCTGCGCCCGGCAGCAGCTCGGTGTCATCGACGATCTCGTCGACGGTCTCCGGCTTCTCCACAGGCGGCAGCGGCGCGGCGGCCTTGATGGCGGGGCGGATCATGCCGAACACGGCAATCAGCGCGATGGCGACGAAGGCCAGCGGCACGATGGCGCTGCGGGCGAGGTCCAGCAGCCACGGCTGCTTCCACAGCGGCGTGTCGACCGGCTCGGTCTTGTCGACCACGAATGGCGCGCTGATGACCTTGACCGAGTCGCCGCGCTCGGCACTGAAGCCCATGGCCTCCTTGACGAGGTCGGTCAGGCGGGCTGTCTCCTCGTCGGACACCGGCTGGGTGGTCGTCTTGCCCTTGGCATCGGTCACCGTGCGGTGGTTGACGACGATGGCCGCGTTCAGCCGCTTGACATTGCCCACGGCGCCGCGCGTGACGCGCACCGTCTTGTCCAGCTCATAGTTGGTGACCTGCTCGCGGCGGCTGCTGCCGTTGCCGGCGCCGCCCTGGGCGGCCTGCAGCGGCGCGCTGGCGCCGTTGACGGGTGCCACGGCCGGCACGGGCGGCTGGTTGGTGGCCGCACCCGGCACGCCGGTGGGCAGCGCGGCATTGGCGTTGTTCGATTCATTGCTCTGGCTGGAGCGCACCGCCGCCTGGGCGTTGGGGCCCTGGTTGGGGCGGTACTCCTCGGCGGTGGCCTCGGTCTGGGAGAAGTCCACGTCGGCCGTCACCGTGGCGCGCAGGTTGTCGCGGCCGACCACCGGCTCCAGCAGTTCGAAGATGCGCCGGTTGTAGCCGGCCTCCACCTGCTGCTTGTACTGCAGCTGCTGGCCGTCCAGCCCGCTGGCAGCGGCGTCGTTGGTCTGGGACAGCAGGGCACCCGTCTGGTCGTGCACGCTGACCGCCTTGGGGTGCAGCTCCGGCACGGCGTTGGAGACGAGGTGGACGATGCTGGCGATCTGGCTGCGGTCCAGCGTGCGGCCGCCGCGCAGCGTGACCAGCACGCTAGCGCTGGGCTTTTGCTGCTCGCGGAAGAAGCCGTTCTGCTGCGGGATGGCCAGGTGCACACGGGCATCGGCCACGTCGGCCATGCCGGTGATGGTGCGCGCCAGCTCGCCCTGCAGGCCGCGCTGGAAGTTCAGCCGTTCGGCGAACTGCGTCTGGCCGATGGAGGACTTGTCCATCAGCTCGAAGCCTGCCGCTGCGCCGGTGCCGCCACCCTTGGGCAGGCCTTGCGCGGCCAGCTTCATGCGCAGTTCGTAGACCTGGCCGGCCGGCACGAGGATGGTGCCGCCCGCCTCGTGCTTGTAGGGCACGTTCAGCGCCGACAGCTGGCTGATGATCTCGCCGCCGTCCTTGTCCGCCAGGCCGCTGTACAGCGGGCGGAAATCACCCTGCGTGGACCACAGCGTGATGGCCAGCACGGCACCAGCCAGCGCCAGCAGCCCGGCACCCATGGTCAGCTTGCTGCGCAGCGGCAGGCCGTTCATGCGCTGCACGAAGTTCGGCGCCGCATCGACCGGCGTCAGCATCATGGGGGCAGCGGCTTGGGCGCTCAGGGCGTTGTCCATCGAGGGCGAGACAGCAGGGAAGGTCGGGGATCGACCGATGGCGCAAATTATTCGGGCCCGCCCCCCTCAAGAAAGCGCCGAAGTGGCCGACGCGAGCCCCGCATCTCCGTGCTTCGTGCGCAGGGCTTGCTGCCAAAGTCCGCTCCCATGGACATGAAGCTGCGCCCCTTCGATTTCGCCCAGGCCGCCGCCCGGGCGGGGCTGGCGGTGAACGGCACGCCGCTGGCGCCCAAGCCGGCGGCCACGTCGGGCGCGAGTTTTGGCGATGCGATGACGCAGGCGCTGAAGAACGTCAGCGCGCAGCAGATGGAGGCATCTCGCCTGCAGCGCGAGGTGCAGCTGGACAACCCGACCGTCAGCCTCGAAGAAACCATGGTGGCCATGCAGAAGGCGCAGATCGGCTTCCAGGCGACGCTGCAGGTGCGCAACCGCCTCGTGTCGGCCTACTCCGAAATCATGAACATGCAGGTTTAGTGGGCCGCTGGCCTACTGCGCGGGCGCATGGCCCGCCTGCGCTGCTCGCCGTACGTGTGTACGGCTGCGCTGCTCGACGCGCCCTGCATCCCGCTCGCTACGGCCATCGACCCACTAAACCAGCGCGTCTCTCAACAGGTGCTTTTTCGGGCGTCCGTGCCGCAGATTGCCGGGCGGCCCAGTGGGTTCAGGTCGATGAACAGCTGCTGGTTGCGGTCGTTGGACAGGCCGATGCGCGTCCAGCCCATGGCCCGGCCCTTGCCGGCCTCGAAGTGGATGCCCTGGCCGGCCTGCAGCAGCGTGCCCTTGTGGTCGCGATACGAGATGCCGCTCATCTCGCAGCGCGGCTCGGCGGTGGCGCAGTTGCAGGGCGCCTGGCGGCTGGCGCCCCAGCACCATTGGGCGCCGCTCTGGAAGCTGACGTGCACGCTGCGCCCTTCCTGCACGCTGGTGGCGCGCGCGCGGCGCAGGTCCAGCTCCAGCAGCTCCGCGACATGGCGCAGCCGCTGGCGGGCCAGGTAGCTGCCGTAGGTGGGTACGGCCACCGTCAGCACGATGGCCACGATGGCCATCACGAAGGCCACTTCGATCAAGGTGAAGCCTCGGCCCCTTGCGCGCCGTGCCCTCATGTATCCAGCTTCAACAGGCGACGACGCTTCTGCGTCTGGTCCACATAGACCTGCAGCGAGCGGCTGGACGCGGCGTCGAGGTCGGCGAACGAGCAGCCCAGCTGCAGCATGCCTTGCGCATCGCCGGCGATGGGGCTGACATGGTGCGGCATCAGCGCCACGCGCAGCGCGGTGATGCGGTCCAGCTCCAGCACGAGGCCGGCGGCCACCTGGCCAGGCGGCAGGGGCGAGAAGTCGGCCGGCAGCGCGAGCGCCAGGCCGCCGATGCTGATGTCCAGCACGCGCAGCGCCCGGCCGGGCTGCGCCGCGCCGGGCAGCACGACGCGGGGGTAGACGCTGCCGGCCGGCTGCACGCGGAAGGACTGGCGGCGTTGGAAGCGGTAAAGCCGCTCGGGCAGGCTGCTGCGCAGCACGGCGCCCTGTTCGCCGCTGACGAGGACGGTGTCGTCCAGCTCGAACTGCAGCTTGATGGTGCCCAGGTAGGCCACGGCGGTGATCTCGCCGCCGGCCACCAGCGCCTGGCTGATGCCCTCGGGGTCGGCGCCGATCTCCAGGCCCAGCACGCCGGCTTCGGTGTCGAAGGCGCAGATCCGGCTGGGCAGGCTCTGGCCCGGCGGGCCGCTCAGCAGCACGGCGGCATTGCCGCGCTGCAGCTGCTGCAGGTAGGCCGCGACTTCGGCCGGCGCGGTGACGCGGAATTCCTCGGGGGCGGCTTCAGGGGCGGGCATTCCGGAATGGTAGTCGCGGTGCGGTCCTTGTATCGGATTTGCGGGCCGAGCGCCGGGCCGTTCCCAAGCCGGCCCGCCTGGCGATGTGCGCGCGGCTCAATGCCGCAAGCATCGCCGTCCCCCAGGGGGACCGGCTGGGCTCGCCGGCGTGCAGCCGGTGCGAGACCAGACGAGGGGTCAATGGACCAGCCGGCTCTTGCCCTTCAACACGTGATCCAGGTCCTCCAGCCAGGGCTCGGCGAGGTGGCGGATCTCGGCGTCGTTGAGCAGGATGCGCTGCATGATGCGCGTCTTCAGCTGCGACTCGCCGGCGGCGAGCTGGCTCTGGTGCGCGGCGGACTTGAGCTGCGAGATCAGCAGCACGCAGGCGCCTTCGAGCTTGACGACCTCGTCCCAGTTGCCCGTGCGGGCCGCCGACAGCATGTCGGCGCTGGCCTGCTCGATGGCTTCGTAGTAGTTCAGCAGTTCGGAGTTCATTGCGGATACCCGGAAGATTCGTGGACGGGGGCTCAGGCGGCGCGGGCCGGGGCGGCGTCGGCAGCGGAGGGCGTCTGGCCGATCGTGGTCCAGGCGTCGCGCACTGGCACGAGCAGGCGCTTGCACTCCTCGATGGCGGCAATGTCGCTGTGCAGATTGGCATGCGTCAGCCGCATGCACACATAGGCATAGAGGTCGCGCAGGTCGCGGGCGAGCTGGCTGGAGTCGAGGTTGAGGGCAGCCTTGAGGCCTTCGTCCAGGATGCGCACGCAGCGGCACAGGGCGTTGTTCTTGACGGCGGTGTTGTCGGCCTGGATGGCGGCGATGGCCAGGTTCATGCTCTCCATGACGCCGTCGAACAGCAGCGCGACGAGCCGGTGCGGGCTGGCGCTGAGCACATCGGTCTCGATGCCGACCCTGCCGTAGGCGGAACCGGGGCGCTGCACGCGGGGGGAGAAGGGGGAGGGGTTTCCGTACATGAGGCTTCTCTGGGCTGGATACCTGAAATTTCGGCCTCCGGCCGCTGAACTTGAGGCGCGGGGCCCGCGTCGCGGCGTGAAAAAAGGCGCCCGCAGGCGCCTTGTTCGTCGTCTCGCTGCGGGCCGCTCCTCAGCTGGACGAGGTGCTGCCGAACTGCTTGGCCACGTAGGCAGACAGCCCGCTGAGCTGGCTCATCTTGGTGTCCAGCGCGCTGTACTGGGCGCGCAGCCGCTTCTCGGTCAGGGTCAGCGAGTCTTGCATGCGGTTGATCGTGTCTTCGTTGCTGCTGATGCGCTTTTGCAGGCTGCTCTGGCCGGCCGTGATGGCGCCGTCCGTGCCCAGGATCTGGGTGGCGAACCTGTTCCACTGCAGGGCGAAGCCCTGGTTGCCGGGCGTGGCGGTGTCGGGCGCGGCGAACAGCTTCTTCAGGTCGGTGAGGTTGGTCAGCGCCTTGTCGAGCTTGGTCGCACTGACCGTCAGCGTGCCGTTCTGGCCGGGCTCCAGGCCGATGTCGGCCAGCCGGCTGAAGGCGCCGGCGAGCGATGTGCTGCCGCCGGTGATGCCGCGCAGCATCTGCTGCACGGAGACGGCCTTGGTGTCGCCCTGCAGCACGCCCGCTGCCTTGCTGCCGGCGTCGAACTTGGTCTGCTCGCGCATCAGGTTGAGCAGGCTGTTGTAGGCGGTCGTGAAGTCGGTGATCGCCTTGCGCACGCTGGTCGTGTCGTTGACGGTGCTGACGTTGACGGCGTTCGCCGATGGCTTGAGCAGCGTCACGCTCATGCCGTCGGACAGGCCGGTGAGCGTGTTGCTCTCCGAGGTCAGGTCCAGACCGTTCCAGTTGAACTGGGCATTGCTGGCGGCCTGGGCCTGGGTCATGCCGGCGCCGCTGGCCGGGTCGTAGGCCAGGTCGGCCAGGGCGGCGCTGTCGGTGGAGATCTGGAAGGCCTGGTTCTCGCCGGTGCTCAGCGAGCGGATGACCAGTCGCGTGCCGGCCGCGTCGTTGACAAGGCTGGCGCTGACGCCGGCGTTGGCGGCATTGATCTTGTCGCGGATGCTGGTCAGCGAGTCGGTGCCGGTGATGGCGACGGACACGGGCGTGCTGCCGTCGCGGCCGGTGAAGACCGGCGGGTCGCCTTCCCAGCGGCCCAGCGCGATGGTCAGCGTGCCGTCGCCGATGGTGCTGCTGCCGCCGGCGAAGATGCGGCTGGCGACCGACTGCGCGGAGGCCAGCTGGCTGACCTTGAGCAGGTGGTTCTGGTTGCCGGCGCTGCTGGCGCTGACGCTGGCGACGGTGGCGTCGGAGACGCTGACCGTGGAGGCATTCCACAGGCTGGCGTCGGACAGCTTCTGCGCCGCCGTCTGCATGTTGGACACGGCCGACTGCAATTGCCCGTAGGCGGAGATCTTGGTCTGCAGCTTCGCCGAGGCCTGCTTGATGTCGTTGATCGGCTTCTGCTCGATCGAAATCAGCTTGCTGACGAGGCTTTCGACATCGAGACCACTGCCGATACCGAGCGATGAGATGGTGGCCATGACCCTTTCCAGTCTGACTGTTACCGGAGGGTCTTCGACTCCCCGGCGGAGAACTTTAGGGAAATTTGCGGTTTTTGTGCGCCGCCATGAAAAACGCCGGGATGCCCGACCTGCGGACCCCGGCGTGTCTGGGCGGCGTTGGCGGCCGGCGCATCAGCGCTGCAGCAGCTGCAGGACTTGCTGCGGCAGCTGGTTGGCCTGGGCGACCATCGCGTTGCCGGCCTGCTGCAGGATCTGGGCCCGCGACATGTTGGACGTTTCCTGGGCGTAGTCGGCATCCATGATGCGCGAACGGGCCGAGGTCTGGTTCTCGACGGCCACCTGCAGGTTGGCGATCACCGAGTCGAAGCGGTTCTGCGTCGCGCCGAAGGTGGAGCGGGCCAGGTTGACCTGGGCCAGGGCGAAGTCGATGAACTGCACGGCCACCAGCGGATCGCCCTCGTCGGCGTTCGCGCCGGTCAGCGCGGGCGGGGCCACGGCAGCGGCGAAGTCCACCGCCGCGGTCGGTGGCGTGCCGCCGGTGCCGCTGCCGGCTGAGCCAAGGATGTTGATCTTGGTGCTGTTGACAGCCGCCTCCAGCGCACCGTCGTTGCCGTTGGGTGTGCCGGTGGCGCCCGCCGTGGTGCCCAGGATGTCGCTCTGGGTGATGACGATCTGGTCGTCCACCGTCGCGTTGGCACCCACCTGGAAGGTGAACGAGGAGTTCGCCCCGCCCGGGAAGCCCGTCAGGATGGGCGAGCCGTTGAAGTTGGTGTTGCGCACCAGCCGGCCCACTTCGGTCTGCAGCTGCGTGAACTCGTTGTTCAGCGCCGCCCGGTCCTGCGTGTTGTTGGTGCCGTTGGCGGCCTGCACCGCCAGCTCCCGCATGCGCTGCAGCATGTCGCCGACCTTGCCGAGCGAGCCTTCCGCCGTCTGCGTCAGCGAGATGCCGTCGTTGGCATTGCGCATCGCCACCGACATGCCACGCACTTGCGTGTTCATGCGCTCGGCGATCGCCAGGCCGGCGGCGTCGTCCTTGGCGGAGTTCACTCGCAAGCCGGATGACAAGCGCTGCATCGAGACCGACAGCAGGCCCTGGGAACTGTTCAGGTTCCGCTGTGCGTTCATCGACGCGATGTTCGTATTGATCGTCTGGGGCATCTGAGCACTCCTGCAAACAGCCCGGTGAATTCCGGTGTCGGCGCCACCGATTCAGCGACGCGTTGGAGTGCATTGTGTTGGCGCTGTTTACGGCCCGAAACCGCGAACAGCGCCCTAAACCACGGCCATTAAAAGCCCCCCCGCCGGCAGCGGCCCCAGCCGCCGCCAGTGGGGCAACGCTCAGCTGCGCAGCAGTGCCAGCACCTGCTGCGGCAGCTGGTTGGCCTGCGAAACCATCGCATTGCCGGCCTGCTGCAGGATCTGCGCGCGGCTCAGGTTGGCCGTCTCGCTGGCGTAGTCGGCATCCATGATTCGGCTGCGTGCGGCGGACTGGCTTTCCACCGACACCTGCAGGCTGGAGATGACGGCGTCGAAGCGGTTCTGCGCCGCACCGAAGGTGGAGCGGGCGGTGTTGACCTGGGCCAGGGCGAGGTCGATCTTGGCCACCGAGTCGAGCGCGCCCTGTGTGCCCGGGGCATAGATGTCGTAGGTCGCCCCGGTGCCGGCGGCGCCGGTATTGAGGATGTCCGTCTTGGTGGCATCGGCCACATCGGCCAGCGCCCCCTGGTTGCTGCCGGCTGCGGTGGTGAGGGTCAGGATGTCGGCCCCCGTCATCGTG
>Ga0114942_1000448_pt1 | contig 11820 bp, 10 predicted proteins | sample LowerColdCreek_FD_88674 | JGI IMG/M metagenome (GOLD analysis project Ga0114942, IMG submission 88674) | Groundwater microbial communities from Cold Creek, Nevada to study Microbial Dark Matter (Phase II) - Lower Cold Creek | ecosystem: Environmental > Aquatic > Deep subsurface > Groundwater ... | reverse complement strand
TACTAACACTAATTTTCTTTTCTGTAAATCTGGTAATTCTTCAATAGCTAAGCAGCTTGCAAGGCCGCCTAATGAATGTGCAATAAAGCCATTTAACAACCCAAATTTTTTTTCAATTGCTAATATCATTCTGCTATAAGCATAGCTATGTATCATTTTACCTTCGCTTAATCCATGGCCTGTGGCATCAAATAATAAAACATGATAGCCTTGCTGTATTAAAGGCAATATATATGCTTCAAATTTGTAACAACAACTATCAAAGCCATGACAGATAAGTATTTGAGAGCCATTGTGGTTAGGCGCTAAAAATTTAAAGCCAGTATGGTTGTATCCTCCGCTTTCAATATTTACCTTTTCTGCTTGTTGAAATATAGCTGGCATTGGAAGCAACTGTTTGCCACTAAAGGGAGTGCAAAATAGTTTATAAGTGTATTTTGCAGCCGAAGATGGCGATAAAGCAGCCAACGTTTTAAGCCTAGTTTGTAAATAAGATAAATACAGTTTTTGAGAAATTTTTAACTTCATAATTAATTCAAATATATGCAAGTAGTGCTCCTTGGATCGGGAAATATGGCAACAGTTTTTGGAAAATTAATGTTGACTGATGGGTACAAAATAGTACAAGTATATAGTAGAAATATTGATAATGCAGCAGCTTTGGCGGGCCAGTTGCAAGCTAGCTTCACTAATTCATTACAAAATATTTATACGGAGGCAGACATTTATTTAATCACCGTAAAAGATGATGCCATTAAAGCGGTAGCAGATCAAATGCACCTAAATGGTAAATTAATTATACATATGTCTGGTGCGGTACCAATGGAAGTATTGCAAAACGTAAGTGAAAGAATAGGTGTTATTTGGCCAATGAAGAGCATAAATAAAGCAGTTAATGCAATAGCGCCTAGCACTATTTTTTACGACGCAAATAATAGTGCTGATAAGGAACTAATTGTGCAAATGGTTAGTAAATGGACAACCAATATTGAGCAAGCAAATGATGCTACTAGGTTGAAATTGCATATGTTGGCGGCACTTACTTCTAACTTTAGCAACTTCTTATACAGCTTGGCTTATAACTATTGTGAGCAAGAAAAAATATCGTTTGCTGCATTAATTCCCTTGATTGAGGAGACCGCCAAAAGACTTGAAATTGCAACGCCACTTGCAACGCAAACTGGGCCTGCAAAGCGGGGCGATATAGCCACCATTATTTCGCATGTAAAGTTGCTTGAAAGTAATTCTGCTACTTCGGAAGTATATGATTTTTTGTCAAAAAGTATAATGAAATATTACGGTCACGAGCCTAAATTTTAGCCCTTTTCAACACTCTTTTTTGCAATTCAAAAATTACATTTAACTGTTTAGAATTGCTATCAAGCTCGTTAGCCGGTTGCTTAATTTGAATAAAGGTTTTCTCGGGCTTAACTTCATGAATCGTTTCTTTAAAAACTGCTGGCTTTATACTAATAATTTCAGGATTGGTGTTGGCTACAAATTGATAATTATTGTTAGTTATTGCATCATCATCATCATCATTTGGCGTAAATGTTGCTTGTAATGCTAATTGATTATCCACAGTAGGTTTAACTTTTTTATTTCTTAAAAGCACTGATTTAATCGGCTTTGATAAAGTTTGTTGCTTATTTGTAACGTATGTGTTAATCTTATTGCTTGCAACTACTTTTTCTTTACTAAAAGATTTATCTGTATTGAATTGTATACTAATAAAGCCAATAGTAAAAACCATAATAGCAATAACAAAAATTGGTAGTAGCAGCGCATTTTTCACTTGGTTATTAGCGCTATAAGTAAGGATGCTTTCAATCCTTTTTTTGAATAAATTGTTTTGGTTATTACCAGTTATGGCTAAAGAAAATTTATTTTTATTTATGGTTGCTTTGGCAAGGTGCAACAGGGTTTCGGCGTACAAAATTGGTTCTTCATTTTGCTGCAACACCAATTCGTCACACGCCTTTTCTCTTAGTTGATCGATGGTGTTTTTTAACCAATTATTATAAGGATTAAACCAAATGATTGCATAACTAAAGTGAAGGAATAAATTAATGGCGTAGTCGTTTCTCTTAATATGTGCTAATTCATGTTGTATAATAAGCTCAATTTGTTTGCTAGTTAATTGTGTTGTTGCAACAATTGGCAATAAAATTAACGGCTTTAAAATATGAATGGTACAAGGTATAACCACAGCATCAGTAAAAAGTACTTTTACCTTTCTTTGTAATTTAAAATGATGTGCTGCCGTTGTGTTTACAAACTGTGTATAGTAATTTTCCGCTTGCCTGAATGATTTTGTGGTATTTACCGTTTTATAGTTAGCTATAAATTGAAAAAGTTTATAAACGGCTAGCACACAGTATGCAATTCCGAGAAAAATTATAGGTGTTGAAAAATTGTAATTAAAAAGCAGTTTTGTGTAGGGATTATTGGCGAAATACTGAGGATTATTGATTTCAATATTTACAGGTTTTACAAAACTGATTATACAAATAGTAATACTTACCAATTGCGTAAAAACCAACGCTGTAAAGGCGGTAGCACTACTACTAGCTTGCTCCTTTTTTTTAAATATATTAAATACCAACGCCCACAAAATGCTTATTTGTAAAAAGCTTTGCAAGCTAGCAATACCAATATGTAAAAGTAGGTTGGTAATAAAATGTTGGCTCATAGTAATGTCTTACTTCTTTAATGATTTTATAAGACGCTCAATTGCCATTAATTCCTCCTCTGTAGGTGTGTTACTTCCCAATGCTTGCATTACTAGTTGTGAGGTAGAACCATTAAATAAACTATCTACCATTTTATTAACCAAATGTTGCTGGGTTGCTTCCTTGTTAATATTCGGCTGATAGATATGTGTTTTACGTTCGTCATTTCTTGTTACCAAATTCTTCTCATGCATTATCTGCATTAGTTTCAAGGTAGTTGTGTAGCCACAATCTTTAAAAGCTGCAAGGCTTTCATGCACTTCTCTTACTGTTGCATTACCTTTTTCCCAAAGTATTTGCAGAATTTCTAATTCACTTTCTGTAGGCTTCATTTGTTTATTTATACGATTTTATTCGTAATTCAAATATAGTGTTTTTAAATAATTTTTATTTATCCAAAGCTTTTTTAACAAATGTTTTCTTCTCTAAGTTGTTTTGTGGTTTTTGAACTACCATTATGGCTCCAACCGGGCGGTTGTATTATATAGTTTATCCTGCTTTTAAGCGTTGTTGCTTTTTTTATATCGTTGCTCATATTTACCCATTCATGAAAAGCCACTTTTACTGGGTTAAATGTGCCTACATTTTTTGTAAGTCCATAAGTAGGGGTTTGCATTTCTGGTTGAAAAGTACCAAACATTTTATCCCAAATAATTAAAATTCCAGCATGATTTTTATCTAAATAATCAATGTCGGTACCGTGGTGTACTCTGTGGTGCGATGGGGTGTTAAAGAACGCTTCAAACCACTTAGGCATTTTATTAATACCTTCAGTATGTATCCAAAATTGGTACAATAAGCTAATAGATTGCATTAATAAAATCATCCCGGGATGAAAGCCTACCAATGGCATCCAACTCCAAAAAATAAATGAACCTGTAATATTGCCCGTCCATGTTTGCCGAAGGGCTGCTGCCAAATTGTATTTTTCTGAACTATGGTGCACCGCATGGCTAGCCCAAAACCAACGAACATTATGGCTTATTCTATGGAAAAAATAATAGGATAAATCGTCGGCAAAAAAACAGATAGCCCAAGCCCACCAAGCATTTAAAGGCATGGTAAAAATGCGGTATTGGTATAAAAAAGTGAAGAACCCTAAAATAAGTGCCTTTGTAAAAAGGCCAGTAACTAGGTTGCCAATGCCCAGTGTTATGCTGGTAGCAGTGTCTTTAACTTCATATAATGTTCTCTGTATTTTTAAGGCGTATACAATTTCAACAACAATTAGTATTATAAAGCCCGGTATTGCAGGTATAAGTATGTTAGGAAAATTGTTCATATGCACAAATGTTCTTTAAAATTATAGATTTTGGCTTTTTACGTAAAAACTATTTAAAATAATGTCTAATGTGTGCATATCCTGTATTTCAATTTGCGGTTATCCACCAAATAGTGGAAAAACGGGATAAATCGTTAATTTGCTATGTCATTGTAGAAGACTGACATTGCTTATGGCAAATAAATTAAGATCTAAAGTACCTCCGCCACCCGATCCTGAACAATTGAAAGAAGAAAAACTGGAAACGGTAGAGATAAAAGAAGTGGTAAAAGACGAAAGAACCTTTAAAATTATTGGTTCCATCTGCCTACTTATTGCTGTATTTTTATTTATAGCAATTGCTTCCTATTGTGCCACTTGGGATGAAGATCAAGACAAAGTGATGCAATTTGGCGTTAAAATTTTTGCTACCAATGATGTGCAGGTGGCCAATTTATTAGGCGTACTTGGGGCTTTTATTGCCCATCAATTGGTGTACAATGGTTTTGGGCTTGCTTCTTTTTTTATATGCACTTTTTTCTTTGTTATTGGTGTAAATAATCTTTTTGATAAGCGGGTGTTTAGCATAGCAAGAAATGTAAAATATGTATTAGTAGGTTTGTTGGTAATAAGTGTTGCACTTGCGTTTGTTGGCAATAAAGCAAGTTTTAGTTTTGGAGGCGCCGTTGGCGAAATGTTAAGTGCTTGGTTGGTAAAATGGATAGGTAATTTTGGCACCGCCGCTTTATTAACTACCGCAGTATTTACTTATTGCATCTGGCGATTTAACCCAACATTCAAATGGCCTGAGAAAAAAATAAAACCTTTTGTACCTACTGATAACCAATCGCATGCTGCTAATGAGGAAGATTTTAATTTTGAGCCAGAAAATGAAAGTTTGTATCATGAGGAGGAGAAGGCTACAAATACCACTTCTGCATACACTCCTTCTACCAACAAGCTTAAAGGAGATGGTAAACTAGGCGATATACAACTAGAAGATGAAAACCCATTGCCTCAATTTGATATTATTGAAAAAGAGGAGGTGGAAGAAATACCAATAGCAAGCACACCACCACCAACACAACCAATTACGGAAATACCTAATGCATCAATTGCGGAATTACCAGCAGTTACTAAAATATATGTACAGCAGCCAGCAGTTGCAAATGTGAATGTTCAAAACACAGAGAAGGATAATTTGGTAGATGAATTATTAGTGGCTGATGAACCTGAACTAACCGCACCAGAGGATGACCCTTTTAAACTAGAGATAAAGGAAATACCGGTTGATGATATTGAGGAAGAAGCCGCAATATTAACAGCAGCTCAAAAAGTGTTGGCAATGCCTAATTACGAACCCACGCTTGACTTGAGTAATTATAAATATCCTTCAATTGACTTATTGGAAGCCCATGGAAGCGAAAAAATTATTCAAGACCCTGAAGAGCTTGAAGCAAATAAAAACCAGATTATTAATACACTAAAGAACTATGATATTGCCATACAACGCATTAGTGCTACTGTAGGCCCTACAGTAACTTTATATGAAATTGTACCGGCACCTGGTGTAAGAATTAGTAGAATAAAAAATTTGGAGGATGATATTGCCTTAAGCCTTGCTGCACTTGGCATTAGAATTATTGCCCCTATACCCGGAAAAGGCACAATTGGTATAGAAGTTCCCAACGTAAATAAAAAAGTTGTAAGTATGAAAACGCTACTAATGAGCGAAAAATTCATTAGCAGCAATTTCTCTTTACCAATAGCAATAGGTAAAAAAATTGATAACGATAACTTTATTGTAGATCTTGCTACAATGCCCCATTTGCTGGTTGCAGGCGCTACAGGCCAGGGTAAATCGGTTGGTATCAATGCATTGTTGGTTTCTTTATTATACAAAAAACACCCTTCTCAATTAAAGTTTGTACTGGTAGATCCAAAGAAGGTAGAGCTTAGCCTTTACAGAGTTATTGAAAAACATTTTCTTGCAAAATTGCCAGGCGAAGATGATGCTATTATAACCGATACAAAAAAGGTGATTAATACATTGAATGCATTGTGCATTGAAATGGATAACCGATACGATTTACTAAAGGAAGCTGGTTGTAGAAACATTAAGGAGTACAACGAAAAATTCGTGAAACGCAAGCTAAATCCACAAAAAGGGCATCAATTTTTACCGTTTATTGTGTTGGTGGTAGATGAGTTTGCCGATTTGATTATGACTGCTGGTAAAGAAGTTGAAATGCCAATAGCAAGGTTAGCACAGCTGGCAAGGGCAGTTGGTATTCACTTAATTATTGCTACGCAAAGGCCTTCGGTTAATATTATTACGGGTACAATAAAGGCCAACTTCCCAGCTAGAATTGCTTTTAAAGTTTCCTCTAAAATTGATAGTCGCACCATATTAGATGCAGGTGGAGCCGAACAATTAATTGGTAAAGGAGATATGTTGGTGAGTTATAATGGAGAAATAACCCGTGTGCAATGTGCCTTTGTAGATACCCCCGAAGTAGAAGCGGTATGCGACTTTATAGGCGATCAATTAGGTTACCCAGATGCATTTTTACTGCCAGAGTATGTAGATGAGAAAGAATTGGAAAGCAAAGATTTTGATGTAAACGATAAAGACCCACTATTTGAAGACGCTGCTAGGTTAATAGTACAAAACCAGGTTGGCAGTACTTCGCTTATTCAAAGAAGAATGAAACTAGGCTATAACCGTGCCGGCCGATTAATGGATCAGCTTGAAGGAGCGGGGGTAGTAGGACCAAACCAAGGAAGTAAAGCGAGGGAGGTAGTAATTAAAACTGAGGCCGAACTGCAAATGCTTTTAGACACTATTTTATAGCATTTCACCTAATAATTATTTGGGTGTTAAACATTTATGTTTGTTTTTCGTCTACTTAGTTTTAGTATCTTCTACATTTGCAAAAAATATTTAAATGGTTTCCAAAATATTCACATTTTTCGTTGGTTTATTATTCCTTATCAACACTAGCTTTAGCCAGAACGATGCAAAAGCCAAGGCAATTTTAGATCAGGTAAGCAATAAGGTAAAATCTTTCAAAGGCCTAACAGCCGATTTTAGTTATACCACTAAAAACAAACAAAAAGTAAAAAAAGGTAGTGTTAACGGTAAGATTACCCTAAAAGGACAGAAATATTATATTAAGCAGGGTGTAACCGAAATTTTTTGTAATGGTGCAAAGGTTTGGAATTACAATGGAAGCACTGAAGTAACCGTTTCAGAAGTTGATAATGATAGCAAAACCTTGAGCCCACAAAAGCTACTGACAAATTTTTACGATAAAGATTTTACTTACAAATTGGTTAATTCCACAGGCGCTAATCACCAAATTCAAATGATACCAACTGATAAAAGAAAAAATTTTAAGCAAGTAGATTTGTTTGTTGATAAAACAAGGCAGTTAATAGCCAAAGCCGTTATTGTAGATAAAAGTGATAATACAATAGAATTCTCATTAACCAATATGGTGGCAAGCAATAATATTACAGATAATAAATTTGTATTTGATACGGCTAAATACCCTAAAGTAGAGGTTATTGAACAATAATTAAATATAATAGTTTTATATTAGTAAAGGCTAGAGACGTACAATCTCTAGCCTTTTTATTTAACTTGTACTATTTATGTTTATTTGTCCAAAATGCGAAAGAACAATTGGGTATGAAAAGCAGTGGCATAATTGTGTAAAAATAGAAATAGACTCATTATTTAATGGAAAAGCAGATGAGCTTATTTATGTATTTGATAGAATATTAGCAGAAGTAATTGATTGGGAAAAAGTTGCGGTAAGTGCCACTAAAAACTGTATTGTGTTTATCCACAACAAAACATTTTTAGTTGTTAAGCCAATGAAAACTGTGTTAGATGTAAAGTTTAATACACTTGAAAAAATGACCGAGGAAGATGATATTTTAAAGTCAGCAGTTTATGCTGGCAAATATGAAAACCATATTAGGCTTAGTAATATTGATGAAGTTACGCCTAAGGTATTCAAGTACATAAAAGGCTCTTATAACATCAGTTAGTAGTAATGTTAATTATTGCTCAATGAATACTTTTCTTTGAAAATATCGTTGAATAGAATCTTTATATTTTGCGGTATCAGTTACGGCGGTGGTAATGGTTAAAAATAGCCTGTATTGTGTACTATCCGCATAAACAATTGAATCGTAATGGGCGGGGTCGCCAAACATTTTAAGTTTACTACATCTTGCAATTGCTCTATTTCTTGAACCAGTAACTTCAAAAATATATTTCAATTCTAGCGTATCTAGGCTAGTAATGGTATTGTTAGTAATTATTGTATCTGGTTTTGCAGTGGTGTTAGCTGTTGTATCAATAGGTATAATGGTAGAAGCAGTATCAGTATTTACATTTGCAACCTCTTTTGTATTATTCTTAAAATACCCATAAGCTATATATAATAATACAAATACAATTAGTATACCTATTGCAGAAGCTATCACCCTAATCATATTTTTCTGCTGTAGCCTTGCACTCGTTTTTGCTATTTCACCCGAGTCGTAAGAAGTGCCTGCATTGCTTGGATGATCTTCTAAATGCATCGACGGCTCAGCAACTTTAAATTCATATACGCCTTGCTTGTTAATAGATATAATGCCAACATTGGGTATTATAAATGGCTTACCAATGTTAATAAACTGCCTTGCTTGCTCAAAATAGCTTTCAATATCTGAGTATATAAGTGTTTTCTTTTTCCCAACTGCTTGTGCTACATAATCAATAAATTCATCAGAAGTTGCTGCTTTTTTATCAACTGAAAATTTTATGCTGCTGCTTAATGTAGGGGTAGGATTGTCCTTATCGGCCATTGGTACGGGTCCGGTAAGTTCTACAATCCCCATTTTTTCAATGCTAAGTATTTTATTAGCTACCAAATAATCATATACAAAACTGTCGTACTTACTCACCTATATCTATTTTTTGCAAATTAAGCCTATTTTTTGCATAATGTTTTCATAACTTATGCTGTTGTGCGTAAGCAATAGCGTACTGTATTACATTTGCACATGCTTTCAAAAAAAGAAGAAGAATTTTTAATTTGGTGGCCAAATAATAAGCAAAAAGAGCAAAACCCAATTAGGCAAGTAATACTAGGATTACCTATTGGCCTTTTCATAGGTATTGCCATAATTATTGCTTTAGAATCGGGCTGGTACGAAAGAGCCAATATGGTTGCTCACTCAAAAGGAAGCCCGGTAATTCTTATTATTGCCATTTGTATTATATCTACTTTTATTGCTGTATTTTATAAAAGGTATAAATGCGAAATGTATGAGCAACAATACCAAGAATTAATGGCTAAGAAAAACAACATTAACAGCAATGCAGCAAAAACAGCCAATAAATAGTCTTTAAATAAATATTTTTTGTAATGATGAAGAAAATCTTGTTTTTTTCCGTGTTTGTACTAGCCGTTTCTGCTGGCTGTAGCAAGTTAAATGTTACTCAGGAAGCCTGCACCAATGCAACCCCCGCAAGTGAAGACGCCGCTTTAAGAAATTTCTGTACTACTAATAATATGAGTAATGCAGTTAAAGATTCTAACAATATTTATTATGTAATTGATGCTCCTGGTAGTGGCAGCTTAGTGCCTAATAATGCTACAACTGTAAAAGTACTGTACACTGGTAAAAAGCTAAACTTTGTAACTTTTGATAGTAGCCAGAACATTAACGCACCTGCTACTTTTTCTTTTAGCGGTGTTATTCCTGCTTTTCAAATAGCCCTTACAAAAATTAGAAAAGGCGGAGCTATACGCTTTGTTGCTCCTTCATCTTTGTGCTATGGCTGTAATGGAAGTGGTACTGCAATTGCTGCTAATGAGCCACTTTATTTTCAAATTAATCTAATTGATGTTTATTAATAGCTAATACTCAATTACAATATATACAGCACCACTACAATTAGTGGTGTTTTTTCATGTGTTAATGTATTGTCAATCCCCTTATCTTTGCCGCCACAAAAATTTAGTTAAATAAAACTAGTATGCTTCTTAGAACGTTATTGAAAATTGTAACAGCTTGCTTAATTGTTTTCAGCATTATTCAGCTTAGCCACACTTGGTTTGTAAATCAACATGAGAAAAACATGATGGCTAAGGCCGAAACTCAGTTGAAAAAATACTATCCCACATCTGCCGAAGCCAAATACCCCGGTAATAAAGATGAACAAGAAAAATATGCTGACACCCTTAAGCAAATTAAGGATAGCTATTACCGACGCTTGTTAGACAGTACAAAAAATCAAAAAATATTCTTTGGAATTGGTACTTACGACTACGCAAAAAACCAAGAATTAATGCTAGGTTTAGATTTGCAAGGTGGTATGAGTGTAACCATGGAAGTTGGCCTTGATGGATTAATAAAATCTTTAGCTAACTACACAAAAGACGAAAAATTCAACAAAGCTTTAGAAGAAGCAGTAAAATTAAAAGCTAATGGAAGAGAAGATTTAATTACTCTTTTTAGCCAAGAAATTCAAAAAACAGATGCCAAAGGCAAACTAGCTAGTTATTTTTCTACAAGAAGTAACGGTAAAATTAAGTTTGATGCTACTGACAATCAAGTAATTACTTATTTAAGAGAGCAAGCAACTACTGCTTTTGATAATACTTATAAAATACTTAGAACTCGTATTGATAGATTTGGTGTTGCATCACCAACTATCAATCCCGATCCATCAAAAGGAATTATTAATATAGAACTTGCAGGCGTTACCGATGCTGCAAGGGTAAGAAGGTACTTACAATCAACTGCCAATCTTCAATTTTTTGAAGTATATAACACTGGCGAATTAAGTGAAGGAATACTGGCTGCCGAAAAATCATTAAGCGATTACCTAAACGGTAAATCGGTTGTTGATACTACAACAACTCAGGATACTGCCGCAGTAGCAAAAGCAAAAACCGATACTGCTGCAAAAGCAAATGAAGCTCCATTAAGAACCTTAGTTGGCTTTACACAACCACAACAAAATGCTGAAGGCAAGCAACAATTTCCATCAAATATTGGCTATGTACAAATTAGAGATACTACAAAAGTTGGTGAATATTTAAGGATGGATTTTGTAAGGTCTAAATTTCCTAGCAATGTTGCCTTCATGTATGGGAAGGTTGAGAATGAAGATCCTAAGTTTAAAGATATTTTGCCTTTATATGCTGTAAAAACCATTGAAAATGGTTTGGCAGAATTAGAGGGCGAGCATGTAACCGATGCAAGACAAGATTTTGACCAAAGAGGTAGAGTTGCAATTAAGATGACAATGGATCAAGTTGGAACCAGAATTTGGGCCAAAATGACGGAGAGAAATATTGGAAAACCAATAGCTATTGTACTAGATAATTTGGTGTACAGCGCCCCATTTGTAAATGGCGTAATTCCTAACGGATCATCAGAAATTTCTGGTAGCTATAGTGTTACTGAGGCAAAAGATTTATCGGATATTTTACAGTCGGGTAAGTTACCTGCACCTGCTAAAATTGTTCAATCACAAACGGTTGGCTCTACACTTGGTGCGGAAGCAATTAAAGGCGGTAGTATGGCATTTTTGGTTTCCTTTATCATCATATTCGCTTTAATGTTGGTGTACTATAACACTGCGGGTTGGGTAGCTAACCTTGCTTTAATATTAAACTTATTATTTACCATTTTTGTACTTAACCTACTTGGCTTTACGCTTACCGCTCCTGGTATTGCAGGTTTGGTACTAACTATTGGTATGGCGGTTGATACCAATGTAATTATTTTTGAACGTATAAAAGAAGAACTTAC
>Ga0114942_1000447_pt1 | contig 11835 bp, 11 predicted proteins | sample LowerColdCreek_FD_88674 | JGI IMG/M metagenome (GOLD analysis project Ga0114942, IMG submission 88674) | Groundwater microbial communities from Cold Creek, Nevada to study Microbial Dark Matter (Phase II) - Lower Cold Creek | ecosystem: Environmental > Aquatic > Deep subsurface > Groundwater ... | reverse complement strand
TGAGCTTGAGCGCATCGGCCAGGCCCACCAGCGCGGCCAGTGGCGTGCGCAGGTCGTGCGAGATGGCCGTCAGCAGCGAGTTGCGCAGCCGTTCGCCTTCGATCTGCAAGGTGCTGCTCTGCGCCACCTCGATGTAGTGGATGCGCTCCAGCGAGATGGCGAGCAAGGCGGCGCAGGTATCCAGCAGCTCGCGCTGCTCGGGAGACCAGCGCTGGCCCCTCTCGCCCATGCGGCCCTCGATGGCCAACACGCCGCGCGTACGCATGGGCGCGGTCAGCGGAAGCATCAGGCAGGCGCTGGCCGGCAAGGTGTCGGTGCCCTGCCCGGCCGGCTGGCCGTGGTCGAAGGCCCATTGCGCAACGCCCACGTCGGGCTGGGCAGTCGCCCCAGGCAAGACCGCCAGCACCTCGCGGCCGGGCGTGGCGCCCAGCGGTGGCGCCAGCACGGCGGAGGCGGCGCCGAACTCCGCACGCAGGAAGCGCGTGGCGATCTCGGCGACCTGCTCGGGCACGAGCGCCGCGCCCAGGTCGCGCGACATCGCATAGAGGCCACGCACGCGCCGCTCGCGCTCCTGCGCCGCGCGCGCCTGCGCCTGCAGGCCTGCGGCGAGCTGGCCGATGACGAGGCCGACCAGCAGCAGCACGGCGAAGGTGATCAGGTATTGCGCGTCGCCCACCGCGAACGACCAGCGCGGCTCGACGAACACGAAGTCGAACGCCGCCACGCCCAGCATGGCGGCCAGCGCCGCCGGTGCACGGCCAAAGCGCAGCGCCACACCCACGACGTTGAGCAGGTAGAGCATGGCGATGTTGGTGGGCTCCATGATGCCCAGCAGCAGCGCGTGACCGGCTGCCGTCACCCCCAGCGTGCCGAGCAGGGCCAGCGCATAACCACGCAGTGCATGGGGTGCAAGCAGCCCGGGCTCGCGCACCGGCGCCGGCACTGCCGGGCGTGAATGGGTGGGCAGGGCCACCTGCAGCACATCCATCTCCTGCGCCAGCTGGCTCAGCGACTCGGCCAGCGACAGCCGCCCCGGCCAGCGCCACGCCCGCTCGCGCCGGCCGATGACCAGACGCGACAGGTTGTGCTCGCGCGCATAGCCCACCAGCGCCTCGCCCACGCCGGGCGCAGACAGCACCGCCGTGCGCGCGCCCAGGCTCTGCGCCAGCTCCAGCGTGCGCTGCACGCGCTGCCGGTCGGCCTCGCTCAAGGCCCGCGCCGTCTCCACATGCACGGCATGCCAGTCCAGCTCCAGCTGCTGCGCCAGCCGCGCCGCGCTGCGCACGACCTTGTCGCTGGCCGCGCCGGGGCCCACACAGGCCAGCAGCGACTCGCGGTTGGGCCACACCGCCGCGGCGCTGTGCTCGCGCCGGTAGGCCTGCATCTGGTCATCCACCCGGTCGGCGGTGCGGCGCAGCGCCAGCTCGCGCAAGGCCAGCAGGTTGCCCTTGCGGAAGAAGTTCTTCGCAGCGCGTTCGGCCTGTTGAGGCAGGTAGACCTTGCCCTCCTTGAGCCGCTGCAGCAGCTCGTCGGGCGGCAGGTCGACGACGACCACCTCGTCGGCCTCGTCGAAGACCTTGTCGGGCAGCGTCTCCCAGACGCGGATGCCGGTGATGCCGCCGACGATGTCGTTCAGGCTCTCCAGGTGCTGCACGTTCAGCGTCGTCCACACCTCCACGCCGGCCTCGCGCAGCTCCTGCGCGTCCTGCCAGCGTTTCGAATGCCGGGAGCCGGGCGCGTTGCTGTGCGCCAGCTCGTCCAGCAGCAGCACGCCACCGGGCTCGGCAGCGCCCCAGGCGAGCGCGGCGTCGAGGTCGAACTCGCGCAGCGTCTGGCCCTTGTGCGCCCGCTCCTTCAGCGCCAGACGCGTGAGGTCGCGGGCGATGCCCTCGGTGTCCGTGCGGCCGTGGGTCTCGACGACACCGATGCGCACCGCCCTGCCCTGGCGCTGAGCCGCGTGCGCGGCGGCCAGCATCGCGAAGGTCTTGCCGACGCCGGCATTGGCGCCGAAGAAGATCTTCAGCCGGCCACGCTGGGCGGCGGCTTCCTCACGTTGCACCTTGGCGAGCAAGGCGTCGGGGTCGGGGCGGTTGTCATTCATTCCGGCTCACAACCACCCAAGCCGCTTGAAGCGCCAATACAGCGCGCCGCTGACGATGGCGATGACACCCAGCGCCATCGGGTAGCCGAAGGCCCATTTCAGCTCGGGCATCTTCTCGAAGTTCATGCCCCAGACGCCCGCCAGCGCCGTGGACGCGGCAAAGATCGCGGCCCAGGCGGCCAGGCGCTTGGTGACCAGCGACTCGTCGATGGACACCAGCGTCAGGTTGACCTGCGTCGCCGCGATGATGGTTTCGCGCGCGGCGTCGATGCTGGCCTGAATGCGCAGCAGGTGGTCGTAGACGTCGCGGAAATAGTCCTGCATGGCCTTGCAGACCACCGGCACACGGCCGCCATGCAGCTTGGAGGCCACCTCCAGCAACGGTGTGACGGCATGGCGCAGCGTGGTCAGCCGCTGCTTCAGGCCGAACAGCCGCTCCACGACGGCCTGCCGGTCCTGGCGGGGCAGGAACATCGTCTCCTCCAGCTGGTCCAGCTCCGCCTCGACGGCTTCGATGAGCGGGAAGTAGCGGTCCACCACCGCGTCCATCAGCGCGTAGAAGACAAAACCTGGCCCCTGGCGCAGCAGCTCGGGTTCGCGCTCGGCGCGGTCGCGCACGCCCAGGAAGCCCTGCGCGCTGCGGTGCCGCACCGACACGACGAAGCGTGCGCCGACGAACACATGCACCTCGCCCACCTCCAGGCCGTCGGGGCCGGCCTCCAGCAGGTGCATGGCGGCGAACAGGATGTCACCGTATTCCTCCAGCTTGGGCCGCTGCAGGCCCTTGCGGGCGTCCTCGACGGCCAGTGGCGGCAGGTCCAGCTCGCGCTGCAGCAGGTGCAGCTCGTCGTCGCTGGGGTCGCGCAACGCAATCCAGACGAAGCCGGACTGGCTCTGCAGCGCTTCCGCGACGCCCTCCAGGCCAGGCTCGCAGACGATGCGGCCATCCTCGTACACGGCGCTGTTGATCAGCATGTTGTTGTCTTCACAGTCATCGTCCGGGGATCGTCGCACGGTCGAGCGCGAGGTTCAGGTTCAGCACATGGACGCGTGGCTCACCGAGCAAGCCCAGCAGGCGCGTCTCGGTGTTCGCGTCCACCAGCGCCCTCACCTGCGCCACCGGCAGGCCGCGCGCACGGGCCACGCGGGCGAGCTGGTAGTCCGCGGCGGCGCGGCTGATGTGGGGGTCCAGCCCGCTGGCGGACGCGGTCACCAGGTCGACCGGCACCGGCGCCGTATTGCCGGGGTCGGCGGCGCGCAGCGCGTCGATGCGGGCCTTCACCGCGTCGACCAGGGCCGGCGCTGTCGGCGCGAGGTTGGAGCCGCCGGAGCCGGCCGCGTTGTTGGCCGTCGGCGCGGTGGCCGAGGGGCGGCTCCAGAAGTGGCCGGGTTCGCTGAAGGCCTGGCCGATCAGCGCGGAGCCGACCGGCTTGCCATCACGCACGACGAGGCTGCCATTGGCCTGGCTGGGGAAGACTGCCTGCGCAATGCCGGTGACGGCCAGTGGATAGGCCAGGCCGGTGATGAGGCTGAGCAGGACGAACAGGGTCAGCGCGGGGCGGAGTTGGGTGTTCATGATTCAGACCAGGTGGAGGGCAACCAGCAGCAGGTCGATGGCCTTGATGCCGATGAAGGGAACGATGACGCCGCCCAGGCCGTAGACCAGCAGGTTGCGGCGCAAGAGTGCGGCGGCGCCGACGGCGCGGTAGCGCACGCCCTTGAGCGCCAGCGGGATCAGCACGACGATGATCAGCGCGTTGAAGATGACCGCACTCAGGATGGCCGAGTTGGGGCTGGCCAGGTGCATGACGTTCAGTGCCGCCAGCTGCGGGTAGGTCGACACAAAGGCCGCCGGCAGCACGGCGAAGTACTTGGCCAGGTCGTTGGCGATGCTGAAGGTCGTCAGAGACCCGCGCGTCATCAGCATCTGCTTGCCGGTCTCCACCACCTCGATGAGCTTGGTGGGGTTGCTGTCAAGGTCGACCATGTTGCCGGCCTCTTTTGCGGCCTGCGTGCCGGTGTTCATCGCCACGGCCACATCGGCCTGGGCCAGCGCCGGCGCGTCGTTGGTGCCGTCGCCGGTCATGGCCACGAGACGGCCTTGCGCCTGGTGCTCGCGGATCAACGCCAGCTTGGCCTCGGGCGTGGCTTCGGCGAGGAAGTCGTCGACCCCTGCTTCAGCGGCAATCGCAGCTGCGGTGAGCCGGTTGTCGCCGGTGACCATGACGGTCTTGATGCCCATGCGGCGCAGTTGTGCGAAGCGCTCCTTGATGCCGGGCTTGACGATGTCCTTCAGCTCGACGACGCCGAGGATCAGCACACCATCGGCCACCACCAGCGGCGTGCTGCCACGGCGGGCGGCTTCGTCCACGCTGGCCTGCACGCTGGCGGGCCAGCGGCCGCCCAAGGCCTCGACGTGGGCGCGCACCGCGCTGCCGGCACCCTTGCGGATCTGGCGCGTGCCCAGGTCCACGCCGCTCATGCGCGTCTGCGCCGTGAAGGGCACGAACTCGCCGCGCGCGGCGGCAGCGGCAGCGCCGAACTTGCGGTCGGCCAGGGCGACGATGCTGCGGCCTTCAGGCGTTTCGTCGGCAAGGGACGCCAGCCGCGCCGCATCGGCCAGCTGTGCTTCGCTGACACCGTCCACCGGCCAGAAGGCATCGGCCTGGCGGTTGCCCAGCGTGATGGTGCCGGTCTTGTCCAGCAGCAGCACATCCACGTCGCCGGCGGCTTCGACCGCGCGGCCGGAGGTGGCGATGACATTGGCCTGCAGCATCCGGCTCATGCCGGCCACACCCACGGCCGACAGCAGGCCGGCTATTGTTGTGGGGATCAGGCACACCAGCAGCGCGACCAGCACGAGCAGGCTGACCGGCTCGCCGGCGCCGGCCACCTTCACACTGAATTGCGAGAACGGCAGCAAGGTGGCGCACACGCCCAGGAACACCAGCGTCAGCGCGACCAGCAGGATGGTCAGCGCGATCTCGTTGGGCGTGCGCTTGCGCTGCGCGCCCTCGACCATGGCGATCATGCGGTCGACAAAGGTCTCGCCCGGGTTGACGGCCACGCGGGCCACGACCCAGTCGGACAGCACGCGCGTGCCGCCGGTCAGCGCCGAGAAGTCGCCGCCCCCCTCGCGGATGACGGGAGCCGATTCGCCGGTGATGGCGCTCTCGTCCACCGAGGCCACGCCGTCGACGACCTCGGCATCGGCCGGCACCACGTCGCCGGCCTCGATCAGCACGATCTCGCCCTTGCGCAGGGTGCTGGCCTCGCGCGGATGCCATTTCACGGCGTCGCGCGCGATGCCGGGCTTCCAGGCCTCGGCCACCTTGGCCCAGGTCTCCTTCTTCAAGCCGCGCAGCGATGCGGCCTGCGCCTTGCTGCGGCCCTCGGCCAGCGCCTCGGCGAAGTTGGCGAACAGCACCGTGAACCACAGCCACAGCGTCACGGCGATGGTGAAGCCGCTGGGTTGCGCCACGGCCAGCGCCGTCGTCAGCAGGCTGCCGAGGTAGACGACGAACATCACCGGGTTGCGCAGCTGCACCCGCGGGTCCAGCTTGGCGAAGGACTCGACCAAGGCCTGGCGGGCCAGCTTGGGGTCGAGGAGGGAAAAGCCAGCGCGACTCATGCGGCGCTCCAGAGGATGAGGCGCTCGACGATCGGGCCCAGGGCCAGCGCCGGCACATAGTTCAGAAGACCGACCAGCAGCACCACGCCGATCAGCAGCGCGACGAACAGCGGGCCATGCGTGGGCAGCGTGCCCTCGCTGGCGGCCAGCCGCTTCTTCGCTGCGAAAGAGCCGGCCATGGCCAACACCGGCACGATGACGCCGAAGCGGCCCAGCCACATCACCACGCCCAGCAGCAGGTTGTAGAAGGGTGTGTTGGCCGACAGGCCGGCGAAGGCGCTGCCGTTGTTGTTGCCGGCCGAAGACAGCGCGTAGAGCACCTCGCTGAAGCCATGCGCACCGGGCGCGGCGATGCCGGCACGGCCAGGCTCGGCGGCCACGGCGATGGCCGTGCCGACAAGCACCGCCAGCGGCGTCAGCAGGATGGCCAGCGACACCATCTTCATCTCGTGCGCCGCGATCTTCTTGCCGAGGTATTCGGGCGTGCGGCCGATCATCAGGCCGGCAACGAACACGGCCAGGATGGCGAACACCAGCATGCCGTACAGGCCCGCGCCGACGCCGCCGAAGACGACCTCGCCCAGCTGCATCATGACCATGGGCACCGCACCGCCCAGCGGCGTGAAGCTGTCGTGCATCGCAATCACCGCGCCGCAGCTGGCGGCCGTGGTGATGACGGCGAACAGTGACGACGCGTTGATGCCGAAGCGCACCTCCTTGCCCTCCATGTTGCCGCCGGCCTGCGTGGCGCTGGTCAGGGCGTCCACACCGAGCGGCTGGAGCAGCGGGTTGCCGGCGCTCTCCGCCGCCGTCGCGATGACCACGGCGATGACGAACATCACCGTCATGGCGGCCAGCACCGCCCAGCCCTGGCGGATGTCGCCCACCTGCCGGCCCATGACGAAGCACAGCGCCGCCGGGATCAGGAAGATGGACAGCATCTGCAGCGCATTGGTCGCCGCCGTCGGGTTCTCGAAAGGATGGGCCGAGTTGGCGTTGAAGAAGCCGCCGCCGTTGGTGCCCAGCATCTTGATGGCCAGCTGCGACGCCACCGGGCCGACGGCCAGGGTCTGCGTCTGGCCGGTCGTGTCCTCCATGACCGGCGTGCCGTCAGCGGCCTTCAGCGGCTGGCCGTCGTCACCCAGCTTGGGGACCTGCCAGGCCTGGGCCTCCACGGTGGTCACCGCCTGGTAGGGCTTGAAGGTCTGCACGACGCCCATGCCGACCAGCACGAAGGCGAAGACGAGCGACAGCGGCAGCAGCACCCACAGCGTGGCACGGGTCAGGTCGGCCCAGATGTTGCCGATGGTGGCGGCGCTGTGGCGGGCCAGGCCGCGCAGCAGCGCCATGACGACCGCCAGGCCGGTGGCGGCGGACAGGAAGTTCTGCACCGTCAGCGCCAGCATCTGCGTCAGGTAGCTCATGGTGGTCTCGCCGCCATAGCCCTGCCAGTTGGTGTTGGTGACGAAGCTGATGGCGGTGTTGAAGGCCGAGTCCGGCGACACGGCGGCCATGCCTTGCGGGTTCAGCGGCAGCAGATGCTGGAACCGCTGCAGCGCATAGACGGCCACGAGGCCCAGCACATTGAAGACCAGCAGGCCCAGCGCATAGCGCAGCCAGCCCTGCTCGGCGTCGGTGTTGACGCCGGCCAGCTTCAGCAGGCCACGCTCCACGCGCTGCAGCCAGGCGACCCGGCCCTCCATGACGGCGTGAATCCAGCTGGCCAGCGGCCATGCGAGAGCCAGCAGTACCACCAGAAAGGCCGCGAGCTGCATCCACGCGGCGGCACTCATGACAAGTCCTCCGGGAACAGCAAGGCCCAGAAAAGATAGCCGACCAAACCCACGACGAGGATGACGGCGGCGGTCTCGAAGCCAGTCATGACTTCCTCCCCGCCAGCTTGTCGCAGCCCCAGGCCGCGAGACCGGTCAACAGCGCGAGAGCCGCGCCCAGACCCAGAAAAACGATGTCCATGACACCTCCAGTAACGATGGAGGCATTCTGGAAATCGGCCCGTCAAACCGCCGACAAGATCGCGGCGGCGAGCATCAAGAAAGCATCAAGACGCCTTGGGAAGCGCCAGCTGGGTCAGCTCGATGCCGCGCTCCCGCGCAATCGCTTCCAGCACCGGCAGCAGCGGCCCCAACTTCTCGTCCAAGGCATCGCGCACCGTATCAACGACGACCTGCGTGCTGCGGTCGATCTCGATGTGGATGGCGTCACCCACCCCCTTGTCGCCGAAGGTCGTCATGCGCAGCGTCTCAGGGATGAGCCACACCTCGAACCAGCCCGAGCCGTCGCGCTCGCGCTGCGCCTCGGCGACCGTCAGGCTGCAGCCGTTGACGCCGATATAGCCCTTGGCAAACACGTAGCGCATCCACGGCGCCGGCACGGCGAAGCGGATGACGTGGTTGTTGTCGGGCCGGCGGATCTCGGCGATGCGCGCCGACACGTCGACATGGCCCGACAGCGGATGGCCGCCGATCTCGGCGCCGTCCTTGGCCGCGCGCTCGACGTTGAGGCCCGAGCCGACCTGCAGCCCGCCGAGCGTCGTCAGGTTCATCGTCTGGCCCATCACGTCGAACAGCGCCACGTCGGGCGCCGGCCGTTCGGTGACGGTCAGGCAGACGCCGTCGCAGGAGACGCTGGCGCCGATGGCCAGTTCGTCGTCGAAGCCGGCCGGCAGCTTCAGCGCCAGCGTGTGCAGCCCTTCGCGGGCGTCGATCGATTCGACTCGGGCGACGCCCTGGACGATGCCTGTGAACATGATGAAAAAAGGCCCCGTCTGGGGCCTGTTTTTTGGTGGTGGCGTCAGCTTACCAGTTGGCCTCGCGGTCGGGTGTCGCGCCGATCTTGTGGATGGACAGGTCGGCGCCCTCAAACTCCTGCTCGGCGTCCAGCCGCAGGCCGACGAACTGGCGGATCAGCCCGTAGACGACGAAGCCGCCGGCCGTGGCCCAGACGACGCCGCCCAGCGTGCCGATCAGCTGCGCGCTGAAAGCTACGCCGCCGAGGCCGCCCAGCGCCTGCTGGCCGAAGATGCCGCAGGCAATGCCGCCCCAGGCGCCGCACAGGCCGTGCAGCGGCCACACGCCCAGCACGTCGTCGATCTTCCAGCGGTTCTGCGTCAGGGTGAAGAACTGCACGAACAACCAGCCGGCCACGCCGCCCGTCACCAGCGCGCCCAGGGGATGCATGACGTCCGAGCCGGCACACACAGCCACCAGCCCGGCCAGCGGCCCGTTGTAGGCAAAGCCGGGGTCGTTGCGGCCCAGCAGCACAGCCACCAGCGTGCCGCCGGCCATGGCCATCAACGAGTTGACGGCCACCAGGCCCGACATCTTCTCCAGCGTCTGCGCGCTCATCACGTTGAAGCCGAACCAGCCCACCGTCAGCACCCACGCGCCTAAAGCGAGGAAGGGAATGCTGGACGGCGGATGCGCGCTCATCGCGCCGTCCTTGCGGTAGCGGTTCAGGCGGGGCCCGAGCAGCAGCACGGCGGCCAGGCCGATCCAGCCGCCCACCGCATGGACGACGACGCTGCCGGCGAAGTCATGGAACTCCGCACCCGTCGTGGCCTTCAGCCAGGCCTGGATGCCCAAACCCTGGTTCCAGGCCACACCCTCGAAGACCGGGTAGACGAAGCCGACGATGACCGCCGTGGCCGCCAGCTGCGGGCCAAAGCGCGCCCGCTCGGCAATGCCGCCGGACACGATGGCCGGAATGGCCGCCGCAAAGGTCAGCAGGAAGAAGAACTTGACCAGCTCGTAGCCGTTCTTCTGCGCCAGCTGTTCGGCACCGATGAAGAAGTGCGTGCCGTAGGCGACCAGGTAGCCGACGAGAAAGTAGGCCAGCGTGGACACCGCGAAGTCCACGAGGATCTTGACCAGCGCATTGACCTGGTTCTTCTTGCGCACGGTGCCGAGCTCCAGGAAGGCGAACCCCGCGTGCATGGCCAGCACCATGATGGCGCCCAACAGGATGAAGAGCGCATCCGCGCCCTGCTTGATCGATGTCTCCAACACTGTCTCCGTTCGGTGGCGTGCGGCCGAGCAAATGCACCAAGCCGACACAAACCGCACCGAAACAGCAAGTTCAATGCCCAGTTTTAATGCGCACCCGCCCCGGCATGGGGGCGACCGCGCCGGGCGCAGTCGATCTACTTTGGTGCGCTCAACGCACCTTCTTCGAACGTTTGCGCACTAAAGCCGAGCGCCCAGCGGCCATCGGCCCAGCGCACAACGGGCCGCTTGATGACACTGGGCTCGGCCAGCATCAGCGCGGTGGCCGAGGCGTCGTCGACGACGGCGGCCTTGGCGGCGTCGTCCAGCTTGCGCCAGGTGGTGCCGGCGCGGTTGAGCAACTTGTCGCGGCCGAAGGCCTGCAGCCAGGCGGGCAGCAGCTCGGCCGGCACGCCCTGCTTCTTGAAGTCGTGGAAGGCGACCTCCAGCCCTCGATCGGCCAGCCAGGTGCGGGCCTTCTTGACGGTGTCGCAGTTGGGGATGCCATAGACGGTGATCATGGGCGTCATGTTAAGTTGGCGTCCATGATCGACTGGCTCGACGAGGACTCCCTGGCCTTCCCGCCCAGCGCCAAGGCGCTTGGCCACGACACCGACGCGCCCGGCCTGCTGGCCGCCGGCGGCACCTTGACGCCGGAGCGCCTGCAGGCGGCCTACAGCCGCGGCATCTTTCCCTGGTACGGCCCCGGCCAGCCGCCGCTGTGGTGGGCGCCCGACCCGCGCATGGTGCTGCAGACGACCCGCTTCAAGCTGTCGCGCTCGCTGCGCAAGACGGTGCAGCGCTTTGCCGCGTCGCCGGGCTGCGAGATCCGCATCGACCATGACCGTGCCGCCGTGCTGCAGGCCTGCGCCAGTGCGCCGCGTGAGGGCCAGTCGGGCACCTGGATCGTGCCCGAGCTGCAGGCCGCCTACCTCGCCTGGCCGGCCATGCACAGCGTCGAGACCTGGATGGACGGCGAGCTCGTCGGCGGCCTGTACGGCGTCAACCTCGGCCGCATGTTCTACGGCGAGTCGATGTTCATGCGCCGCACCGACGCGTCCAAGATCGCGTTGTGCGCGCTGGTCTGCCTGTGCCGCGAGTTCGGCATCCCGTGGATCGATTGCCAGCAGAACACCGGCCACCTGGCCTCGCTGGGCGCCGCCGAAGTGCCACGCAGCGTGTTCGAAGCCCACCTGGCCACCCATGTGAGCGAGGCCTCGCCGGGGCCGTGGACCTATCATCCGGGGCACTGGCAAAGGCTCCTGAACACCAAGTGACCCACCCCAAAGAACTGCCCCTCGCGCAGATCCAGTTCTACGCCACGGCCGCCTACCCGTGCAGTTATGTGGACGGCCGCCAGGCGCGCTCGCAGGTCGCCACGCCCAGCCACCTGATTCACGCCGACGCCTACTCCAACCTCGTCGCCGCCGGCTTTCGCCGCAGCGGGCTGTTCACCTACCGCCCCTACTGCGACCAGTGCCGCGCCTGCGTCGCGCTGCGCGTGCCGGTGGACGGCTTCACGCCCAACCGCTCCCAGCGCCGCGCGTTGAAGACCCACAGCCATCTGCAGGCCAAGGTCATGCGCCTGGGCTATTCGCCCGAGCACTACGCGCTGTACCTGCGCTACCAGGCCGGTCGCCACAGCGGCGGCGGCATGGACCATGACAGCGTCGACCAGTACACGCAGTTCCTGCTGCAGTCGCGCATCAACTCCCGGCTGGTCGAGTTCCGCGAGGAGATGCCCGACGGCAGCACGCCGCTGCGCATGGTGTCCATCCTCGACATCCTCAGCGACGGCCTGTCAGCGGTCTACACCTTCTACGACCCCGACGTGGAAGGCAGCTTCGGCACCTACGGCGTGCTGTGGCAGATCCAGCAGACACGTGAGCTCAAGCTCAGCCACCTCTACCTGGGCTACTGGATCGAGGAAAGCCCCAAGATGGCCTACAAGGCCGGCTTCACGCCGCACCAGATCCTGCAGAACGGCAACTGGATAGACGTGTGAGCCCCTCGCCCATCCTCGCGTCGCTGCACGCGAGCGAGTCTGGTCGGTCTTGCAGACCGCGCAGCCGACGGAGCGGCTGCTCTTCGGCAGGCACGGC
>Ga0114942_1000446_pt1 | contig 11854 bp, 8 predicted proteins | sample LowerColdCreek_FD_88674 | JGI IMG/M metagenome (GOLD analysis project Ga0114942, IMG submission 88674) | Groundwater microbial communities from Cold Creek, Nevada to study Microbial Dark Matter (Phase II) - Lower Cold Creek | ecosystem: Environmental > Aquatic > Deep subsurface > Groundwater ... | reverse complement strand
GACCACAGGCCCACGATGACGTGGCCCCAGATCAGCAGGTTCAAGCTGCCCAGCGTGAACACCCGCGTGTAGGCCCACAGGGCCTTGGCCCGGTCCAGGCAGCCGCCTTCGCCCGTGAACACGAAGAGCACGAAGTAGAAGGCCGCCGGCACGAAGGTGCCGACGATCAGCAGGGCCATGGTCCAGTAGAAAAAGCGCATGCGCGGATTGTGGTGGGGCGTTTTGCGCCGTCCGGCTTGGGGTGATCCCGCTGCCACGCCTGCGCAGGGGGCGGGCGCCAACTCCGTCACGACGCCAAAACGCCCCGCGGCCGGGCAGCGGGTACAAACCCAGCTTGCGTGCCGGCCCCCGGCCGCCCTTTTGCGCCCATGGACGACACCCCCAAGCCGTACTCACGCCAAGTCTGGCTCACCATCGCCGCGTTGCTGGCCTTGGTGCTGGCCTTCGTGGGTTACGTGCTGCTGGAGCAGCGCGTGGACGCGGCCAACGCCCAGCGCCACCGGGCGTTTTTGCTGGCCGACGAGCTGCGCCAGTCGTCCGACGACCTGACGCGCATGGTGCGCACCTACGTGGTGACGGGCGAGGACCGCTACCGCCAGGTGTTCAACGACATCGTCGCCATCCGCGACGGCAAGCTCGCCCGGCCCGACCGGTACCACGAGATTTACTGGGACTTCGTGCTGGGCGGGCGCGAGGCCCGGCCCGGCGGCAGTGGCCAGCGCGCCGCGCTGCTGGACCTGATGCGCGACGCCGGCTTCACCGAGGTCGAGTTCCGCGCCCTGAGCCGCGCCAAGGCCGAGTCGGACACGCTGACGGTGCTGGAGCAGCAGGCCATGGCCCTGGCGCAAAGCGCCGACCCCGCCGACCGCGAGCAGGCGCGCCGCATGGTGCACGACGCCAACTACCACCGCGTCAAGGCGGCCATCATGGGCCCCATCGACGAGGTCTACCAGGCCATGGACGCGCGCACCCGCGACAGCGTGGCCCGCGCCATGCGCCATGCCTTGTGGGCGCGGGTGGTGGTGGCCGTGTTGGCGGTGCTGCTGGTGGCGATGCTGCTGCGCACGCGCCGCACCTTGCGCGCGCTGCTGGGCGGGCCGGTGGAGGCGCTGCACGCGCGCATGAGCCGCCTGGGCCGGGGCGACTTCGAGCTGCCGCCCGTGGCCGAGGGCACGCGCGCCGACAGCGTGCTGGGCCGCTTGGCGCAGGCGGGCGAGCAGCTGCGCCAGATGGCGCTCAACCAGCGCCGGGCGCAGGCGCAGCTGAAGCTGGCGGCCGGGGTGTTCACCCACGCCCGCGAGGGCATCATGATCACCGACGCCCAGGGCCTGATCGTCGACGTCAACGAGGCCTTCTTGCGCCTCACCGGCTACCGCCGGGACGAGCTGCTCGGCCGCTCGCCGCGCCTGCTCGATTCCGGCCGCCACGAGCCCGACTTTTTCGAGGCCATGTGGGGGCAGCTGCGTCGCGACGGGCAGTGGCACGGCGAGGTGCACGACCGCGCCAAAGACGGCAGCGAGTTCGTCGTGCTCGAAACCATCAGCGCCGTGCGCGACGAATCGGGCGAGATCACGCACTTCGTGACCCTGATGAACGACATCACGCGCCTCAAAGAGCAAGAGCAGCGCCTGGCCCACATCGCGCACTACGACGCCCTGACCGGCCTGCCCAACCGCGTGCTGCTGGGCGACCGCCTCAAGCAGGCCATGGCCCAGGCCCCGCGCCGCGGCCACGTGGTGGCCGTGGCCTACCTCGACCTGGACGGCTTCAAGGCCGTGAACGACCTGCACGGCCACGAGGCCGGCGACCGCCTGCTGGTGGCCCTGGCCGACCGGCTGCAGCAGTCGCTGCGCGACGGCGACACGCTGGCGCGCTTGGGCGGCGACGAGTTCGTCGTCGTCCTGCCCGACCTGAGCGACGCCGCCGCCAGCCAGCCCCTGGTGGAGCGCCTGCTGCGCGCCGCCTCCCAGGCCCTGGCGGTGGGCGAGCTGAGCCTGAGCGTGTCGGCCAGCATCGGCGTCACGCACTTTCCGCAGGCCGAGGACGTGGACGCCGACCAGCTGATGCGCCAGGCCGACCAGGCCATGTACGAGGCCAAGGTGGCCGGCAAGAACCGCGTGGTCGTGTTCGATGCCGACCAAGACCGCGTGCTGCGCGGCCAAAGCGCCACCGTCGAGTCGCTGCGCTTGGCCCTGGCGCGCAACGAGTTCGTGCTGCACTACCAACCCAAGGTGCACATGGGCAGCGGCCAGGTGGTGGGCGTGGAGGCCTTGATCCGCTGGCAGCACCCGCAGCGCGGCCTGATGGCGCCCGGCCAGTTTTTGCCCGCCGTGGACGACCACCCGGTCGAGTGCGAAATCGGCGAGTGGGTCATCCGCACCGCGCTGGCGCAGCTGGACGCCTGGACGGCGCAGGGCCTGTCGCTGTCGGTCAGCGTCAACATCAGCGCCCGGCACCTGCAGCAGCTGGACTTCATCGAGCACGTGGCCCGCGCCCTGCAGCAGCACCCGCGCCTGCAGCCCAGTCAGCTGATGCTGGAGGTGCTGGAAACCAGCGCCCTGGAGGACATGGTGGGCGTGAGCCGCACCATGGCCGAGGGCGCGCGCCGGGGCCTGCGCTTCTCGCTCGACGACTTCGGCACCGGCTACTCCTCGCTGACCTACCTGCGCCGCCTGCCGGTGTCCGAGCTGAAGATCGACCAGAGCTTCGTGCGCGACATGCTGGACGACCCCGACGACCTGTCCATCCTGCACGGCGTCATCGGCCTGGCCGACGCCTTCCACCGCGAGGTGGTGGCCGAGGGCATCGAGAGCGAAGAGCACGGCACCGTGCTCATGCAGCTGGGCTGCACCGTGGGCCAGGGCTACGGCATCGCCCGCCCCATGCCCGCCGACCAGCTGCTGCCCTGGGTGCAGCACTGGCAGCCGCCCATCGCCTGGCGCCACCAGCTGCTGCTCAAGCGCGAAGACCTGCCCCTGCTGCGCGCCAAGGTCGAGTTCGGCGCCTGGGCGCGCAGCCTGGAGCTGTACCTGCTGGGCCGGCGCGAGCTGGCGCCCACGCTGGACGCGCAAGAGACCTGGCTGCGCAACTGGTTGCGCGCCACCGCCGGCGACGACGCGCTGGGCGGGGCCAACCTCATGCAGCGCCACGCCCGCATGCTGCACCTGGCCGACGAGGCCCTGCGCGCCCGCGGCCTGGCCCCGGGCGGGCTGCCGCCCGAGGGCCTGGAGGCCTTGCAAGCCGCCCAGCAGCGTGTGCTGGAGCTGCTGCAGGCGCAGCTGCGCGCCCGCGAGGTGGCGGCCAGCCGCTGGGCCTGATCACGTCCCACGCGAAACCCACGCCCTCCCATCCGCGAAGCCCCACGGCCCCGCTCGGGTCAGTCCCGACCGGCGCGCCCCACACCGCCGGTTACAAACGCGGCCTTTCTCTGGATGGTGTTGTTGACTGCTTCCTGGACCCGACCGCGCGGGGCGATCCTGTTGGTGGCCCTGGCTTGGGCCCTGGCCCTGGCTGCCGCCGTGGGTGCGCCCTCGGCCGCGTGGCGCGGGCTGGCCATGCTCGGTCTGGCGGTGGTCATCGTGGGCGTGGCCTGGGGCTTTCGGCGCGCGCTGTGGCAGCGCATGGCCCAGGTCAAGCGCCAGCAGGCGCAGTGGCAGCTGGAGGCCGGCGTGTTCACCCACGCCCGCGAAGGCATCATGATCACCGACCCCCAGGGCCGCATCGTCGACGTCAACGCCGCCTTCGAGCGCCTCACCGGCTACACCCGGCAAGAGCTGGTGGGCCACTCGCCCCGCCTGCTGGACAGCGGCCAGCACCCGCCCGCCTTCTTCGAGCACCAGTGGCAAGAGCTTAAGCAGGCCGGCCTGTGGCAGGGCGAGGTCTGGGACCGGCACAAGGGCGGCACCCTGTTCGCCACCCAGCAAACCATCAGCGCCGTGCGCGACACCAGCGGCCGCGTCACCCACTTCGTGAGCCTGATGAGCGACATCACCCGGCTCAAAGACCAAGAACGCCGGCTGGAGCACACCGCCCACTACGACGCCCTGACCGGCCTGCCCAACCGCGTGCTGCTGGCCGACCGCCTGCGCCAGGCCCTGGCCCTGGCCCCGCGCCGCGGCCTGCGCGTGGCCGTGGTCTACCTGGACCTGGACGGCTTCAAGGCCGTGAACGACGCCCATGGGCACGAGGTGGGCGACCGCCTGCTCGTGGGCCTGGCCAGCCGCATGCACCAGGCCTTGCGCGAGGGCGACACCCTGGCCCGCCTGGGCGGCGACGAGTTCGTGGCCGTGCTGCAAGACCTGCCCGACGCCCAGGCCTGCGAGCCCCTGCTGCAGCGCCTGCTCTGGGCCGCCTCGCTGCCCTACGACGTGGGCGACCTGACCCTGCAGGTCTCGGCCAGCCTGGGCGTGACCCTGTACCCGCAGGACGAAGAGGTCGACAGCGACCAGCTGCTGCGCCAGGCCGACCAGGCCATGTACGCCGCCAAGCTGCAGGGCAAGAACCGATATGTGGTGTTCGACGCCGTGCGCGACCGCGCGCTGCGCGGCCACATCGCCAGCGTGGAGGGCATGCGCCAGGCCCTGGGCCGGCAAGAGATGGTGCTGCACTACCAGCCCCAGGTGAACCTGCGCACCGGCGAGGTGGTGGGCCTGGAGGCCTTGGTGCGCTGGCAGCACCCCGAGCGCGGCCTGCTGGCCCCGGCCGAGTTCCTGCCTGCCGTGCACGACCACCCGCTGGAGTGCAGCCTCGGCCAGTGGGTGCTCGAGTCCGTCGTGGCCCAGCGCGCCGCCTGGCACCGCCAGGGCGTGCGCCTGCCCATCAGCGTCAACATCAGCGCCCGCCACCTGCAGCAGCCCGGCTTCATCGACGGCCTGCAAGAGCTGCTGGCCAATCACATCGACCTGCGCCCGAGCGACTTGATCTTGGAGGTGCTCGAATCCAGCGCGCTGGAAGACCTGCTGGGCGTGAGTCGCATCATGGCCGACGGCGCGCGCCGTGGCTTCGAGTTCGCGCTCGACGACTTCGGCACCGGCTACTCCTCGCTCACCTACCTCAAGCGCCTGCCGGTGGCCAAGCTCAAGATCGACCAGAGCTTCGTGCGCAACCTCTTGGAAGACCCCGACGACCTCGCCATCTTGCAAGGCGTCATCGGCCTGGCGCAGGCCTTCGGCCGCGAGGTGGTGGCCGAGGGCGTCGAAACCGAAGCCCATGGCAGCGCGCTGCTGTGGCTGGGCTGCGACGTGGCGCAGGGCTACGGCATCGCCCACCCCATGCCGGCCGAGGCCGTGGCCCCCTGGGTGCGCACCTGGCGCGCGCCGCGGGCTTGGTGGACCGACGACGCGAAGACCAGCGGCTTCACCGCCTGAACGGCCGCGGCCGAGGGCCGAGCGCCCTCAGACCTTGGCGTACACCGCCTTGGCGACCATCCGGTCGATCTCGCCCGAGCGCCGCATCGTGGCCAGCGCGTCGCTCACGCGGCGGGTGCAGGGCGCCTCCCGCAAGCCCGGTGCCACCCACAGCAGCACCCGGCGCGAGCCCAGCCACAGCGGGTCGGCGAACTGGTCGCCGCCCCAACCCAGCTCGTGCATCGCCACCAAAAAGTTTTGCCGCACGCCCAGCGCGCCGTCGAGCCGGCCCTTGCGCATCATTTCCAGCTGCTGGCGCGCGTTGGCCACCTGGTACTTGAGGATGCGGTTGTCGGCGTCGAACTCCTCGTGGTACGCCGGGCCGCGCAGCGTGGCCACGGTTTTGCCCGCCAGGTCGTCCAGCCCGCGCACCGGGCTGCCTTTGGGCAGCCAGACCTCGATTTCCAGCGTGGTCACCGTGCCCAGGCTGACGGCCGCGCGGTTCAGGTCCTCGCGCTCCAACATCATGGTGGCCTGCGCCGCGCCGGACGACACCTCGGCCACGGCCCGACCGATGGGCACCAAGCGCAGGTCCATCGCGCAGCCGCTGAGCTGGCTCAGGCGCCGGAACACCTCGCCGTAGACGCCGCCGACCGCGCCGTTGGCGCCGGGACGCCCCCAGGGCGCGATGTCGATCACATCGGCCACCCACGGCCGCCCCTGCTGGGCCCGGGCCGCGGGCACCGGCCACAGGGCAGCGGCGCTGCTGGCCAACAGGGTTCGACGGTGGAGCGACATGGGCCGTCCCGGTGCAAAAGGGTGGGCTGACTGTACCCATCCACCCCGCCGCGGAGCCGTCCGCAATCGCTCCACACTGTGCGCCCACAGTGCCCCCACCGAAGCACCTCAGGGGCACCCCATTGCGCAACGCTCTACTTTCTGTGGCCTCCCGTGCCGCTGGGCCGGCGGCCTTGGTCACGCTCGCGGCCTGCACGCTGCCGACCGAGCCCACGGCGCCAACAGCACCCGCAGCGCCCACCGCGCCCACCGCGCCGCCCAGCACGCAGGGCGTGCTGTGCACGCTCAGCGGCAACCTCCACAACCCCGACCCGTCGGTGCAACGCACGGCGCACTACCGCTGGACCTGCAGCGAGGGCGTGCGCCAGCTGGTGGCCAATGGGGTGCCCGACCACGCCGTGGGGCGGTTCCCGGGCCCGGGCAACCCCCACCCCATCGGGGCGGTGGACACCCGCGTGGCCTACCCGCTGCAGCCGGTGCCGGGCACCCGGCCGACGCCCGTCGTCACGGCCGGCTACGCACTCAACGGCGTCAAGCTGGAGCCGGCCACGGCGGGCACCTGCGACGACAGCGGCCGCGACTGCCGCATGGCGCGCAGCAGCCACCCGTGGCACCTGGAGGCGCTGGGGCAAAGCGCCTTCAACTTCGGCACCGACGACAGCAACGGCCATGTGCAGCCCTCGGGCGCTTACCACTACCACGGCGTGCCCGAGCGGTTGCTGGCGGCGCGCAGCACGGGGCCGACGGCGATGACCCTGGTGGCCTGGGCGCCGGACGGGCACCCGATCTACGCCCGCTACGGCCACCAAAGCGCGCACGACGCCAGCTCGCCCACCGTGGCGATGCGCCCCAGCTACCGGCTCAAGGCCACGCCCGACCCGGGACGGCCGGCGGTGGCGCAGTTCGCCATGGGCACCTTCACGCAGGATTACGCCTACCAGCCCGGCTCGGGCGACCTGGATGCGTGCAACGGCCGCACGGGCGTGACGCCCGAGTTTCCGCAGGGCACCTACCACTACCTGATCACCGACGCCTTTCCCTTCATCGGGCGCTGCGTCCAAGGCGTGGCGGCCAGCCGCCGGTGAAGGCCCGGCCTCAGGCCGGGGGCTCCAAGCGGTAGCCCACGCCGTAGACCGAGGCGATGCAGTCGCAGCCGGGCTCGACGGCATCGATCTTGCGCCGGATGTTCTTGACGTGGCTGTCGATGGCGCGGTCGCTCACGTCGCGCTGGTCGTCGTGCAGCGCGTCCATCAGGTTGGCCCGCGTGAACACGCGCCCGGGTTGGCCCAGCAGCTGGCGCAGCACGCGGAACTCCACCGGCGTCAAGGGCAGCCATTGCCCGCGCCAGGCCACGCGCAGCGCCTGCTCGTCCACGCGCCAGGGCAAGGCCTGGGCCACCAACAGGCCGCTGGCCCGGCGCAGCTGGGCCTTCACCCGCGCCACCACCTCCTTGGGGCTGAAGGGCTTGCACACGTAGTCGTCGGCCCCCGAATCCAGGCCGAGCAGGCGGTCGATTTCATCGACCCGTGCCGTCAGCATGATGATGGGCACCGCGCTGAAGGCCCGCACCGCGCGGCACACGGCCAGGCCGTCTTGGCCGGGCAGCATCAGGTCCAGCAGGATGAGCGACGGCGGCTGCTGCTGCACGCGCTGCACGGCCAGCCGGCCGTCGGCCACCTGCTGCGCGGCCAGGCCCGCGGCCCGCAGGTAGTCCACCAGCACCTGGGCGATCTTGGGGTCGTCCTCGACCACCAGCACATAGGGCACCGGGTCGAGGGCGTTCATCGCGCCCCCTTCGGGCCGCCGTGCACCGGCAGCCACACGTTGACTTGCAAGCCGCCCAGCGGCGAGGCCTGCGCGGCGATGCGGCCGCCGTGCGCCTGCACGATGGCTTCGCCAATGGCCAGGCCCAAGCCGCTGCCCCCGTGGTGGCGGCTGCGCGCGGCGTCGGCCCGGTACAGGGGCTCGAACAGGTGGGGCAGGTCGGCCGCGTCGACGCCCGGCGCGCTGTCGTTCAGCTGCAGGTGCACCTGCTCGCCCGCCTGGGCCACGGCCAGCGTCACGCGGCCAGGGGCGTCGGTGTAGCGCAGGCTGTTCTCCAGCAGGTTGCCCAGCAGCTGGGCGATGCGCGCTGGGTCGGCGTGCACGGGACAGGGGCGGGGCCCGGCTGGGCCCGAGGGCTCGGCCCAGCCCAAGGCCAAGCCGCGTGCGGCCAGGCGGGGCGCGTGGCGCTGCAAGGCCTCGTCCACCAGGGTCACCGCATCGCAGGGCACGCAGTGGCAGGGCAGGCTTTGCAGGTCGGCCATGGCCAGCAGGTGCAGGTCGTCCACCAGGGCGCCCAAGCGCAGCACTTCCTCGTGCAGCGAGCGCGCTGCGGCGGGCGTGAACGGGCGCACGCCGTCCACCAGCGCCTCCACCTCGGCCCGCAGCCCCGCCAGGGGCGTGCGCAGCTCGTGCGACAGGTCGGCGATCCAGCGCCGGCGCGCGCCTTCCATGCGCTGCAGGCTTTCGGCCATCAGGTTGACGTTGCGCACCACGTCGCCGATCTCGTCGTGCCGCTCGAAGGGCACGCGCACCGACAGCTCGCCGCGCGCCATGCGCGCCGTGGCCGCTTGCACAGCGGCCAGCGGCTGGGCCCAGCGCCGCGACAGCCACCACGCCAGGCCCAGGGCCGAGGCCATCAGGCCGCCGGCCACGCCGGCGATGCCCAGGTACTGCGAGCGCAGGAAGCGCACCTCGTACTCGTCGGCCACGCGGCGGATCGGGCGCAGGCGCGCCACGGCCACCAGCTCGCCGTTCAGCCGAATCGGGCGTTCGATCAGGGCCTCGGGCCCCGGCGCCAGCGGCCGGCCCGCGAGCCGGCGGCCGTCGGGGTGGAACAGCGCCAGCCGGGCCCCGAAGGCGTCGGGCGGCCCGGGCGGCGCGGCGCCGCCGCCGCCCGGGCCGCGTTCAGGCGCCGCGGTCCGGCGCGGCCGCGTGTCGCCCTCGTCGCGGGCCAGGTCGGCCAGCAGCATGGGCACGGTCAGGCGGCGGTCCTGCAGCGCGGCCACGCCGCCTTCGTCCGCCAGCCGCGCGGCAGTGAGGGCCACGAAGCGGTCGAGCCGCTCCACGTCGCGCGCCTGCACGTAGGCGCTGAAGCCCTGGTTCAGGTGCCAGGCCCCCACGCCGCCCATGGCCGCGACGCTGACGCCCACCGCGGCCAGCAGCATCAGCGAAAGGGTGTGGACGAGTCGCAGGCGCATCAGGAGGCGGAGTGGGCCGAACGATTGTGGACGGACTGTGGAGCGGCGTCCGCAATCGCTCCACAGTCGCCGCCCAGACTCCGCAGCACCCCCACCGCATGGCCGCACCGCATGGCCGCACTGGAGCCCCGCATGACCTCCTCCCAACCCCGCCACCCCCGCCACCCTTGGCCCCGCGCGCCCCTGGCCGCCGCCCTGCTCGCCAGCCTGGCGGCCTGCGGGGGCGGCGGCGACACCGCGTCGACCACCCCCAGCACGCCGACCGTGCCCACCGTGCCCACCACCCCCGTGGGCACCGCCAACGTGCTGTGCAACCTGTCGGGCACCGAGTACAACGACGACGAGTCGGTGCGCCTCACCGCCACCTACGCCTGGGTGTGCGGCGGCGGTGCGCGCATGCTCACCGGCAACGGCCTGCCCAACCACGCCGTGGGCACCTTCCCCGGGCCGGGCAACCCCAACCCCATCGGCGCCGTGGCCACCAGCGCCACCTACACGTTGACCCCCGCGCCGGCCGCCCAGATCACCGCCGTCGTCACCAGCGGCTACGCGCTCAACGGCGTCAAGCTGGAGCCGGGCACCGCCGGCACCTGCGGCAACGCGGGCGGCAGCAGCTGCACGCAGGCCGGCGGCACCGGCCCCTGGGCCATGGAAGCCTTGGGCCAATCGGCCTTCAACTTCGGCACCGACGAGAACAACGCCCACGTGCAGCCCAACGGTGCGTACCACTACCACGGCATGCCCGAGCGCTTCATCACCAAGCTGGGCCAGGGCACGTCCACCATGACCCTGACCGGCTGGGCGCCCGACGGCTACCCGATCTACGCCCGCTACGGCTACAGCAGCGCGATGGACGCCGGCTCGGGTGTCAAGGTGCTGCGTGGCAGCTACCGCCTCAAGGCCGCGCCCGACGCCAACCGCCCCGCCACCGCCCTCTACCCGATGGGCACCTTCACGCAGGACCACGAGTACGTGGCCGGCTTGGGCGACCTGGACGAGTGCAACGGCCGCACGGGCGTGACGCCCGAGTTCCCCGCGGGCACCTACCACTACGTCATCACCGACACCTACCCCTACATCGGGCGCTGCGTCAAAGGCACGCCGGCGACGCTGCGATGAGCCGCGCTTGGGGATGGCTGGCTGCCTTGGCGCTGGCCTGGGCCGCACCGGCCCAGGCCCACCTGATGGTGGCGCAAAAGGGCACGCTCAACTTCCAGGGCGACGGCGCTTACCTGCTGCTGTCCCTGCCCACCGCGGCCCTGCAGGGGGTGGACGACGACGGCGACGGCCGGCTGAGCCCGACCGAGCTGCGTGCGCACGCGGCCCGCATCGAACAGCAGGTGCAGGCCGGCGTGCGCCTGCACAGCGGGGGCCGCGACCTGCCCCTGCAGGGCCTGATGCTGACCCTGTCGCCCGACGACGATGCCGCCCCCGCCCAGCCCGCCTCGCAGCTGGTGGTGATGGGCCGCTACGCCCTGGGCGCCCCTCACGCCGAAGCCCCGCGCTACACCCTGACCTACGCGCTCTTCGGGCGCACCGACGCCGAGCGGCAGCTGCAGCTCACCGTCACCCGCCAGCGCGAGGCGCACATCGCCCGCTACACGCCCCAAGCGTCCACGCACGCGCTGTTCGTGTCGGCCTCAGCAGCGTTCGCCGCGCAGCTGCGCGCCGGCGCCCTGCACGTGCTGGCCGGCCCCGACCACCTGCTTTTCTTGCTGCTCGTCCTCAGCGAGACCCTGGCGGCGCGGCGCGGCTGGCGCCAGCTTTTGCTGGTGCTCAGCAGCTTCACGGCGGGCCACGCGCTCACGCTCGTGGGCAGCGTGCACGGCGGCTGGGCGCTGCCGAGTGCCCTCGTGGAGCCCGCCATCGCCGCCACCGTGGCCGCCCTGGCCCTGCTGCAGCTGGGGCAAGCGCGCCGCGGCCGCTGGCTGGCGCCCGGCTGGCACCTGGGCCTGGTGTTCTTGTGCGCCCTGGTGCATGGGCTGGGGCTGGCCAGTGGCATGGACGTGCAAGGCCTGGCGGGAGAGAGCCTGGCGCTGGCCCTGCTGGGCTTCAACCTCGGCATTGAGCTGGCCCAGGTGCTGGTGGCCGCCGGTGCGGTGGCGCTGGGCCTGTTGGCCCGGCACCTGGGCGCGTTCTCGCGGCAGCGGGTGGCCCAGCTCACCGCGGGCCTGGGCGTGTTCGCGGGCTTGGGGTGGTTGGTGCAGCGGCTCGGCGCAGGGGGCTGACGGCGCAGAAACCCGGGGTCGCCCGACTGCGGCTTCAGGCAACATGGCCCGCCATGCCGCGCAAGACCCACCCCCGCTTCGTCCGCCTGCTGTGGCTGGCCGTGGCCCTGCTGACGGCCGCCAACATGGTGGCCTGGCTGGGCCAAAAGCGCCGCAGCTACGAGGCCGAGCTGGCCACCGCGATGCGCGAGGCCGAGATCGCCAACGACGCCTTCGCCGAAGAAACGCTGCAGATGTTCCG
>Ga0114942_1000445_pt1 | contig 11859 bp, 9 predicted proteins | sample LowerColdCreek_FD_88674 | JGI IMG/M metagenome (GOLD analysis project Ga0114942, IMG submission 88674) | Groundwater microbial communities from Cold Creek, Nevada to study Microbial Dark Matter (Phase II) - Lower Cold Creek | ecosystem: Environmental > Aquatic > Deep subsurface > Groundwater ... | reverse complement strand
GTTGCAGGAGCGTACAGTTACAACGCAAGAAATCGAGGATTTAAAGGAGGTATTGAAGAAACAAGATAAATTCAATTTTCCTAAAAAATTGATTGATACAGCAGTTGAACGCATCGCCACAGAAGCCGACCTTGCACACGCTGAACGAACGGCATGGATTGTGTACAATTCATTTAATCGAATCTTAAACCATGACGACCGTATCGGTTTAGCAATGGATAAGATAGAAAAGATTGATAAAAACATTATCAACACTATCTCAAAAGAATTAAAAATTGATTTGGTTCTCAATTAGGTAATTACCAATTTCGACTACTCAAAGTCCTGTTTTTACAGGACTTTTTTAGGTAATTACCTAAATTGGCTCGCTCCCACGCACAGGGCTAACGCTCAATAAGGTCTATTTATATACTATTTTATTGTTTCTTATCACCTTTCTTTGCCGAATAATAAATATAGTTTGCTTTCTATTTGAGTAATTACTTAAATTTGCCCCTAACATAAAGCCATACAAAAAATATTATAGCGTTTTAGCTAAACAATCCTGTCTCGGAAAAAGGTCAAAAAGTACGCAGGAGAGTTAAAGCAAAACGTCCATGTAAAAGCGTGGACGTTGCTTTACTTTGCGTACAAGGGATTTGACCCCCTCCGAGACAAAGTAGTAGTAACGATTCACGCTTTTTATTTTATACCTAACCCAAAATATAACTGGATTGATTATTAACCTAAACCATTTTCCACATGAAAAAGGGCTATCTCCATTTGTTCTTTTTGTTAGGACTTGTTACAATTTCTTTTGCTCAAACTAAAAAAGATACTACCTACAAAGTCCCTAAAAGTGTTCTATCTTTTGATATTAATCAGTATCTACCTCAAATTACTCCTAAATCTCCCAATGTCGCTGCTATGGAACAGTTTGGGAATATTGCCGTTAATCTCAATAATGGATTAGCCGATATTTCTATTCCAATATTTGAAATCAAAGCAGGGTCTTTGTCTATTCCTATAAAACTCATGTACCACCATGCAGGAAACAAAGTTTCCGAACACGCTTCTTGGGTAGGTCAGGGATGGAGTACTTCCCTTTTTAGTGTAAGCAGAAATGTACGAGGAAAACCCGATGAAGACAGCGGAAACGGAGGTGTTTTAGGACAAAACCTCTTTAATTTGGATAATTACCTAACAAATATTTCATGCCTGACGGAGCAACTTAAAACAGATTTAGACCTATTTGCAGATGGTAAAGACATTGAGCGAGATATTTTTACAGTCAGTACACCCACTAAAAACAATTCTTTTGCTTTATTACCAGATGGTGCTTTCTGGCTACAATCTGATAAATCAAAAGTTACTTATACCGCAGGGTTGCAAAGTTTAAATCTTACTGATGAAAACGGTAATAGATTTGCGTTTACTGATAAAGAGATTACTAATAGCTATCCGAGTGCATGGCATTTGACAGAAGTTCAAGGAAACAAACCAATTGATAAAGTAATATTTTCTTATCAAGATAATGGAAATATTCCTGTTTTTGTCGCTGAAAGAACTGATTACGAAGTCTATCACACAAATATTAACGGCTTTGATGGTAGTTCAATTAATGGCGGTTTAGTGAGCATAACCAATGCCGATAATTCGCCTACGATGTCGATTAGGCTTTTGAATGAAATTTATTTCCCCAATGGTAAAATAGTATTTAATACCGCCCCTAACCGAGCCGATAATTTAGGTAAATCATTATCTAATATCGAAATATACAGCTTTAACCTTAATTCTAATGACTACTCGCTTATCAAAAAATTTGTGATGGTGCAGAGTTATAAGGATGGGCGTTTGTTTTTAGATGGGGTAGATTTATTTGATAATAACGGCACTAAAATTGGGTCTTATACTTGTACCTATAATGAGACGGCTCTACCAAGTAAAGATTCTAAATCAAAGGATTATTGGGGATTTTACAACGGACAAAGTAACTCAACCCTTATTCCTGCACAGTCTTTTCAAGAATATGAACGAAGCGGTGGGCCACTTTATACCTACAACGTAGGTGGAGCAAACCGAAACCCTAACGAGTTTTATATGCAAGCAGGCATCCTTACACAATTAACCTATCCAACAGGTGGTTTTACTACGTTTGAGTATGAAGCCCACCGACACGACGGCGGACAACTGGCAGGGGGATTGCGTATCAAGAAAACAGTTAGTAATGATGGAAATAATAAAACTATTACAAGAACATATAAGTATGGCAGTAGTGAAAATGGCGATGGTACATATCGAAATGTTACTCCATTTACTTACTCAACCGTCCAGTACCAAAAACACCCTCGAAATCCGTTTGCTACTTCGGGTTCATCTGCCTATCTGGACTATTACTATAATATACGGATTTTTTCATCTTCATTTATTACGCCACAAAGTACAAACGAGGGTAGCCCTGTTACCTATCCAATCGTCACAGAGTATCAAGACGATGGAACTGGTACAAACGGAAAAACGGTTTACCTTTTTGATGATGGAAACGGTGATGATTTGGTAACACTCCCATCAACAGCTAAGAACTTTTACCGTAGCAGACATTGGAGCAGGGGGCAACTCTTAGAAAAAACCGTCTTTGGCTCAAATGGTGCTAAAAAATACAAACAAATAAATACCTACTCAACCATTAATAATGGCATATCGCCTGCATTAGGCTACTTAGTGGGTCGTACCGAAGTACAGCTTAATTTTTACACAGAATCTAACGGATGCTTACAAAATTATAGTTTATTTACTCCGATACGAAATGTTTTTTGGGCGTATGGGCTTCGTAAACCAATTCGTTCAGAAGAGTATTTTTATGATGATACCGATGATTCAAAGTATGTGTATAAGAAAACCGAAACCGATTTTGATAATACTTATTTTCAACTCAAAGAGACCCGAAATTATCAATCGAATGGTAAAACGAATATCCAAAAAATTCGGTACGTAACAGATTTTGACACATATAATTCAGGTTCATTTAACCTTTATAGTACCCTCTATTGGATGCGTGAAAATAACCAACTCAACACCCCTATTGAGCAAATACAGTTAGTTAAGTTACCAAGTGAATCCGATAACCGAGTATTAGACGGTCAAATTACCGACTTCTTGACAAGCGTTCAAAATGGATATAACTACGTTTACCCAAAAGAAATTTATTTATTTGAAAATCCATATTTCCCTACGCCTGTTTATGAATCTAATTACTCATCGGCTTATTTGACTGTTGGTGTATTATGGAAAGATTTTAGATATATACTGCGTTTGCAATCAGATAATTACGATTCCTACGGCAATTTGCTTAGTTATAAATTAACTGGTGGAGCTACCACGAAATTTGACTATTCAATAAATCAATTTAATAGTGTATTCCATACGATTATCAATTCCGAAGCTAAAAACTTTGGTGGTAATACTGTCTTGACAACAAATTTCGCTTATGATTTACCATTGCTTGGAGTTAAAGAGATAACTGCCCCCAATGGCTTAAAATCTACATTTGAATATGATACTTTCGGCAGGTTTAAACGAGCCAAAGACCATAACGGAAACATTATCAAAGAGCATGACTACAACATGGGGGCTAATAATACATTCATCAAAGAATATATCCCAAGAGTAGAGATGGGTTCATTATCGGGTGGGTATAGTGATTATCAAACTACAACCAAATATTTTGATGGATTAGGTCGAGTGCTTCAAAATGTCGGATATGTCGCAGGATTTAATGCTTCTAACGATATTATAACAGAAGCCACAACTTACGATAATTTAGGTAGGGTCGAAAAAAGTTATGTTCCTTTTCCCAATGGTGGCGGTGGTAGCCAAGCATCATTACCAAGTACCGTTCACGGTGATTCTTCTCCTTACTCTAATGTTTCAGAGTACGACAACTCGCCCTTGAATCGTCCTAAAAAGTCATTTGGAGCAGGGCAAGCGTGGCGAGATGCTAATAAATTTACTGAAACAAAATATTTGGTTGTACCATCGGGAACAATTACCAAATATGACCTTAGTTCTAACGGAGCGTTTGTAAATGATACTTGGAGCGAAGCATTACACAAAAACGCCTATATCTCAGAACAAGGAAAGCAAGTAATCGAGTACAAAGACAATCAAGGTAAATTGATTCAAAAAGACGTACAAGATGGCTCAAATTCCTACATGAGTACTCATTATATTTATGACGAATTTGATAGAATAAAATACATTATTCAACCCGAATCATTCAAAACACCAAGTAGTTTTACAGAAAACGACACATATTTTCAAGCAGGGGTATTTGGTTATAAGTACGACAAACGCCATAGAATAGTAGAAAACCATGTGCCAAGCGGTGGTTGGACGTATGTAGTATATGATAAATTAAACAGAGTTGTATTGAAACAAACTGAAAAACAACGTCCAAATAATCGTTGGAAGTTTGTCAAATATGATGCCCATAGTAGAGAATATTTGAAAGGAGAATTAAGTTCAAGTAGTTCTCGTCAAGACTTCCAAAATGATTTTGAGGGAGTTGCCAACGCTTTTGATGATGGTTCACCGCAGAGCTTCCCAAGTTCTGCACCTGTCGCCACTAACGAAGACCGAGAAATTAGATTATTCGATAATTATGGTTTTGTCGGTACAGAAATTTCATGGAACAACAACCCCAATTATCAACAGACGGTTCATGCTCAATATACTGATGCTAAAGGGCTTTTGACTGGCATCGTGGCGAGAGACCCACAAAACCCAGACAAAGTTTATCATACTGCTTTTTATTATGACAATAAAGGCAGGGTTATTCAGTCTTACCAAACGCACCATTTGGGCGGGTCAAACCATTATACAAAGCCTGTTATTACCAATACGCAATATAATTTTGTGGGGCAACCGCTCTCGATTGTTGTTGCCAAACAGCGAGACGGACAAGCAACTATTGTAGATAAAACAGATAATGAATATGACCACGTAGGAAGATTAACCAAGACATACCACAGCATCAACGGCACACAAACCGAGATTTCAAGATATACTTATGATGCCGTAGGTCGCTTGATTCAAAAGAAGCTCCGCCCCGATGCTAACTTTGTTGTTGGTGGTACAAAAGATTATATTATTCGACCTAATATTGATGGATTGGTAACACAAGCAAATACACAAGATTCAGCACGTAATTACATTTTACTACAACCTAATTTAGAAATAAGGGCAGATAATATCACTTCATATATTGCAAAAATATCACCCAACGCACCCCAAGGTGTAAATATCAACGGATTACAAACCATTGATTACCAATATCATATCAGAAATTGGCTCAGAGGTATTAACCTTGATTCAAACGGCAACCCAACACCAAACGCAAGCGAGGGAGATTTGTTTAGCTACAAACTTGATTTTGAAACAGAGGGATTCTATGATGGGAACATTGGCAAGCAAACGTGGCAAACAACAAATGCCAGTAGTTCACCAACTGGAGTAAAAGGCTATTCATTTACGTATGATGATGCCAACCGCTTTAAAACAGCTACATTTATAGGAACAAATGGCGAAAACTATGGAATACCTAATATTGACTATGATAAAAACGGTAATATCAAAACCTTACAAAGAATAGGTAAAAATGGCAACTCTTTTGCTCAAATAGATAATTTAACCTATTCGTATAGTGGAAACCGCCTAAACTCCGTTACTGATGGAGAGAGTGGCGACCACGAGGTGGATTTTGTGCCGAGAGGTGGCAATGCTTACACTTATTACAACGATGGAAGCCTAAAAACGGATGATAACAAAGAAATTACCAACATCATTTATGATACGTATTTAGATAAAGTAATCGAAATTCAGTTATCAGAGGGACGTTGGATTAAGAACTATTACGATGGAACAGGGAAGTTGTTCAAACGTGAATTTTCAACAGGCGAGTATTGGGATTATCTGATGGGTTTAGTTCTGAAAAATGGACAACCGCACCAAATGGCAGCACCAGAAGGTAGGACAGTTTATCAAAATAACACTTGGAACTATGAGTTTTTCTATCAAGACCATTTGGGAAATACAAGGGTTTCATTTAGTGCGAGCGGTAGCAATTTAGTTACTAACGATATTTCTCACTACGACCCAACTGGTATTTTATTAAATGGTTTGGGTCAAGTAAATGGTTTTGAAAACCGATTTAAATGGCAGGGAAAGGAAAGTTTAGAATTATTTGGACTATCCAATATCATTGATTTTGAAGCAAGAATGGTTGATAAAAGTATCAATCGTTGGTTAGGCGTAGATGAAATGGCAAACAAATACGCAATGTTTTCTCCATACGTAAATGTTTTGAATAACCCTTTACAAGTTATAGACCCTGATGGTAGAGAAAATATAGTAATTAGTGGTGCTGAATATGACGCAAAAGGAAGATATAAATTTAACTTTATAGAAGCGGCCATTAAACAATTAAAAGAATATCAAAAACAAGCTAACGAACAAACAAGTTGGATTGTAGTTACTACGGGGTACTCAGACAAAGATATTGAAAAATTTAAAGCAGTTGCAGATGATTTAGGAGTAAATTTTGTAACTGTTGAAAGTAAAGATGAATTAACGAATTACTTAAATTCAAAAGACAAATCCAACTCAGAAGTATCAGAGGGGCGTTTAAATGATAAGGTAACAGATTTATCCGTCTTTTCTCATGGACATAAAAATGATTTTTCATTTGGTTATAGACAAAGGGGAGATAAGGAAAAACAATTATCTTATGGAATAGAGGATATTAATAAACTCAAAAGTGATGCCTTTAAAAATGCCAATATTTGCCTTTACTCATGTAATGCAGCAACTAATTTAGGTAATAATGCTTCTCCTTGGAATTCTATTGCTGGTGTTATGGCTTTACAACTTGAAGCCAATGTAATTGGGTTTCATGGTAAAACTAACTATGCAACTATCAATGCAGGAGAAAGTTTTGGAGACAAATGGAGTCGTTATGTAAATGGTTTTAATACTAATGGTAGTGTCAGTACACCAAGTCGAGGAACTCAAACTAATGGAAGTACGTCAGTTATTTACAATTTTAATGGAATTCAAATAAAAAAATAATGAAAAAATTATCAATAATCGCATTAGTGATTTTATTTATTAGCTGTAAAGAAAAATCAGTAAAAGAACAATCTACAATTTCTCTCGACAATTTTAATGAATTTGCTGAGGATGTAAGTATCTTTCAGAAAGCTCAATTTCAAAGTATTAAAACATACAATGATAGTAAAACTTCAAATCAAAAATTGGTTCTATTAAATTATCCATTTAAGTCAAGTGCTAACTTTGATGTTTTAGTTTACTGGGATGATATATTAGTATATCAAAAAAGTAAAGGAAAACTAATTGAGTTTCAGCAAAAAAATAGTTTTACTCATATCAGAGTTTATATTATTAATGATTCCAAAGTTTATCGCTTTGATACAAAGGGGGGCTTTAAATTTGATAAAAATAATTCTTTCTTTTATTTAATTTTCTGTCCTACTAATGATGAAGATTATATGTTTAATATTATTCCCTCAAATTCTGCACTTGAGTAATTCCAAACAAAAAGCCTTACTTCAAAACGAGTAAGGCTTTTTTATTACTAAATCCACACAACTTTATAGTAAATATAGTTATTTTTTTTGTTTTTCCAAAGGGTTAGGTAATTACCTAAATTGGCTCGCCCAACGCACAGGGCTAACGCTCAATATGGTTATTTTCATAGGTAGTTACATGGTGTTTCTCGTGGTTTCTAAATAACTCCAAAATACTTTATAAATATCTAATAATAAGCATTTTATAAAAAGTAGTTAAATTCAAATCTTATCAATTACTTTCCTTTTTCACACTCTCATATTTTTCTTTCCAATATAAGACTTCCAACCTTAATTTTTCTATTTCTAATTGGGCTTTTTCTAATTGATGTTGTATTTCTCTGGTATCGTTGTAATAGGTTTGATTACCATTTTGCCCTGTTACTACATTGGTTTGATTGCATTGGTCAAAAAAATTTGATACTCTATCGCCAAAAGTTAAAATATCCGTTGTCGAGATACCTAAAATTTCTGCTATTTGTTCAAGACGTTTCATCGTTACGTCTTTTTTATTTCGCTCAATGTCGCCATACGCTACCGATGATAGATTAAGCATATCTGCCATATTTTCTTGCGACAACCCTTTTAATGTGCGTATGTTTCGGATTTTATCACCTAATAACATTTTTCGTTTCAAGTCTTTCTGTTTAAAATTTGTCTATCTGCACCAATTTAAGCGAAATAAATTAATTAATTGTTTATTTCATTCTAAGATACGCCAATTTGTTTAATTCTGGTCGTTCTGAATAAATCCAAAATCATTACAAATATACAACTCTCCGTCATTATTTAAAAATTTAAAAATTTAAATTTTTAAATAATGACTTGCAATGATTTCAGTAATATTTATATTTGCAACAAACCAAGAACGGTCATATCTGTTTTGTTGCATTTATCACTTTATTACCATATCCATGAATCAAACAGACACCCCAAACGCTTTTGAACTATTGGCACAAGTTAAACTAAACATGAAATTGGCTTGAATGTCAAAACAGGAAGTAAACCAAAAGTTTAATGAGTTGCACAACAAAGCCACCGCAGGAGATTATGAAAACTTGGTTGACTTGTGTTCTGAATGGTTAGACGTGGAAGCAATAAAAGAAGAGTTAGAAGAGAATTAATTTTATTTTTTACTAAAATATGTATAATCTATTGAAGAATTTAAAAAACTAACTTCTAACAACGACAGGGAATTTTCAAAATTTTAAAGAGTTAGAAACACTAATCAAAAATCATTGAATAGTTGAAAAATAGAAGATTTACAAGAACGAAGCAAAAGATTGAGGAAATAAAAAGCTATATCAACTTTATAGAAGTGAACTTTGAAAACTTGAATTTATGAAGCAAACAGCTTTATATGTAGATGATTTAACAATAAAAAACGGTAATCCATGCCATACTGAACCGAAAACCTGCTTTTTATATTTCTATTGCTTTGAATTTGTGTAGGAATAGCCCATTTAGGCAGAGATAAAAAATAAAAATAATAACTTTAATTCAATATCAACCCATGAAAAAGTTTTGAGGGAAAAGACCACTAAACGAAATCTTGAAAGTTGCAAAGGAGCAAGGTTTTAATATTGATACCACAAGTTACAACGATGGACGAGATTATGTTTGGTTTGCGAAGAAATACGAGATTGATTTATTAAGTGTTGGATATAATACATTCAACGGTCAATTTTTGGGTACTTATTGAGATATAGAGTTTTCAAGTAATGATACAACACACGATAACGAGCCACGAATGAATGCACTTTTTAACCTATTCTATTTACCTATTTCGGAAAATCAAAAGCTACCGAAGTATATGGATTAAAGTAGATGCGAAAGTTTAGGGGTTGCTATTACCCAAATAAAGGGGAAGATTTTTAAACGTAAAACTTGAAATAGAATCATTGATTATATACTTATTGAACTTTATTATTTTTTTCCATCCATGACAATAACAAATGAAAACCTATCTATCCTAAAAGAATTTTTGAAAAGAGCATGAAAAAACGATGAAGCCGTTGAAAGTCTAATCAATAAAATCAAAGACAAACCCCAATTACTAAAAAAAGTTTTTGATGAAAATTTCAAAGTTTCGTGAATGTTTAGTATTGAGTACCCCAAAAACGCCACCAACGAAGAAGTACAACAATTAATATTTAAAGCGATTGAAGAACGCAGAACCAAACAATCTTTGGTTTCATAAGTGCAGCACTACCCCCATGAAGCACAGAGCCGACCAACTCAGGCACTCCTTCAGGTAAAAATAGAGCTGTACCACCAAATAATATTTGGCAATTGAGCATAACTTGATAGAAATTTTACATACCTGGTACGAACATAATTTTGTGTCAGATTACACGATTGAAAAATGAAAAACTACCTTGCATATATCAGAGTTTCGACCAAAGGACAAGAGAAAAGCGGTTTAGGCTTAGATGCTCAAAGAGCCATCATTGAACATTACGCCAAAGCAGAAAACGCCACTATCATTGATACTTATGTAGAAACTGAAAGCGGTGGCGACATAAGCAACCGCCCCAAACTAAAAGAAGCCATTAATTACTGTATCAAACATGATTGTATCTTGATTGTTGCAAAACTCGATAGGTTAAGTAGGGACATCGAGCATATCTTTAAAATCAAAAAGCAATTAGGGCATAAATTCAAGTCATGCGACCTACCTGATACCGAAACTATCACGGTTGGTATATATGCTATTTTTGCCCAAAGAGAAAAAGAAATTATCAGTATCAGAACTAAATTAGCCTTAGAGCAAAAGAAAAAGCAGGGAGTAGTATTAGGCAAGCCCGAAAACTTCACACACGAGGGCAGAAAAGCAGGAGCAGATACAAGGAAGCGAAAAGCCAAAGAAAACCCAATAAATACAAGAGCCTACGCATTTATTCAAGTTTGTAGAGAGAAAGGGCAGAGCTTCGCCATCATTGCTGAACAGTTAAACCAAAGTGGTTACACCACACCAAAGGGCAAGCCATTTTTAAGGCAGACAGTTGAGAGGATTTATAAAAACATCTAAATTTCAATACGATGGTTTACCACGCTTGCGAAGTCATAACCATATTTGACCCTAAAACAAAACGCATTCGTTTACGCCCCACAGGTGAAAATGTACCTTTGTTTTGGGTTAGGTGTTCACGTAAATTGAGAGATAAATTCTCGATAGGCTCTACCTTTGTGATGGATTTAAAACTTATCAGTTCTACCAATAGAAAACCCTATTTTCTCTCTCTATCACAGGATTTTAGTCAGTTGAGTTTGTTTTAATAGTTTGGTCTTTAACACTATTGACTAACATATTTTTAAAAAGTTCTTTATAAATATCCTGTGTCATTAAGCCTATTAAACTTCTTAAAAAACTAACTTCCATTCCAATAGTAAAAGGTTTTCTATAAGATTCTCTGATAATTTGATTATGTATTGTTACATCTTTCATACTATTAGCCATTAAGGAAAATGCAAGCATCTCCGCCTCTTTACTATTATCTACTTCAAGTAACATCTTATGTATTTCTATCACATCATCAAACTTAGAAAAGAGGACATTTGTATCGTTTCCAACTTCAATTATTTGCTCTGATATTGGATATTTTTCAAGTGAAACTAAATTCTTTTTCGCTAATTGTATTTTATTATCTTTAAAAATAAAGACAATATCATTTTGAAACTTTTTATTATGTAAATCTAATAATTTATTTGTTTCTACCTGACGTTCTACATTATTTTTAAGTTCTTTATGTTTTTTATATAGTAAAAAAACATATTTGAAATCTTCTCTAAAAAACCAAAATAGAAGTAAAATAAAAGCTCCTAAATATGAGATGATTATACTATTAGATACTAAAACTAAAAATATGGGAGCTACTCCTATAATTAGATAAAAAGATAAATTAGATAAAAAGATATTTATCCAATTCTTTCTACTTTTTAGTTGATATTCTGCTGTCATTTTACTTTTTCTTTATTTGATTATATATATCACTTACTGAGTGGATTAAAAAACCAATTAAAACAAACCATTTAGATAAAACAATTACCCAATATATTGGTCGTGACTTAACTTCCAAAGATTCTAATGTCATGCCAAATAAAAAATCAATAGCCAATTCTATTATTTTTATCGTTATCAATGCTGCAAGAATTGGTATTAAATGCCCTAAAATTTTCTGTGCAAATTCCCAATTATTTTTAAATGGATTGTCTTCATCTCGACTCATAACGTACT
>Ga0114942_1000444_pt1 | contig 11870 bp, 9 predicted proteins | sample LowerColdCreek_FD_88674 | JGI IMG/M metagenome (GOLD analysis project Ga0114942, IMG submission 88674) | Groundwater microbial communities from Cold Creek, Nevada to study Microbial Dark Matter (Phase II) - Lower Cold Creek | ecosystem: Environmental > Aquatic > Deep subsurface > Groundwater ... | reverse complement strand
TGTGGTTTCATGAGGTTTCCTCTTGTATGTTTTTTATCAAAATGTTCCTGAATACTGCGAAGACTCGCCGCAGCCCAGCAACCATAGCCAAGAAAAAACCCGCGAAATTAACATCAGGTTAATATCAGTAATTTATAAATTCCTTATCAACTGGCACTGCGAAAGCCGTCATACCGATGCCGGCTGCACAGCGCTGTACAGGCCGCTATTCTGCGTTAAGATGGCTGTTTTTAGTCTGAGGGGCAGCGGATGGAACAGCTTTTTCACTGGTTTGATTTGATGGGGATCGGTGTATTTGCCATCGCGGGTACGCTGGCGGCCTGGCGCAAGCAAATGGATGGTTTTGGCGTCATTGTGCTGGCAACAGTCACCGCTATTGGCGGCGGCACTATTCGTGATGTCATTCTCGATGTGCCGGTGATTTGGTTGACCGATAACAGCTATTTCTATGCCATTTTTGGCGCGACTGCGCTGACGATTCTACTGGTCAGAAACCGTCTGACTATCCCCAACAATGCGCTGCAAATTGCCGATGCCATTGGTCTAGCATTTTTTGTCGTGATGGGAACACAAAAAGCGCTGGCGTATGGCACGTCAGATTTTGTTGCGATCATGATGGGCACGATGAGTGGTGTCTGTGGCGGCATGATCCGCGATGTATTGTGCCGCGAGATCCCGCTGGTATTTCGCGGTGAGTTGTACGCAGTGACCTGTATTTTTGGTGGCCTGGTGTACACCCAGCTATTAGCTCTGCAAGTGGCGCCGTTACCCGCGATGCTGGCCGGCATGCTGGCTTGTCTGCTGTTAAGACTCGCGGCTATTCGCTGGCACCTGACCATCCCGGTGTTTGGCCGCAGCGGCCGGATCAGCAAATAATCAGCGCCCGCTGACTGCAGTTTTACAGCTGCTACTATGCAAAAAGCCCGCATCGCGGGCTTTTTCAGGCAATATCTGACCAACCGTTACGGCTGATCTTTATGTAGTTGTACAGGTGTCGATTTCTTGCGCAGGCGGATGTTAACCATCTCCACACAACAGGAGAACGCCATCGCGAAGTAAATGTAACCCTTCGGTACATGCACATCAAAACCTTCAATCATCAGCGTCACGCCGACCAAAATCAGGAAGGATAATGCCAGAATTTTGATCGTCGGGTGCGCGTCAACAAAATCACCGATTGGTTTGGCAGCAAACATCATCACACCAACAGCGGCGATAATGGCGATCGCCATAATTTCGATGTCATTGACCAGACCCACTGCCGTGATCACCGAGTCCAGCGAGAACACGATGTCGAGGATCATAATCTGGATCAGGACCATCATCAGATTGTTGGCGACAACTTTCGGCGCTCCGGCTTCTTCCTGCTCAGCACCTTCCAGTGCATGGTGGATTTCCTGAGTTGATTTTGCCAGCAGGAATAAACCACCGCCGATCAGGATCACGTCACGACCAGAGATGTCATTACCCAGCACGGTGAACCAGGTTTCGGTTAAACCCATCACCCAAGAGATGGAAAACAACAAAGCCAGACGGGCAAACATTGCCAGGCCTAAACCGAGACGACGGGCAAAAGCGCGTTGTTTCTCGGGCAAGCGTCCGACTAAAATTGATAAAAAGATAATATTATCAATACCTAATACGATCTCCAGCGCGGCCAGAGTTCCCAAAGCTATCCAGGCCTCCGGACTTGCAATCCACTCAAACATATCAAACTCACATCTGTGGCTAAAAACTGGAGCTCAGTTTACTTGCGAAGGCCCTGCCTGCCAAACAAAACGTGATATTTCAGACGGCCAGACCACTGCGGAGAGCACCGATATCAGGCCGTTGAATGGCAGTACAAAGCATCCCCCGCTCTGTTATGCTGGATTTTTCAACTATTTCAGGAACAGTGTTATGCGCGTTTTTCGTCTTTCAACGCTTGGTTTTGCCTTGCTGAGTCTGAGCAGCCAGGCTGCCGTCACTGCCACAACTGCATTACCGCAATCGGTTGCTGCGGACTATCAGCAACATTTGGGCGCACTGTTCACCCATTTCCATCAAAACCCGGAATTGTCGCATATGGAAGTCAATACTGCGGCACGACTGGCGAAAGAGCTGAAAGCTGCCGGTTTTGACGTGCATACCGGCATCGGCAAAACCGGCGTGGTGGCGATCCTGAAAAACGGCCCTGGCCCGCTGGTGATGATGCGGGCCGATATGGACGGTCTGCCGGTTGAAGAAAAATCCGGCCTGGCGTACGCATCCAAAGTGAAAACCAAAGACTGGGACGGCCATGATGTGTCCGTGATGCATGCCTGTGGCCATGACGTACATATCACCAGTCTGGTCGGCACCGCCCGCCAAATGGCGGCACGGAAAAAAGACTGGTCTGGTACGCTGATGTTAATTGGTCAGCCAGCCGAAGAACGCAGTGGCGGTGCCCAAGGCATGATGCAGGACGGTCTGTATCAGAAATTCGGCAAACCAGATTATGCGCTGGCGTTTCATGTGTCGAGCGAGATTGAAGCCGGCAAGCTGGTCGCGGTTGAGGGTTCACCGTACTCCGGCGTCGATAGTGTCGACATTATTATTCACGGTGTTGGGGCGCATGGTGCCAGCCCGCATCGTGGCAAAGATCCGATAGTACTGGGCGCGCAGATTGTGCTGGCTCTTCAGACTATTATCAGTCGTGAATTAGCACCTAAGGAACCGGGCGTGATCACTGTCGGCTCATTCCAGTCCGGCACCAAACACAACATCATCTCTGATCAGGCCGTGCTGCAACTGACTGTGCGCAACGACAATATGGATACCCGCAATCAGCTGATTGACGCCATTAAGCGGGTTGCGGTCAATATGGGCCGGGTGGCTGGTTTACCGGAAGATAAATTGCCGCAAGTGATAGTACGCGATGGCACCACACCGCCAACGGTCAACGATATTCCACTGACCCAGCGTCTTAAAGCGACCTGGACCGCGCAAATGGGCGCAGACATTTTTGATCAGAACTACAAACGTTTAGGCATGGGTGCCGAGGACTTTCCATTTCTGACTACAGACCCGTACATCCCAAGTGTGTATTTTGCCGTCGGCGGAACACCAGCCGCAGCTTTTGCAGCAGAAAAAAATGGTGGACCGGCGGTGCCGAGCCATCACAGCCCGCTGTTTAAAATCGAGCCGGAGCCGGCGATCCGTACCGGGGTCGAAGCGACCGTGCGCGCGCTGACGGATTTGTTGCAGGCGCCGCGCTGAGTCACGACATATTGCCTTAAATTAAGGTGCTTTGAGCTGCGCACGATGTTCCAGCAGCTGATACTTTTGTTTCAGTTGCTGAATTTCGCGCGGATGTGTTTGCAGGAAACGATTAAATTCGCTGATGAGTTCTGGTTTGTTCACACTGGACAATAAAAACGGCAATTCGGTAAAAGGCAGCTGCTCAGCCGCGACTAACGCTCCCGGTAGCCCCTGCCGGCGCAGGTATTCATTCGCCACATTCAATTCAATTGATGCGCCATGCACCCGGCCTTTTAACACCAGTCCAAGCGCCGATGCACTGTCGGCAACATCCACCATGCGAAATTTATAACGCGACTGCAGCTCCAGCCAACGGTGCGGGGCAAAGCCATGGATCACGGCTAAGGACCGAAACTTTTCCAGCGTCATCTGGCGGTTTTCCGGTAACACTATGGTACTGCCCAATGTGTAAATCACCGGCTCACTGAAGGTTTTTTTGTATTCAGCCACCAGATATTGCTGCCAGTTCGGATTATCCGGATACACCACATCAATGTTGTTATTGGCTTCCTGATACAGCCGTTTCACTGGCAGCGCATCAAACCGGATCTGCAAACCGTGTTTTTTGCCGAATAACTGCATCAAATCATAGAAATAGCCGCGCTGCTGACCGGCACTAAAGTCAAAATGCGGATAATAGTCAATCTGCTCAATGCCCACGACTATGGTGCGGGGTTCAGCAGCAACCAGTGCAGACCAGCACAACAACACGCCTGCCCACCAGTGTTTCATACTACACACCCCAGTTTTCTCAGAAATAATAATCAAAGCCTAACTGGATATAGTCGTCCTGACGCAACCACCAGGTTGGTTGTTGTACCGACACTGCCTGGAAAAACCAGGCGTCGAGCCGTAGTCTGATATTGTTACTAAACCGCATCGATGCTTCTAACATACCGCTACGGGTACCGCCACTTTGCAGATCCTGTGCGATACCGAATAATAACTCGCTGCCGGCTTCGTCATTCAGCGCAATACGCATCCCGGCAAACAGGTCGCGTTGGCCAGGTACCGGCGCCAGCTCTCCGCGATTGTCATACTGATATTCCAGCAACCAGCCAAGGTCAACCGCTGAATCAAAGACACCAACGGTGGTGTATTCAAACCCTGCGACAGCAGCACTGAATTGTTCAATATCACTACTGCGCCGGATCGCCTCCAGTTTCCAGATCCAGCTGTCGACTATCCATTGCCCTTCCACGCCAATCTGGCGCATTTGTTCGTAATACGGCAGCAAAGCCGCGCCCTGCGCCACTGGCAGCCAGCGCGGGTCCCGATTGGTGCCACTGAAGTACGACAGCGCGATATCAACCTGGTCTATCTGCTGACTGTATCGCAATGCCCAGTCCAGATGCCGTTGTTCGCGATCGGACTGATACACCGCATCGTCCGCCAGCACGGGGATAGGCAGCCGCAGCCGGCCTTCGGCGCCACTTAAAGTACGTTCCCGGAAATACGGCAATACAAAACTCTGTAAATTACCCCAGTCGCCGCTGAGTGTCAGTTGTGCCAGTGGCTGGCCGAGTTTGGATTCACCATCAATGGCATCAACCCAGTCGGTCTGATTGATGATATCAACCAGATGGATAGACTCGGTAACCCCCCAGAAAATTTTGTCGACACCCACTTTGAATTCCCAGCCATCCCCGACAGTCAGCCAGTAGGCCTGGCGTAAATCCACCAGATGGCGTTCACTGTCGCGTTGGTCCCAGCGTAAATACGGGCTGATAGTCCAGCTGCTGCGTTCATCCTCAGACTGCCAGTACCATTCGACTAAAGCGCTGCCGCTGAGCGCACTGCGGCTTTGACCCTGTGCGCCGCGACTGGGAAACCAACGCCAGTCCAGACCCAACGTGGTATCGGTTTGCAGCCGTTCGCTCCAGTCTGTTTCTGCTTCCCGGGCTGGCAGCGCCACCGGTGCTTCGGCAATATCCGGCGCGGGTTGGGGTGAAGGGGCTGTTGGCGTTTCGGTGATGTCCGCGACTTGAGTCACTGCAGGCGCAACAGCAGCAGTCGCCGGCGCTGTCTGTGTCTCTGGTTGTGGTGATCTCTGTGATGCGGTGCGCTGCTGGCTCTGTTGTTGGACCTGACGGGCTAAGGCTGCAGTCGCCTGTGACGACAGTCCACCGGATTTGCGGGTCGTGGTGGCAGTATTCACCGAGTTGTTCACCGTGTTCCCAGCTGCCAGATTGCCGCTGGCGCTTTGCCGCGTGGCAACCCATTGCCGCCAACTCTCAGCGTCGGCCTCAACCTTTTGTTGCGCCGTGGCCAAATCTACAGCGGCGATTTCAGTCTCAGTCGGCAGTTCCAGCACAGCGCCAAGTTTGACGTGATGCACGTTATTGCCGATGAACGCAGTCGGGTTTTTCTGCTGCAACGCGATGATCGCCTGATACATCGAATACGGTGCATCACCCCGGGCGGCACGGGCCAGGCTCCACAAAGTATCTTTGTTGGTCACGGGCCCAAGCGTAGCAGCCTGCAGCGGCGCAGTGGCGGTCAAAGCCGCCATACATAAAACCCAACAGATGTTTAATTGCATGATTCAGTTCCGGGATCTGACACTGCCGAGGCCAACGCTGATTTCAGCATGGTCGAATTCAGCAGTTTTACCAACTGCACAAAAGAAATCACTCAGCAATTCTCAGGCCAGTCCGATGACCGGCCCGGTCTGCGCTCAACGACGGCACTCAACGACTGCGCTGCAGCGCATTGGTATCAAAGTCGGCATCGGTCCGACCTTTGCCAAACTCGATATCCCGCACCAGCAGATCGGTACTTTTGCCGGTCTGATGATTAGTCATCTGTAACTTCAGCGGCCGCCAGTATTTGTTTAGATATTGTTTGTAATCCGACATCACCAGCGTTTTTAACAAAGCATTTTTACGGTCATAAAACTCGATTTTGCGTGCGCGGTATTCCGCTTGGTCAAGCCAGACCACACTTTTGCTGTAACCGGAAAATTCATCAACCGGCACTTGCTCCACGACAAAGACCGCTTCGCCATCTAAAGTGTCGTCGCGCAACCAGGTAAATTTAAATTTGGTCAGTTCAAACGAACTCAGGTCTTCATAGGCAAACTCACTGGCCATAAAAGGGCCGGATTTATTGCGCGATGCAATGCGTTTGACTCGTTTTACCGACGGCAGATATAGCCATTGGTCGTCTGGTTTACCGGTGTGTGAATGGTTCAGAAAAGCCGTGCCACGTACGTCTTTTGGCTCATCAAAAATAGTCAGGCCTTTGTCGCCATCATTGGCCACTTCCAGACTGATACTGCGGATCTCGCGTTTATTCTCTTCACCCTGGGCATTACGCAGCACCATGGTGGTTTTCGATTCACTGTCTTTCCAGCCTTCATCCCGTGCCACGCGCTCTTTGGCAATGGTCAGGCCTTTGCCACCATCATCAGCCGCCAGCGGTGCGCTGGCGAAGCCGGCACTGAGCAGACCCAGACACAATACAGCCGACCAGAAGCGCTGTAGCGGTTTTGCGGCGTTGTTGTGTTGCATATTATTCATATCAGACTCCATTCGTATCAGCTGTCGATGACAGTGTTTTATAGGGTTTGCGGTCCAGTTTCAGCAGCACCGCCGGTAAAAATAAGAAATCCACAATCAGTGCGATCAGCAGAATAATGCCGGTCAGCAGGCCCATATCCGAATTCAGCCGGAAATCAGATAACAACAATACGGAGAAGCCAATCACCAGCACGACAGTGGTGACAACTAAGGCCCAGCCCACGCTGTGGAAGGCATAACGCACCGCATCTTCTGCACTGCGGCCCTCCTGGCGGGCATGCTGATATTTGGCGAGAAAATGCACAGTATCGTCGACAATAATGCCAAGACTCATCGACGCGACCACCGACAAGCCCAGATTGATCTCGCCGGACAATAGCTGCCACACGCCAAAGCCCAACAGCGCCGGCACCATATTCGGCAATAAACTGATGGTGCCCAATTTCCAAGAACGCAGGCTCAGCATCAGCAAGGCCGAGATCAGCACAGCCGCCAGCGGCAGGCTTTGCATCATACTGGCCATATTGCGCTCGCCGATATGGGCAAACATCAGCGCGGTACTGGATGCTTCGATTGGATATTGTGGATATTGTTGTTGGAACCAGCCCAGGGCCTTGGCCTCAATCGCGGTCATTTCTTTGCTGCCGAGGTTTTGCATCGTAATGCCCACCTTAGTGGCGCTTTTATCCAGATCCAGCTGATTGCTTAAATCCAAACCAAACGGCAACGACATTTCATACATTAGTAAATACTGCGCTGCCAGCTCCTGACTTTCCGGCAGGCGATAATACGCCGGGTCATCGCCATGCATACTTTTGTTCAGCCGTTTATAGGTATCGCTGATCCGGCTGACATGTTTCACTTCCGGCAGACTTTGCAGGTAGTCACCAAATGCATCAATCGCAGCGATAAAAGCCGGCTCGTTGACCCCGGACTCCACGCCAGTTTCGATGGCAAAATCCATCAACGACACACCGCCGAGCCGCTCTTCCATCAGATCAACCGCTTGCCGGTACTCGGTGCTTTGCGAAAAGTATTTCACCGCTTCATCGTTAATCCGGTTTTGCATGGTCAGATAACCGCCGAACAGCGTCAGCACGACAGTACCAACCAGAATTGGGCCAGGCCGGCGAATGACAAATTCGGCCAGCGCGTCCATGCCGGAAAAATCTTTAGAATCATGGCCTGAGCTGATTGGCAGTAAGGCCAATAACGACGGCAGTAATAAAATCGTCAGCAGCCAGGCGATCATCACTCCCACTGCCACCATATTGCCGAAATCGCGCAAAATCGGCACTTCGGAGAAATTCAGCGTGACAAAACCGACCGCAGTCGTTGCACTGGTAATAAATACCGGCATCGCGTTGATTAACATCGCCTGGCGGATAGCATCGGGTTTGGCATGGCCCTGGCGCATCAGAAACTGTGTCGACGCAATCAGATGCACGCTGTCCGCCACCGCCAGGGTCATTACCAAAGTCGGCACATTCACCGTCGCCGTGCTTAAAAACACACCGGCCCAACCGGCCAGGCCGAGCGTCGAGGTAATGGTCAGAATGATGATGATCACTACTGCAAAAGCAGCCAGCGCCGAGCGCAGCATCAACGCGAGAATGACCACTATAGTGACAAACATCATCGGCACCAGCAGGCTGGCATCATGTTGCGCTTCGGCGGTGAAGGCATTGTTCAGCGCAATCACGCCGGCCAGTTTAAATTGTACCGTCGGATGTTCTGCCGCCAGCTTTTCCGTCAACGCTGCCACGTGGCTGTATACATCCGCCACTTCCTGATTCTGGTTTTTTTCTGGCAGCTGCACCGTGATATTCACTGCGGTCATCCGGCCATCTTCCGATACCAACCGCTTCAGCAAGGCCGGTTCATTCAAAACCACTTGCTTGATTTTGTTAATTTTCTCATCGTCTAAATCGGCCACATCCAACAGCAGATCTTCAACCAGCAGGTCGTCATCCTGCGCTTCGGTGTGCTGAAAATTGGTGATGGAGTCGACCCGCAGTGAATAAGGAGTTTGCCAGGCGGCGTCGGTCAGTTTTTTCACCACCGTCAATACTTCAGGGCTGAACACGTCGCCCTCGGCCGGCACCACCGCCACCAGCATATTGTCACTTTTATTAAACTGCGCCTGCATCCGTTCAAATGCCTGCATCTGCGGGTTGTCTGCTGAAAAGAAGATGCGGAAATCACCGCGGAAATACAGATTTTTAGCACCGATGCTGAACAACACCGTTACCAGTAGCACCAGCGCAATGGCCACCCATGGCCGTCGCACCGAATAATCTAACCAAGGATGTTTCATGCCTGCTCCTGTGCACATTGCGGTAATAAGGGGGTCGTGCCTTCGGCAATTTGACTGCCAAACATCTGGCCAATCTGCTGCCAGCTTTGCTGATAATCCCAGCCGGATGACAGTGGCAACCAGCCCATGCCATCAAATAATAAATTGATACTGTGTAAATTCACCTGTGGCGCTGCCAAACCGGAAAAAAGTCCAAGCTGGCGCAGCGGCACAAACAGCGCATTACAACCAAAAGCCAGCGCCCAGTTAATAAAAGACCATTGCTCCAGCGATACACCCACTGGCAGCTGTAAACTGCCATCGGCCAGTGCGTCTGACAGCACCCGCTGGCAATATTGTAACAACTGCATTTCCAGCTGCTGGCGCTGTTGCAAACGCGCCGGCGAGCTTTTTTCCATCACGCCAGGCGTCGCGGCGCTGAGCAGACATAAAAACAACGTCGGCTCTGCGGCACTGAATTTGTGATAAGCATGATGCAGCGCTAAGGCGCGTTCGCGACTGTGACCGGTAAAGCTGCTGGCGTGTTGAAACAACTGTAATAACCGCTGCAGCGAATCGACGCTGAGGGCGGTCAGCACATCTTCTTTGCTGGAAAAATGATTATAGAGGGTGCCTTTGGAGACATCTGACATGCTGGTCAGGCGGTCCATCGTCAGGCCGGTGAAGCCGTCCTGACGCAGGATCTGCTGCGCCAACTCCAGCAACTGCTGTTCGCGTTGCTGCCGCGCTTTGCTGCGGGCCGTGGGCATCGGTGCCACGCCTGGTGCTGTCACGGCGATTGCGGCTGGGAGCCGAGCATCTGTCATCTGTCGATCCGTGAAAAGTTGACGGATCGTCATTTTAGGTGAAAACAACAGCAACGCAAGGCAAATAAGCAAAAATCTGCCGGCGCTGCCAGGGGTTTAAAAACGCCAGTACATCGGGGTAAACAACAACAGTACGGTCAGAATCTCCAGCCGGCCCAATAACATACCAAAGCTAATCAGCCATTTGGCGCCATCAGGTAAACTGGCAAATGTGCCATCCGGCCCAATCACAGTGCCAAGGCCAGGACCAACATTACTGATCGCGGTCGCCGCGCCGGTCAGTGCCGTGACAAAATCCAGCTCATACATCGATAAGCCCAGTGCCAACGCGCCGATTGAAGCAAAATAAATAAAACAAAACGCCAGCACTGAGCCCAATAACTGGTCATTAACCGGTTTACTGCCGTATTTCTGCACCCAGACCGCATTCGGGTGTACAAGCAGCTTAAATTGTTTAATCAGTAGCAAACCCGCCAGCTGCGTACGGAAAATCTTCAGACCGCCGGAGGTAGAACCGGAGCAGCCCCCGGAAAAGGTCAAATAGAAGAAAATGATCAGCGCCAGGCTACCCCAGGCGGCGTAGTTTTCACTGACAAAACCACAAGTAGTGATAATCGAAACAACGTTAAAAGTGGTGTGGGTCAGCGCACCCAGCAACGGCCGGCCATTGTGATAATGCTGATACAAGGTCAGTAACACGACACAAAACGCCGTGATAGTCAGAAACGCCCGAACCTGCGGATCACGAAACAACAACCAGGTGTGACCCCGCACCGTGCCAACCAGCAACACCAGCGGCAAGGCGGACAACAGCATAAAGACCGAGGCTATCCACAGCAGTTCCGGCTGGTCATTGAAGTGACCAAAGGACGCATCATAATTGGCAAAACCACCGGTAGCGACGGTCGCCATGCCATGGGTGATCGCATCAAAACCGTTCATACCAAACAGGTAAAACAACGTCATACAGCTGGCCGACATGGTCAGATACACCACGCCAATCATCAGCGACAAGCTGGAACTACGCGGCAGAATCTTCTCGGAAATATCCGAATTCTCCGTTTTAAATAACTTCATGCCGCCGATTTTCAGCGCCGGCAGAATGGCAATGGCCATCACGATAATACCGACGCCACCAATCCACTGCAGTACCGCACGCCAGAACAGCAAGCCACGCGGCATGGTATCGAGGCCTTTTAAGACTGTCGCGCCGGTGGTGGTGATCGCCGACACCGTTTCAAACACGGCGTCGACATAGCTGATGTCAGGCAGCACCAGCACAAAAGGCAAAGTAGCAAATAAACAAATCGACACCCAACATAAGGTGGTCAGCAGGAATAACTGGCGTTTCATCAACACAAAATCGTGCCGGCCTTTGTACACCAGGCTATAACCCACGCTGATCGTCAGCAGGCTGCTGGTCAGGTAACTCCAGAAACTTTGTTCATTAAAATACACTGCAACACCGGCGGTCAGCAGCATAAACATCGACAGGATCACCAGCAGATACCCAATCACCCGGTAAAACAGATAACGACTTTTGGCAGTTTGCACTTCTGTGATCATGGAGGTCCGGGCGAAATACGTCAGAAAAAACAGCTGAATGACAGATAAGGGCTCAGTGTAACGGCTTCCTTACTAAGAAGAAAGTCAGGGCTCCGGCCAGCGAAAGACAACAATCAAATTTGCATTTATTTAACTTATTGCTAAACAGTTAAGTTTATCTCATTGCAAGGATGCTTATGACACTGGCGTTGATCCACAGCAGAGCACGACTGGGGCTGGAAGCACCAGCCGTGACTATTGAAGTGCATTTGTCGGCAGGTTTGCCGGCGTTTCAGTTGGTCGGTCTGGCGGAAACCACGGTGCGGGAAGCCAGGGATCGGGTGCGTAGCGCTTTGCTGACCTGTGGTTTTGACTTTCCGGACCGCAAAATTATCGTCAATC